>Ga0098061_1001013_pt1 | contig 13653 bp, 5 predicted proteins | sample 22_taG_FD_92579 | JGI IMG/M metagenome (GOLD analysis project Ga0098061, IMG submission 92579) | Marine viral communities from the Subarctic Pacific Ocean - 22_ETSP_OMZ_AT15343 metaG | ecosystem: Environmental > Aquatic > Marine > Oceanic | place: Subarctic Pacific Ocean | collected 2015-01-20 | reverse complement strand
ACATAAACCAGATGTAGTAATTGATGATTATATACAGTTAATAGATGTAAGTAAAGTAAAAGAAGGAAGAAGATTCGAGATTGAAAAGATAATGCAAGAATATAAATGGATATGTAAAACAGAGAATTGTAGTTCGATACTTGTATCGCAATTAAATAGAGAAATAGAAAAGAGATTAGATCCTAGACCAAGAATGAGTGATTACGCAGAGTCAGGTGTAATAGAACAAACAGCAGAATCTGCTATGTTTGTATTCTATGGACACAACTTTGATAGTGAAAAGTATTCACCTTATAAAAGTGAAGTAATAGTATCAAAAAGTAGATATGGCAAAATAGGAACACATAAGGTTGGATTCAATGGAGCTAGATGTAAGTTTTATATGAACTCAGATATGGCTCAAGGGGATAATCGCAAATAATAAATAGTGATAGTCAAAAGCAAACATACAAGTTGTTATGGTTGTAAATTAAATAGGAATGATTATTGTCATTGGTTTAATAGACCAAAACAAATTCCATTTGATATTATAGATAAGGGGTGTAAACATAGAGATCCTTATTATGTTGAGATAGAAGCTTCTAGTATTGTTGCATCTATCATTGATATATTCGATGGAGAATTTGTAGACACACCCATGGAAAAGAGATCGTATAGTAAAAGTAAGGAATGGTGGAAAGAGAAACCAAAACATAAATACACAGAAAGAAAGGACTGGTAATGATAATAGGAGTAGACCCAGGAAAAAGTGGAGCAGTAGCTTTTTGGCATGAAGGTATAGATAAGGTTATTAAATGTCCTAACAATGTAAAAGATATGTATGAAATTGTTAGGGATGAAAATGCAAGATTCAATCCGTATGGTTCAATAGCATATTTAGAAAGAGTATGGGCAAGGCCTTCAAATGCTACAAGAGCTGCCTTTACATTTGGAGTTAACTATGGAGAATGGTTAGCAATATTAGCTGCTCTGGAAATAGAAACAATACTAGTTACACCACAGACTTGGATGAAATACTATAAAGATAAATTCAAAATGAAACTACCAAAAGAGAAAAAAGACAGGAAGAATAAACTAAAAAAGATAGCTACATATTATACAGATAAAAAAGTTACGTTATATAACGCAGATGCTATACTCATAGCAGCGTATGGTTTTATTGAACAAAATAAATGAAAGGGAGATAACATGCCAAAGGAATTGGACATTCTCATACAATGCTTACAAGCAAACCTAGACATCATTAATAAATGTAAGGATAATTTAAATTCAAACGAACAAGTAAAGGTTTTATATCCAGTTATGATAGAACTAAAGAAACTTTGTGATACTTGTATTCCAATATTAAAACAAAATAGTTAAACGGTAGTATGGGGTTGCGGATTGCTCTTCGCTCCTATTCGAGATCCGCAGCTCCTAGCCGTTTTATTGACCAAGAGCTTTCAATGCTTGTTGTATATCAGATGGTATTAATTGTTTCTTTAATTTATCAGCTTTCTTCTTAGCCTTTCTAGCTTCCGCTGTAGGATACAAACCAAGTTCTTGTTGTATAGTCCATCCGATTCTACCTTTTCTTAGTTGAGGTATATGTCTTTCATAAGCTCTCCCAAGAAATGTATTAGCTAATCTAATTTTTCTAGTTATATCAGAAGATGACATATGTGGATCGTAATTTTCAAGACCAGATATTATTGTAAGAATACTATCATCATCTAAGTCAATAAAATCCATCATAACACCTATATCAATTATATCAGAAGTGATTGGCCCCCCAAATGTAGAGATAAGTGGCCCCTTTCCATAAAACGCTTCTGCTATTTCATCTTCATCACCAAGAAAAAATGTTCCCCATTGTTTTAATCTTTGAGAGGTATCATGTTCAATTAGATTAGAAAAATCAACTCCAGTATAAGCTGAAGCTATAATTGGAGCTAGAAAATAAAAGAATCCCATTCTATATGCTTGAGACAGACCAGCTGCGTCCTTACCAAAGAAGTTTCCCTCAGCTACATCATATTTTGATTCTCTTAATATTTTAGCATTTCTTTCATAAAATTCAAATGCATAATGTTGAAACTGACCTGCAAATCTACCTACTTTACTTCTAAGAGCTTGTGATTTAGCATAATCGGCATAATCAAAATGATTCATTACAGTTGATTGAATAGCATATCTTTCAGCAGCTTTTCTAATTTTATTATCTATCTGAGCAGGGCTTAATCCTTTTTGAGCTAAAGCAGCTCTATGTTGAGAACTACTTAAAGACCTGTGCATTTGAGAATACGCTATTTTAAATGTATGTTTTCTATTAGCATTCTCAGCTTTTCTATGTAGCCAAGATGATTTACCTGCCAACCAAGATACCTTTTCAGATACTTTTTCTATCCTAGATTTCTTAACCTTTTCAAATTTTTGAGCATCACTATTCCATTCTATGACCTTAAACATAGATGTAGGAGCTTGCAATCCACTTTCTAAATACTCTGGAGATACTTCATCATACAATAATCCATTATCTTTTAATACACTATCTATATAGTCTTCACCCTTAACTCCCTTACCGAGATTTATAGTTTTTAAATAATCTTTAGATTTAGCAATTTGAACTGGCCCCCATGTAACATAATCTAACATTCTCTGAAACCAGTTTCTAGCAGCTGACCTAGGGTTGATTCCAAGTTTAGATACAAATTCCATTCCTAATACAGTTCTCATCCAAGCTCTTGTATTTGGACTTACAGTTGTATCTCCATTGGTTGCCATATGCATATCAGTAATAAAGTCAACTAAATTCTTAGAATATCCTTTGGCAGATCCATTTGCTTTATATATTTGCTCAACAGATGTAAGAGAATCAAGCATATGACTATCCATATAAGATGTAAAGTTGAATCTATTCACATCATTAACATAGTTTCTTACAGAATTAAGAAAGTCCCTACTATAATTGTATCCAAATTTACCTGTTTCTAAATCCTTTGCTCTAGCACTTGTATGTTTATCCATGTACAAGTTCATATCTTGGATAACTTCTTTAACAGATTTTCTATCAGTTTTATCTCTACTATTTACACTTCTTTGTAAATCATCAAAATGTTTCATCATTCCATCCATAAACTCAGCATTTAATGATTTTACATAATGAGGATAGAAACCTTGTTCATATCTAGGCATATATTTTTCTTGCATTCTCTCTCTTACTCTTTGTAATCCGATAGTATCTTCAGAATCTATTTGTCCTAAATATCTCATTCTAGTAATAACAGAATCAATTCTTTTATCAACTCCAAGTCTTAATGTATTGTATAATCTTGACATAAGATTTTGATATGTTCCAATAGCTCTAGCTAAATGAGGTGAATCTTTTAACGGACTCCCATCAGGTCTTACAACTAATCTATTTATTTCATCACCATTAAGTTTTAAAACTCTTTCCCCAGATCGGTATTTATCAAATTCTCTTGCCTTTTTCTTATCCTTAACTTTTCCTTTTGAATCATAAGCTTCATTTTTTAATTCATTGTATCTTACTGTTACAGCTTGAGGTATCCCAACTTCAACTATCTTAATCATCTCATCGTATATTTCTAAATGAGTACCTTTGATTAATCTATCTTGTTCTTTACCAAGATCTACAAGTCTTTGTTCAGCTTCTTTTCTAGCAGACAAATCATTTGCTAGCTCAGCATTTTTATAATCAACTATAGCTTGATTACGTTGATCTACTAAATTCATTCTCTTCTTTTCAGCAGCATTTCTACCTGAACTTTCAAAACCTCTAACAATAGATTCATCCTTTAAAGCATCAATAATAGCTTTCATATCTGACTTATCAGCTACATCATTTGATCTATTTGTAGATTGAGTTTTTTGCATATCGTTTAAGAGCCTACCAATGACTGGATCTTTAGCTCCATAATGAGAACCTTGCCACATAAACTTCGCAAAATTATTATCTAGATCACCTGATCTAACTTTAGTTGTAAGTTCTGTAAGTCTTGCTAAGTAGCTTCTAACCTTGCCAGGCGTTAAATCTTGTACATATTTTAGATTATCTAAGCTTACAAAAAAGTTAGATTCAACAAGTCTAAAAGCAGCTTCATAAGGATCATTAAAAATTTCCTTTGTACTATTTTTTTCTGCCCAGCCTTCAATACCGTCTAACAGAGTTCTAAATTCTTTCGATACTAATCCACATTCTACAGCCATACTACCTCCTTAACAATTTCTTATTTCTTGAAATCTATCTCTAGCTTCATAACTATTAGGGTTAATACCTTCTTTCATCTCTTCCATAGTATCAGCTAATTCTTTTATCTGTTTTAATCTACCAAAATTATAGTTACGTTTTTCTAAAGATACTCCTTTAAAATAACTCTCTCCACCCATCAATGCATATACTGGGTTGTTTACTATATCCATAGCTGTCTTATTCTTTTTATTTAATTCAGTCTTAAATATACCATCAACAAACACATCTTTTGCTATTTTTCTAACTTCTATATCCATGTTTGCTCTTTTAGATAAATAATCAATAGGGTCAATAAAATCATAACCAATATACTGAGCATTTAAATCATGCATCGCATTCAAATAGGAATCAAATTCTTTTTCCTTACCTGCTAATTTCATAACATTTGCGTAAAAGTCTAATAGATGATCATTAGTCAATCCAAGACCAGTGGATATTTTTCTACCATCTCTTCCCCATTTAATAGAATCAAAGTTTCCAAATAATTTTTGAAAATCTGAATCAAAATTAGGAAGTCTCATATTACTATATATTAATTCTTTTGCTGCTCTACCAAGCTCTCCAACATTTAAGTGTTCTCCAACGTTTTCACCTATCAATGCTTTTCTATCAATTCTTTTATTAAAAAATCTTTCATTCTGAGCTTCTACAAATTGCACATGAGATAATTGTTCTTTTGCTAATCTCATAGTCTCAGCGTCTGTTGGTAAGGTTCCGTATGCAATACTCGTAAGAAGCCTCATTCCTCTTCTATATCTTGAAGATGGAGAAAATGTACCTTTAGCTTCGTATGGTACACTTACCGGTCTATTGTTAAATACACCAACAGCTCTTCTATTTTGAGTTGGCTGCATAAATTGAAACAAAAATGCGGGGCCATGTTTTTTAAATCCATCAGCTAGTAATTCACTTTCTATTTGATAAAAGGTTGACATATCTGGAAACTTATTTAATAACCTTAATTCTTCACTATTTAATAAAGATTTGCCACCATATTTTAAAAAGTCCTTTTTACTAGTTCTGTTTCCATAAAATAAACGTCTTATTTTTTTGATGTAAGCTAATTCATCTCTACCTGACTTGCGAAGATTCCAATCAAAAGGAAGAGTGTTTCTTATCATATCCATTGTTGAATAATAAATAGTACCATCAATCATATTTTTTTCATCAGCAATTACATATTCAACTTTTGGCAAGTCTTTGCTTTTTCTACTTTGTAAATATTCTCTAGGAAGAAAACTTTCACCAATTTCAGCTTCTACTTTTTTAATAAGGGAATTAAGATTTTCCATCGTATTCTTTTTAGCATCATATCTCATTCTGCTATTATTAATCATAACAATCTTTTTCTTTAGAGTTCGTATAAGATTCACTTTTCTAGTATGAGCTCTTGCTCCTGTAATTACTCCTTTAGTAAGTTGATCAGCCCTACTCATAAGCCTTTGGTTGATAAAATCAGCGTCTGATCCAGTTATTGCAGATCCTCCTCCTAATAATTCATTATACCATTCATCCACTATTTCATTAGTTGAAGTTCCTATTGTTCTTGTTTGAGATGTATTTAAAGGATCAGCTTTTCTAAAATTCATCATTATCCTATCAATCGGAGCTCCTCTATTTCCTTCTGCTATATCAGCAGCATTTCTTATAGAATCCTCATGTAAGATTTTTCCTCTAGGTTGTTGATAATTTACTTGTTTCTTATATTTTCCTTTTCCTGTTGTAAATGTTACATCTTCTACATCAAAATATTCTTTAAAATCTGGATCATTTTTCCATGCAGAGTTTTCTTTACCAACATTACTACCATATCTATTTCTTAATTTATAATATAAGTTATTGTTTATTCCTCTATTAAAATTCATAAACCTATCTGATCCATTAAAAGCATCAATGTATTCAGTATTCTTTTTACTACCTGTATTTTCATACACAGAATCTCTTGTTACTCCAAGAAAACTATTATACTCATATAGCATTTGATTAATAATACTCATATCCAATTTACTTAAATCAACTTCATCCCAAGAACCATCCTTCTTTTGAATCATCTTTCTAAATATACGAACCCTTTTACCATTACTTTGACCTGATTGTCTCATATCATTAACAAATCCAACCCTGCCTTTAACTTGATTTGGAACTACAGAATCCTCCATTCTTGGGAAAATAAAATCTGATCTCCACGTTCGTAAATCTTGAGAAATTTCTGGATTCAATCTTGCATCCGCATCAATAATATATTGAGTTTCCAACGCAGACCTTAGATAAAAATCTAAGTTGTCATAATCAAGAACAATTTTAAAGTCATCTTTTTCAAGTAATATTTTAGGACTAGTAAATTTTTGATTAGGTCTCTGAGTATTCCAACTTTCTATATCAGACCTACCTTTACCCTCAGCTCCAATATTTCCTAAAAACCCTAATCCCCTTGGAACTTTCTGTACAATGCCGATACCTGCTTTAAAAGCATTGGCGGTTGCAATCATCTCATGTTTATTTCTTTTTGCTTCACCTGCTGACATACCAAGTTTCCAAGGTATCTCACTTGTTAAACTAGTAGGATCAACTCCTTGAACAAAGAACTCTGAAGACCTTTTAACATGATTCCACATATTCTCTCTATGAGAAAAGAAAAAATCTGCCTTATCAAAATCATAATCACCTTCCATTACATTAGCTACATCAAGAGAATTAATTGCAATAGAGTTGCCATATTGTTCCTTTAAAAACCCTTTCAAAGACATTAATGCAAAATCGTTTGGTCTTGTTCTTGGGTTTCTTCTAATCATAACTTGAACACTAGTTCCTTCTGGAATTTCTCCTTGTTTAACTAAGAATTCTAAAGCATCTACAATCTCTCCTAAAGCAGCTGGCTGAGATGATTCTTTACCTGTTAGTATATCCCAATGATCTTTACCAAAAACTTCTTCACCTTTTAAATTTTCTTCACCTTTTCTTCCAAACCTCATTTCATATCCTTGTTCGGAAAGTTCTTTTATAGTTAAATCTTTAGTATAAGATGGTAGCATAGCTTCACCCATCATATCTTTTTTACCTTGCTTGTTTACAAGAGTAGGTTTTAGTCCAAATATAGCTCCCGGTATCATCACAGCATTTCCACCGTATCTATGAGAATCTGTCTTATTATATTGATTTGTAGCTGATCTTTGTCCGTTTATAACACTATCCATATATACTTGATATATTTTATTTTCAACAAGTCTATCACTATAACTTCTTGGGTTTGCATCTCTAGTATGCATCGAATAAGAAACTAAATTATTTAAAGTGCTTGCAGATGACTCACCAGCTTGTATATCAGCGATCATTCCTTGATCTCCCAATTGACCAACAACCCATTCTTTTAAAGCAATTGGATCTCTCATTAATTCAGACATTGACCCTAAATTAGTCTCTAGTCTTCTAGAAAATTCTGATTGAAACATACTAGCAGATTCTTGATTATTCATATAATTCGCGTCAGCTTGAGATAATTTTGCTTCCATAAATTCTGGATTTTTATTTGACATTATACCAAGTGATTCAATTGATATTTTTCTAATAGGTACATTTCTCTGATTATTTAATTCACCCCACTCAGTATTAATTACACTTGTATCTGTCTGCTCTCCAACTGGATTATATACCTTAGCTCCAGTTTGGGTTAATAATATATCAATCTTTTTATTCTTATTAAAGAATCCTTTAAGCTCAGGGCTATATATAAATAGTGTTTTACCTAAAAGCAATGGAGAATTTTCTCCCCCAGATGTAATAACAGGCTTAATAGCATTATAAGAATAAGGATCATTACCAGTCATTGCGTGCATAAACATTAATTGCTCTCTAGAAACAAAACCAATACTATCAAAACCAGATACCTTATCATGAGCATCTCCAATCACATTATTAAGATAATCTTTATCTAACCCAGCTTTTTCAAGAACACGACCAACTTCTTGTCTTATAGAAGCATACCCTTCATCATTCCAAATAGCTACTCCGAAACCGTTATTCCTTGCTACTCTTCTCGCTGTATCTGAAACTTGCTTATTGTCCGAATAAACATCTGCTACATCTAATACAAAATCTTTATTATATCTTACATATTTCTTGGTATTAAAAAGTCTTATCCTACTCATCAACTTTGGAGCTTTATCTCCATTTAGAAACTGTATGAAAGCTCTATCTCCATCATTACCTGTTAACATCTCTTTCATCATTAAATTAGTTAAAATATGATCATACTCATCCGAACTAATGATTTCATTCTCTTCAATTTTCTTTTCTATTTCTCTAAGAATCCTTTTACCATCATTATCTAAACCTTCTCTGTCTTTATATTCATTAATAAATTCTCTAAAAGGTTCTTTTAAATTAGCTAAATCTTTTGTAGCTATAGCAATGGGATCCATACCAGGTGCAATCTCCATTATTCTCAGTCCAACCTCACCATCTCTACCTACAAGATCTCTATAATCTTCAGTTCCTAGTTCAAATACACCTCTAGATTGTCTTATAAATGTTTCAAATTGATCTCTAATATCTCTTATAATGTCTTGATCGGCTTTACTTAATGCTTTTGAATCATTAAATATATTAATTTCTCTTTGAACAATATATCTGCCGTCATCGGAAACTCTCTCTATTGGGAATCTTCCATCTATAAGTAAATAAGGTAATTCTAGATCATTCATCTTTTGATGCAATCTAGAGAATTGAACAGTTTCAACTTCTTTTACTATATCTCCACCGCTCCATTTTATAACATCAACTTTCACTTGAGCTCTTTGAGATCCAAGAACTTTTATCATATCACCTCTAATATCAGGCAATATCCAATCTTTTTCAGATTGAGATAATTCATTATAAGCTTTCCATTGCCCATCCCCTCTTTCAACATGAATTCTATCAAGCAATTTATTTAGTATATCTCTATTTAAAAGTTTATTTGGTTGGTCAGAATAAATAATTTCATCAAAGTAAAGCTTAGCACCTTCTGGGCTAGCTTCAGTTAAATCTTTACCATCAATTCTATATCTTTTTATAAAGTCTTGCAATCCAAGAGGTTTCTCTGAACCTCTTTCTGTTGAATCTTCTAGTAATTGATCTCTGCCTTTTTGTTCTGATTCTTTATATATTCTTTCTACATACTTAGAATCCCATCCATATGTATCCATATATCTAGATAATTCATTTCTTACATCTTTATTAAACTTTTTAAGATCAAAATCAATTCCAGTAGTCTGATCTACTGATTTTATTACTCCAGCTTTATTAAGCCAGTTTAACATTATGGCTGCATTTTTAATATCAGCATTTTGAAAAACTCTTAACTGATCTACAAAAGCCGTATAACCTTTTTCCACAGATCCAAGCTGAGTCATAAAATCTGCTATTATACCTCTAGCGCTTTGAGATGATTGCATACCAGATTCAGCAATAGATGAATGCAATACTTTCATATAAGTCATGTCGGAAACCAACATTGGCTCTGCTTCAGAAACTACCAATCCCTTCCCATCTTCAACCATCTTTCTAACAGATTGATTATATTCTCTAGCGAGAGGCAACATATTCGGATCTTGGTGTCCTTCTATTCTAGATTCATCTACTAATCTTACTGTAAATCCAGCAGGCTTACCCTCAGCAGCAACTCCAAACGTAGCCGCTTCCACTCCAGTTAAATTCCATAATGATTCAGCTTGGTTAAGACTTAAATTACTATCTTTTATTCTTTCATTAACTGCCTGACCAACTATTCTTGATTGTAAATGATTGGGCATCTTATCTAAATCTATTCCTCTAGACATAAGTTCTTGTCTTAATTGTTGAACTTGTTGATGCGTAACTTCTTTTGTATCTGTTATTTTAAATATTTCATATTGTCCACCAATATTAGAAGCTGCTTGTAAAGAATGAACTTTAGATAGAAATCTTTTATCTTTAGAAACTTGATCTGCGTCTACCCCTTCACCTTCTTTTATTTCTATCTTACCTATATCGTCTATCAAATGCATTCTACCAACCAATTCAGGACTATGCATAATACCCGCATTTTGCATCAACCCAACGAGTTTATCATCTTTTACAGAGAAAGTATCAATTATTGTTTTTCCCATCCTTATAGCGTGATTATTCACTAAAATATTTGCATAATCATGATATGATTCAGAGATTGAAAACGATTCAGACATTATTGTATTATCTGGAAACTTAGATTCTACATTTCTTTCAAAAGAAGATACCTTTTGATATATATCCGACAATAAAGATTCTGATTCAATTGTTTTACTACTTGTACTTGGATTTGTATCCATTTGCGACTTACCCAATTGATCAGATGCTAATAATGCGGTTTGAAAACCATCTATTTTATCATATAATAAATCAAGAGCTTCATCTCCTTTTATTGGTTTACCTTCGGCATCTACTCCGAGTAAAGGCTTACCACTCTCATCTAGTAATTCTCCATTTTTTGCTTTTTGTTTTAATTCTTCACTAATACGAATATTCTTTGGAGTAACAAGTATATCTCCACCATCCCGATTTCTTTCTGAAGTAATTTTTAAAGCATTCTCTGGATCATTAATACTTCTAATTAAATCTACAAACGAATCTTCAAAACCTTGTTGAGTTTCAAGAAATGTTTCTTCTTTAGCTTTTCTTCTACCTTTTTCATCTCCAAATCTTGAGTCTATCTTTATAACTGCATCGGCAATCTTCTTAGCATCTACTGCTGATATTTGATCCATTTGTTTTAAATGTGGAAAATGACTTCTCAACTGAGGAAGAAGATCGTCAAATAATAAGTTTGGTTTTACTGAAGCACTTTGATCTCCTTCTGATAAAGGTTTAGATACAGTTTCCATATCTCCACCAATTTCTAATTCTCTCGCTAAATCAAGAACTGATTCATATTTTGAATTATTAAATATGCTTTCAAACCTACTATTTCTAAAATCAAAAGTAGGAACTGTAGCCATTTGAGTGGGATCCATTCCTAAGATAGTCATGTTGGATCTAAGTCTATTCATGTCTCCTTTAACATTTAAATCAAACTTTGCTGGATTTGAACGTCTTTGCACAAAAGCACCAATTAAGAAACTTGATAATACATCATGAACATCTGGTTCAACCTCATGAGCATATGAATCATAAAGAGCATGAGCATTAAATAATGTACCACCAAGAGCCATTCTTGCCCAATTTTGTTGCATGCTAGTAGCTTCCTCTCCAACTGCCCACCTCATCATCTTCTTACCAAAGGCAACTCTATTCTGTTCTAATAAAGCAACTAAAGCATTTTCAGCTTGATCTCCATAAATATCTTTCATGTCATCCCATAAAGTTTCTGACCTTAGATTAATATTCTGAGGTTTCTTTCCACCAAAAGTCAACACTGTATGAGAACTATCTCCATTTCTTTTTAATTGTTCTCCTAAAAATTTAGCCCTAGCCTGCAATCCTTCTCTATTAACTTCCCTATAAGGCCTTCTTTGAAAAGTAGCCTTTAATCCAGTCATAAAATCTTTTTTAAATGAAGCAGCTTTACCTGATGGTTTCATCCATGATAGTTGTCCAAACATTGCTCCAGTTCCTGCACCCCAAAGAGGTGCCGTAAAATCAAAATCCCCATCTTCAACCATTGAAACGGTTTCAAATATTGTATCAATAGCTCCAAACATTATAGCATCATTTATACTATGACCTAAAACCTTAGCCAATCGAGGGTTTGCCTCAGCCATTCCCCTGGCTTGCATAAGACCCATAAAATCTTGTATTGGTCTATTGAATATATTATCTCCAAACATTTTTTGCAATGCAGCCCCTTCAGCTTCAGTCATCCTACCAGCTTGAACTGCATCGTCAGCATATTCAGCTAGATATTTTCTAGCTCTTGATTCAAATTGTACACCTTTAAGTCTAGGATCAACTTGAGCTTGTCTTACTAAGCTTCTATACCCTGTAGTTATATCTTTAGTTGCTTTTTTGCTAAGACCACCTTCTTTAGCAGTTTGTTTCATTCCTCTAACTACTTCATCAACACTTTGCTTACCCATTTTCTCTAAAGCACCTTTACCCAATTTAGGTAATGCTTTTTGAGCAATCTTAGCTCCAACTTTTAAAGGAGCTCCAGAAACAAATCCTGCGAAACCTCCAATAGCTCCTGTCCATTTAGCTAATGGGTCTTCAAAATCTAAAAATTCTTCTTCTTTTAATAACGCTCCAGCTGCTCCAAATGATGCTGTGTCAACAAAACTCCACAAACCTACACCAACTGCATTAAGCATATTTGATTCTGGAGTATCATCACCAATAGGCGTATACCATTCAGGGTATGGAGATGGTGATTTTGGTGGAGATGGGGCCTGTGTAGGCGATTGAATTTTGGAAGTGCCAGTCCTATTCTCTCTAGCCTTCCTCATAAATTCTTCGTTTAATTGTTCTAGGATTTTATCAGGCATTGAATTATCCTTTTGATTCCTTTATTAAAATAAAAATGGATCTACAAAATCTATATTATCAACGGATCTAGCTTCTCGTTGTTTAATCATTCTTTCAGCTTCAGACTCAGATACTTCTAATAATCCTGCTACGTCTTCAATTTCATCAAATTTTGCTTTTCGTTCTGATTCTGCTTGTTTTTTATACTGCAACCCAAGAACTTCATTTCGTTTTTCATATCTTTTTCTTTTAATTTCTCTATATTTCCTTCCTCTAGCAAATCCTTGATCTTGGAAAAGTGCAATTTGTTTATCAAGATCATCTAATTCAGAAGAAGATTGTTTTAACAATGAATCACCAGCATCACCAACAAGGCTTCTATATTCCTCAATTAATTCTGGTATCTTTAAATACATTTCTTTTTCTTCATCAGAAGCCATGCCTGTATCCATCTTTTTCTGTAATCCACTAAATTTCTTTTCAGCTTGCCTTAAAGCTTCACGAGTATCCTCTAATTCAATTTGTTGAGCTGATTCAGGTTGCGAATCAATTTCTTTTTGTATATCAAGATCTTGAAGAGCTTCTGGAATACCTTCATATATACCACTTAAATCAGATATATCATAGTCTCCTTTAGTAAAATCAAATATTTCTTTACTAACTTGAGCTTCTGCTTTTCTAGCTTTACTAGCAGATTGTGTTAGATCGCTTAAATCTTTTTCATTGTGGAGATTAGCGAATGCTTCATATAATTTTTGTTGTTGTTCTGACATAGAACCAACTAGTTGACGATCATTGGCTAGAGCATTTGCATCATGAAGATCAGTAGCTAACTTTAATACTGCATTTGGATCTTCTGCACTATAATAATTCCATACAGCAGCTGCCATTGATTGAGCCTGATTCGTATCAAACTTTCTACCAAAATATTGTTTTGATCTAAGAGTTTT
>Ga0098061_1001009_pt1 | contig 13698 bp, 24 predicted proteins | sample 22_taG_FD_92579 | JGI IMG/M metagenome (GOLD analysis project Ga0098061, IMG submission 92579) | Marine viral communities from the Subarctic Pacific Ocean - 22_ETSP_OMZ_AT15343 metaG | ecosystem: Environmental > Aquatic > Marine > Oceanic | place: Subarctic Pacific Ocean | collected 2015-01-20 | reverse complement strand
TACAAACCTATCTCTAAGCCTTCCGTGTCCTTTGTAAAGTGCTATCTTTATTTTCATCAATTATCGTCCCCAAGCATTTGATAATGATATTCATTGTAAAAATAGATCCTGGCTATTCAGCCTCCATAGATGATGCGCCATAAAAGTCTTTTAGTTTTTGTTCTGATTCTTGCGCATCAGGATCTTTATTGCTATAAGACACACTCTTCCAGTCTAGCCCCTCTGACCTTCCAAACTCTTTCCTTCTGACCATATCTGGCTTTAGGGCTTGAACTACTTTTTCGAAAATAGCCTTAGGATCGCCTTCGCTGCCACATGTAAATATGTCAATGTTCATAAGAAATGCCTCAGGCCAAGTATGAATCGCCATATGTGACTGGCCCAGAGTGACATAATAGGTGAAGCCATATTCTGGGTTTTGATCTCCATACTGCTGTACTTTATCATCAACAATCTTCATATTCCCTATATCTTCATCTCCCGCAAACCCCTTGAGCATGCCCCTCATTATTTCGACATTTTTTACCTTAAGAAACTCAACATCGGAATCTTTTTCCCACCTAAGATCTGCGTTTACACTCATACCAACGCAGTAATCCGGAATAGGCGCAAATCTATCTGACTCTACATCCTCTTCTTCGTATGCCCCAGAGACATCTTCATCAGAATCAGAGGCTATTTTCATAATAACGTCCAAATAGTCCGCCTCTTTGACCAGCCCCCTGGCGTCTAACACATTTGCTATACTTATAAGATCTCTAATCATTCTTGCCTTTCCCGTAAAGCGCATCTATGCGCCTTTGCCTTAATATTTCACTTTGTACTTCATTCTCTGACCTTATCATAACAAGCTCTTTATCTCGCCGTTTAGTTTCGGAAAGCACTCTAACCGCAAGGTATAAAACTACTGTTCCAAATGCTACCAAAAAAATATCCATTATATTATTCCCTCGACCTAAAGCCCAGCGCCCCAAGAGCCCCACATACCGGGGGGTTACTGCACCTATTTTGCGCAAGCTCTCCGCTCTTTACGTCTTCACACCATTGGTCTAGCGGGTAAAATCCGTCCAAATATTTTGCATAACCAAAATTTATTCCTCTGCATATATTTCTCTCCCAGCTATTAAACCCTACCGTGTACTCCCACAAGGCCTTCGTGTCGGTCGCGCCCTTACTCTTCAGGTATGCTCCAACTATCATCCCGGTTCTATCTGCGCCATGATGACAGTGAATGAGGCTTGATCCGCCATCCATTATGGAGAGAGCCCTAGATATCGAACCCACATAACCGCTGCCCGCCTGATATCCGTCATGAGCGCTTAGCCTGTAGAAATTAACCTTTTCTCCTATAACTCCAGACATATAATTTGCGAACTTGTTTTCAACGCTAGTTGATATGCTGATTCCAAGATCTGGATCAATCTCTGTGTCTCCTCCGTTGCCATTATATCTCAATATATTTCTAACACCATTTTCTATGAACCACTTCAGCTCAGCCAAAGTTGGCTGCTCATATCTATGGTGCCTAGATCCAAATTTTCCATGCTGGCTGCCGGGGGCCTTTGCCGCTAGGGCCTCAACCTTCTCAAGCTGCCTGCCTGAAAATACATCAGACTCATCAGACCTGTTGCATCCTATATCTTCTGCTGGAAATTTACTCCAGTGCTCCCTAAGGCTCATAAGTTTATTATATGTTTTGCTTCCTTCTGCAAAATAAGTGCCTACACCCCTGCACTTACGTGACTTGAGCAATTTAAATCTATTTTCTATAGCATAATATTTAAATACATATGACTCGTGATCAGATCCATCTGGCTTTGGCTCATGAAAGACAACATCTTCATCTGACGACACCACTTCCTCTGGGTCTTTCCCATAATCTTGAATCCGAATCTCCTCTGTACTGCCCGGCTCCTCTCCAGACACCATTCCGGACTCTTCGTCATAATATTCGGTTTGAAACGGGTTGTCTTCAGTGGAGGATATTTTAAGCAAAAGTCTATCCAAAGCATCGGCCTCCTTGACAAGGCCTCTGCCATCTAAATCATTTGCAATTTTAACTAACTCTATAAGCATTATTACTCACTTTTTGATGCTTCTGCCTTGATGCGTTCGCTCGGATCACCCATTATGTTGCTAACCCCCCAGTCATATTGGGCCTCGCCTCTTTCTATTTTGGCTATTAAGTCCTCTACGTCTCTAACGTCAGAAAGTCCAGCTGCACCTCTTAGTAGGCCCAAAATTCTTCCCTGAGAAAAAGATAGATTAACCAATTCAGATAACAATGGAGTGACTTCTTCATCTAGCGCTCTTAGCTCATCTGAATATTCTTCTAATTTTCTCAAAAGCTCTCCAGAAGAATCGGGATTAGACGAAAGTTTGCTTATTTCTTCCTGCAAAAAATTTCCTCTATCAAACTTGCTCTCGACTAGGGCATCTAATTCTTTTATCCTCTCATTGGCCTGCTGCATGTCATCGACATTTATAGATGTTTCAAGGCTTCTTTGCGTTTCTTCTGAGTAATCCAGATCATCGGCATATTTTTTAATTACCGAGTCTAAATAGTCAGCCTCTTTGACCAGGCCCATGCAATCTAGCTTATTTGCTATATTAAATAATTCTTCTAACATATTTTCCCCATCGGTTCCGACACTCGGAACCTCTCCATCGTCTCACAAATCTTCATCAAGAAGGTAGTCTTCTTTATCTGATTCGTCTTCTATATTGTCCGATAAAATATTTTCCATGATCATTTCCTTTTAAAATGTTTCTTCTCAATATTATACGCCCCTATTAGTAGCATCTCTATCATAATAATCATAATATTTTACAACTCATTAGGCATTTGTTTTGGCTTGTTGGCCAAGTTATTAATTTGACCAACTCGCCTTATAGTTATTCCTTTTTTCTTTTGAGCTTATCCTTTATAAATTTCAAAGAGCCCATAAGCCAATTCCATGGCTTTAATGCCAGACTCTTCGACCATCCCCAGGCCTTGCCCAGCCAGGTTGTAACGACCTCCCATGCATCGGAAACTATTTCAACGCACTGATCCCAGGCCAGGTCAAGAATGTCTAATACCAACTTTAATGGTGCGCTTAAAACGCGAAGAAGAGGATGCTTATCTCTTCGAAGAAACAGCCATGCAAGACTGATTCCGACCAGAAGCCCCTCTAGCCTTGGCATGTTCTCATGAAGATGACATAAGATGTCACGCGTAGAGCCAAGAATAAGCAGGACAGCCCCCCATATCAAAGATCCAGCCCCTAATAGTATTTCGAGGCACATTTGTAGTAGTTCTAACATATATTCTCCTAATTAAATAAATTTGTTATAAGTAAACCTAACCAACATAACTCGCAACTTACGCAAACTATTAATAAGAATAGGTAGCGACCTATATGTGACCGAACTATTTAAACTTTAATATATTACACATTTTTAAAGGCAAAAAAAGTTATTAAAAAACTTTATCTATACTTTTCATGATATTCCTAAGAGTAATGATTCGTGCGCTTAAAGGGATATTTTTTGCTGCTACTACCTACACAATAAGTGCGAGGATCGCTATGATGCAGCTAAAATTAATAAAATTGGCAAACCACCTAGACAATATAGGTCTGCATGTAGAGGCAAACTATATTGATAAAATATTGGAAGAAATTATAAATGATCCAGTAATCAACAAGATCTCCACGAAGCTTGTTAGCACGCTCGAACGAGCGGATAAGCTGGAAAATAGAGTAATTGAGCTAGAAGAATTTATAAAACTAGCATCTAATTCGTACGGGAACTAACATCCGGCGTTGAATAATATATAGTTGCAGATGGATCGCTACATATAATATTCCATCCAGCAATATTTACGTCTGCCGTTGACGGAATAATATGAAATGAAAAATATGTCCATGGGTTACTCTGATCTATATATTCGCATCTTATTTTAATTCCCGGCTCCCCATCTGTTGTGGTTGTTGATATGCCGCTGCATCCAGCCGCATCTATATTAACGGCAACGCCGTCTATACATATGCTTTGCGTTGCTATAAAGTTTTTAGTTGTAATTTTATTTTTAGGAATGCAACCAACCATGACGGTCATAATGGCGGCAATAAATATATGTCTGTAACTCAAGAATACCTCCTCGATATGTAATTATTCTGTTTTCTCTGGAAGCTTAGACCTGGGGAGGTCATAAAACTTCAGCTCATCCGGGCTATTTCCGCTTATGCTTCTGTTGCCATCGTCAGACTCTTCTCCGGCCCCTTCTTCTCCGTCTTCGGCCGGAGCTTCCCCCGCCACGGGCATTCCGCTGGCTATTCTGCTCATTGCAGCATCCACATTTACATGAAACATTCTTGTATATGGAATCTTATAAGCCCTAGGAAGTCTGCCCCTATATGTGCTAAAATCTATAAAAAATCTTCGCCAATCATCTTCGCTTATTTCGTCTTGCTCTAGGTCTGTTACCCACAGATATATCTTGCCGCTCCTATCCAGCGATGAGTTTGGCTCCTCAACCAGGGCCCAGTGTAGCTCAAATTTATCAGGCAGCTTCTGTGTGCTCGGCCAGCCCAGCAGGCTCTCCATGGATACGCCTAGCGAAACTCCGAAGTATAACGTAAACACAATTAAAAAAGCCTTTATCCACCAAGCCCCCTTGGCCCCTATTACATACCATAGCAGAAACATGCTTATAAACAAAAATGCCAAGATTATATTCATCAATATTCTCCACTTCTTGTTAAAGATTTTCTTAAATAATTTACAGACTCAACATTGCTGTCCTTATCCACAACTATTCTAACGGCGGTTTCTTCATGCCCATCATATTGAAGATTAACTGTATTTGTAAAAACTGTAGAAAATGGATTTATCTTATCCACCTGTATAAACACCGGGGTTGACTCTTCTGATCGCTTAGAATACATGTGTACATTGATTACGTACTCACCTGGCACCGTCCCTCGTATTGTTACAATTTCTCTATTTTCGTTATACTCTATGCTTCCAAACTCTGTCTCTACAATGTCGTTGGACTGTCCCAGGTCATCTCTGTCCAGATGCATTAGGCCGTCCTCTCTTCTGGAGTATGAAACCAAATTGCCGGCAGGATCTTCAACATAGAGATCCACATCATCATTTATATCTCCAGGCCAACTCATAGATATAATAAACTCCGCTTTAACCTCCACCTTTCTGTTTTCTGATTCTGGATTTATAAGAACCAAGGCGATTGCGAAAAACGCTACAAAGCAAAGCAGAGTATTAAATAATAGATCTAGAAATGCTAAATTTGAACTATATGACCTTCTCATTTTTCAACAATTTTATTTACTGTATGATCTAGATTAAAAAACTGTATCTTCAACAGAGAACCGCACACTAAACCTGCCAGGGTGGTATACAATGCGGTTGACATGCCAACGCTCAACTCTTTGAAGAGTCCCTGTACACCCTCAACGTCACCTATTTCTATGCTGCCGAATCCGCTAAGCATAAGAATGAAGCCTATTACTGTCCCCATCATGCCTATGCTTAAAGATAAGTCGCTGAAAAACCAACCTATATCTGCCGCTCTCTTTATATTGTTTATATCAGATTTGTTTCCAAGGCCATAGTCATACAGATAGCTGGCTCTCCACGTTTGGATGCCGCACCACAAAGATGTTATCCAAAATAATCCAATAATTAAAAAGCTTAACTTCGTTACATCTGAGTTCCAAATTAAATGGAGTATATTTTCATAATATCCCAATGCAAACCCTGCGGCTATAAGAGAAATAAATAACCACCATTTTAAGAATGGAACATACTTAGCTGCACCACTAAAAAATCTCACACTTCCCCCTCGTCTATAGACGCAACACAATGCTTTATTCCACAATGAGCTATGTGGGTAGAGTCTAGCGCGCTTACAATGCCCGTATAAGACTCAACACCCTTTGCGTATATATTCATTAACTCATTAGATATTTGTTTATATACATCTATCGTAACAAATAACGTACTGTATGATAGATAAACCTTTACTACGCCATCGTCTTCCATAACAACTCTTGAATCGTTATTCGGATCACCTATTGATATAGCATCATCCAACAGCGAAATATTAAAAAAATAATTTACCAACCAAATTATATGCTCCGTTCTGCATGATACAGTTTCTCCACACTCTAGCTCTATCGAATATGGATCTCTGCCCATCATTGCCATTCCGCCGGGATCAAGCACAATACTCTCCTTGTCTTCCGAGCTAAATATTTCGGCATCATCCGGCTCTATAAAACGTTTGTGGTGCCAGCTAACTAAGTCTTCCTGTATAATATTTGGAAATAATCCGCTTTCCAACTTAAACCTAGTAGACTTCCACATTTTTATTATCCTTAAATACAGATGGAGTTTTGTCGTAATCAAATATAACAAAATTCCCGGTAGCAGGCCTTATGCCTATATTGCGATGACCAAGATCTCCCGCCCTATCTGTGGCATATTTTATAATATAATCTATTACAAGACTATCTAGCCAGTTGGTGCTCAGCTGATGCCCAAGATGCCTGTCTATGGTGTCCACGCTACTTTCAAACCCCTCTCTGTCGGATGTTGTTTTAATTTTCTCAATAATCATATTCTTTGCGTCATCCAAAAGAGACATGAATTTTGTTTTGTCATAAATTTTTCCAGAAATCGCATCATTAATAAATCTTAAATTAAATCTTTCTGATCCGGAATCAATTAAATCATTTATTGCTATATAAATATATCCCCAATCCTCTTCGACTAGCTCGTCTATAGCGCTGTACAGGTCGAGCTTGTCCTCTGTGTTTAGGTTTTCTGCAAACTCTCTTTCATTTATTAATGGCTCCATTATATAATAATAAAAAACATGTGCAGGAAAAGCGTCATTCGCAAGAACGCCATCTTCATATATCTTAAGCTCATATTCGCTCAATGATCTAATTTCATTTGACACAGACTCTTCTATTTTTTCGGCATCTTCATGGCCGCTGCCCCTAGGTGCTGATACCTTCAGCACATTGCCATTGCCAAGCCTATATACGATCCCCTCTGTGCCGGCCCCTATCTCAATCGGCTTTCCGCCCAACCTATTTACAACTCTATCAAAGAACCCTATGTTGTCTGAGACAAACTTTCCGGTGTTCCACCATACATCACCAATCCATTCATGGTGACTGCGCATGCTGTTTTCTTCATTATTTAATTCTGGAATATTAGTTTCATGATGCAGCCTAGAGCCCTCAAGCTCAGTCCGCCTGCTATCAAGTTCGGCCTCTTCAGCCAAAATTGGCTCGCCCCTTTCGTCTGTTCCCGCGAAAAACAATATGTCTCCAGACTCCGTTTTTACGGGGTCTCCGAAAATTAAAACTTCTTTATTTGGGCGATCTCGGGCCTCCCCAAAGAAAATATCTACAGGCATAAGGCCGTACCTAGATGGGCCAGACAGAGCGTGCCCGGGCGGCCCTGCCGCGACCTTCAGCAGGCATACGTCATCGGCAAAGCCATAAAGTCCCTTGCCATATAGCCACTCGGATAATTTTTCAATCTTTTCTATCATCCTCTGATCCCATAGACTCTTCCATTACAGATGAGACGTTAAGTATTTTAACATAGTTATACGCATTTATAGACTTTGAGTAGTAGCTAGACTTATATCCACCCGCCGCAACATATGTTTTTCCCTCTAAATCAAAATATGATAAATCTTCGCATCCAATTTTTGATCCAAACCTTTTTCTGTACCCAACCCTTGGAGCTATAACTGTATCTATGGCCCTCAGAAGAGTGGATATAACATTTCGTCTTATTTTTAACTTTTCTTGTCCCAAATGAAATAGGTCTGACTCTTCTATATCTATATCAACCTCATCTTCCTCAAGCTCTATTCCCGATGATTTAAATATAGAATCAGACGTTTCATAGTCAAGCTTTAAAGCTTTTAGCTTTAATTCATTAACATATTGTAATGTTATTTCTTTAGGTATCTCTATGATAATTATATCAAATCCCATAACTTTAATTTCCTGCACAATATACAAAAAAATTAGTTGTTTAAAAACCAAAATTATATTGGTATCATCGTAGTATGAGATATTTGTCTTTTGACAATAAACATTTAAAAATATTATTATATCTTATCTCAATAGATTTAATAGCCACCATGGTATGGTATTTTTGGTTTGAGATACCCGAAGCCAACCCCGTTCTTTGCGGCGCTATAGAGAGCTCTTTGGTAAAGTTTGTAATTTTAAAGCTAGCCCTATCCTTTCCGGGACTATATCTTTTAAGCAAATACATAGACAAAATACTTGCGCAACTAGGAATAGGCATACTATTGGCCGCGTATATGGGAATAACAATAGTCCATTATATTATTTTTTTATATATTATATCAGGACAGTATAGCATATAGTATGAAAAGATTATTACTCCTTCTCATTGTTCCATTTTTAACCGCCTCCACCTCCATGGATACAATGGAGCCTGCGCTGTTCGGCCCCAGGTCATATCCAGAAATAACAGGGTTTTGGGCATTTAAGCCAACTATAAAAGTATGCAAGGTTGCATCAATACCAACCTCAAGAGTCAGAAAGGCGGTATCATATTGGGAAAGATTGGGATATGAATTTGAAGAAGTTATATATAATGATGAGTCCATGTCTTGTGCAATGGATCCAAGATTTGGAGAGATAGTCATAACCCTTCCGGATCAGACCTTTGATTGGGACAAGCTTGCCATAACCAGGACCGCAAGAAATACTCTAACTGGCTTTATAATTCACTCAAAAATACAGCTACCTCCCGTGAATCAAGCAAAAGAACGCGTACTTGAGCACGAAATAGGTCACGCACTTGGCTGGGGGCACACATTCAGGACCCAGCATATAATGAACGAAAACTGGATGCGGGGCGGCCACGATTCAACCGGCATGCGTCATGATAGATACATAGAGCTATCTAATGATATAATGGATAACCTGCAGGAGTAACGCCTAAGGCTGCCGCAGAACAGGGGGGAAGCCGCCAAGAGCGCCTGTAGCAGCACCAGCAATATCTCCAAGGCCCGTTATGCCGCCAGATCCCAAGGCGGGTCCGCCCGTCAACTCTCCCAATCCAGCGCCAAGTGCTTTAGTAATATTTGCAGGGTTAGAAAGCTCTGCGATTGCTGCATCCTGTGCTATTCTGGTTATACACGCGTTTTGCTCATCTGTCGGCCCATTGTTCATAAACGCCTGAGCTTTATTGGAGAGCCCTCCGAAACATTCGTCATATACTTTTTGAGAAATTTTCCCAACAATGTCCCCTACTATGGGGGAAACCACGGCCGTTACAACCGGGGTTACTATTGGAGTTAATGCCGTTGAAAGCTGAGTCATGCTGATTGCAACATTGGCAGCTTCAATATCCAGCAGAGCCGGGGCGTCAGTCGTAGCGGCCCTACTTATTATTCTGTCTAAGTAATCAGCTTCTTTTGCCAGACCAAGTCTATCTAGATCTGTTGCCAATTTTATTAATTCAGTTAACATTTTATATCTCCACATCTAAAATAAGCAAATCAGCTTAATTATCAAAACAATACTTATTATTAGTATAAATTTACCCTAACTTATCAAGTCTCTTCTTTTCCGGAATATTAATTATAAACAAAAATATGCCTATAATAAAAAGGGCCGGCCACTTAACAACATATGATATTATACAAAACATAATTGAAAATATCAATGACATCTTTACGGCTATCTTTGTTGCCTTCAAGCTTCCAATTCTAGGAGCCATAATGGACCTCAAAACCCTTCCGCCGTCCATTGGATACGCCGGAAACAAGTTGAATACGCCCATTAACACATTCAAAAAGCAGAATTCCATAGCAAATGGTATATTTATAATAACGAATGGAACCGTAATTCCGGCTAGCAAAAAGTTAACAGCAGGCCCCGCCAGCGCGATATTTCTTTCTTGCTGATCATTTTCGCCCATACCCTCTATAAGGGCTATTCCGCCGAATGGGTAAAGGGTTATGCTTCTTGTTTTAATATCGTACACTCTCGCCATCATTGCATGGCCTATTTCATGAAGAGCAACGGACCCAAACAATAAGAAGCCCACCGCTACGGCAGATAGGGCGGACTGAAAGCCGGCAGAAATTAGCTGGAAGAGTACAAGGGCGGCTGCCAAAATCAAAAAACTTATATGAAGCCTTATCGGGATTCCCTTATACTCGCAAATCTTCATTGCAAACCAACCTCCACGGTCATTATTCGTTTATATCATTTTTATTACCATAAACAATATTACCGCATTTCTCATTACTATTAATAATCATCTAAAAAGTAGGAATTTATAATGAGCACGCCGAGAGATTTAATTAAATCAACATGCGCAAGATATAAAGAGCTTGTGCTATTAAATGGAGAGCTTGAAGATTACCTTCTGTTCTCGTTAGTAAAAGTGGCATCATTTTCTATTGGCCTGGGCGTTGGCTATTGGCTATGGAAAGTGCAATAAATATATTAATAATCATTTAAAAGACAAGGAGCTATAATGATAGGAAGTTTAATAAAACTGGCAACACACCTGGACAACAAAGGGCTGGCAGGGGAGGCTGACTACCTTGATGCTATTATAAAAAATAACAGCCAAGAAATCTGGGAGCTCACTGGAGCGCCTGCGATTCCGGAGAGAGATATCAACAGAGTTAAAGAGATACTGATTGAACTACAAGGACTAACTCCAGCGCTTGAACATAATGCTGCTGGAACACCATTTTTTGAGCTTGTCAGGGATCTGCAGGCGAATGGATATGCTCCAGAGGAGTGGTATCCATCGCAACGAAAAACACTCGACGATGATGGAAATATAGTTCCATTCTCATAAGATCACAAAAGGAGTTATCATGAGTACAGTAGAAAGCAAATGGCAAGATATTAAGGAACTAGTTGAAGGCCTAGAGGAAGACGTTACAAAGAATGCAAGCGGCAATGCTGCGGCAGGAGTTAGGGCCAGAAAGGGCCTCAGGGATCTGAAGCAAAGTGCAGCAGACCTTGTTAAGCTAACGCTTGGAAAAGAAATTACAAACTAAGGACAAGCAATGATTGGTAAGCTAATAAAATTAGCAAACACCCTGGATGAACTAGGCCTGGCCGAAGAGGCCGACAAGCTAGACATCTTGCTAACAGCCTCAAGGAGCCGAAGGCAAGAGCCAGAAAGAGGATGGGGCCACCGCCATCCCAGCGGGCATAAGCACAGATCAGACCCGGAGGTCAGGCCCGGAGCGCGACCCCCGGATGCTTGGGATGACAAAGGCATCGGTCGCGCAAACTATATACCCAGAAAAGCCGTCCGACGAATGCTAGAAAGCGGTCTTAGCCGAGAGGAGATATTTGCCAAACTAACATCCCAGGACGGAAAATGGCAAATGTCCCATAGAAGCGCCGAAAGATTGTTGCAATGGGAAACGGAAAAAGAAAGATATATAAAGTCTTTATCTCCCGATGAATAATTTATCCGACCATCGGGACCATAAAATATCAAAAGCATAATATAAAAAGGTCACAAGCACGTTGGCAACAATGGTCATCTCAATGGCCTCATATACCTTGTCCAAATATATATAAGATATCACGAAGCTAAAAGGTATGGCTATAAATATTCTCCATACCAACGATTTTATCAACGCCTCTTTGTGGGTCATCAAGACCCTCCATCAATAGTTTTCTTAAACTGCAATAACAAATCCTTTTGCTCTTTCGAGAGCTTCTTCGGAATCTTAATATCCAATATAATAAAATGGCTGCCATTGGTCGAAGACTTCAGCCTTTTAATTCCCTTATTCTTCAGGCGAAGCTTCGTGCCCGGTTGGGTTCCGGATGGAACAAATACATCGGCCTTTCCATGAATGGTCTTGATATTTATCTTCCCGCCCAATGCCGCCAAAGTAAAGTCTATAGACTCTTCGGAATAAACATCCGAACCATTTCTCTGAAAGTCCTTGGAGGGCCGAACAATAACCTCGATGATCAAGTCGCCGGAAGGGCCATTCTTTCCGATGGACTCTCCCTTGCCATTCAAGCGAAGACGAGAACCAACATCCACGCCGGCGGGAACCTCGACCTTGACGGTATCTTTGACTTCCTTGACACCCTTGCCGCCGCATGGGCCGCATGAGTTTTCGGGAACCGTTCCATGTCCTCCGCATATATCGCACGTTAAATCAATGATAACATGTCCTTGGTTTTGCCGACGACGGCCCCGACCTCCGCATGCCTTGCAGGATATAATCGATGACCCGGCCCGAGAGCCGGAGCCCAAGCACGAAGAACAGCTATCCGTTCGAGATATGGAAATGTTCTTCGAGCAACCAAATGCCGCCTCTTCAAATGATATGCTTATTCGAGTTAATAAATCCCTTCCACGTTGGGCCCTTTGTTTCGGCCCGCCTCCAAAGCCGAACATGTCGCTGAAAAAATCTCCGAAGCCTCGGGAGCTTCCTCCCCTAAACGGATTCCCTCCGCCGCCGAAGGGGTTAGGCCCGGAATGCCCAAACTGATCATAATTCTTTTTCTTTCCGGAATCCGACAAAACATCATACGCTTCGGATACTTCTTTGAATTTAGCCTCGGCCCCAGCATCATCAGGGTTTTTGTCCGGATGATATTGCATAGCAAGCTTTCTGTATGCTTTCTTTATCTCTTTCTCTGAAGCATTACGGGACAAGCCGAGCACTTTGTAGTAATCTTTTTTCATTGATGCTCTCTAGTTATGTCCAGGTATATTCCTATGAATATTCTGCTTTATAGCAGCAGGAACATTTAACATGTACTCTATAATACTACTAGCACTTCTGTTTGCTTTGTTCTTTTTTATGCGGAAAATATATTCAACCAAAAAGAAAAAACAATTCGAATATGAACCAGAGCCTCCGAGCAACATATACAGCCTAACTGAATATAGAGAGAGGCTTATAGACGCTGGCGTAATTTTAGACACAAAACCGGATCCCAAGGTAGACGTATCCTCGGGGTATGACATAGTTTGGTCCGAAGAGGACCAGGACTATGTCAAAGCCCCAAAAAATAAAATAGGAAAGCTTCTTATAACATTGGACAACAAAGAGGACTAAAGAGCCTCGTCAACCCAATCAAATACAATGCTTTCGCTCCATCCATTGAGCCCATTGGTTAAGACCATATCTCTGTCTATAACCACGAATGTAGGCCATGCACTAATTGGATATCCAGTCATACCCGTCATGTCCACAAAGTCGTCTCTATTTCCGGCTAACACTGGGGAGTCAACGATTCCATACGTTGTTGCCCAATCTTCTAAATCAGTTTGAGTTGGATCGTCTCCCGTTGCAGTCTCAACCAGTACGGTGACCCATAAAAAGTTTTGGTCGCCATACGCTTCCTGATATCCCTGCACATCGCTGGCCAAATTTTTGCATACTCCGCACCACATAGTAGAAAAATCTAGAACCATTACTGTTCCATAGTTATCATACAGCTCAAACGTATCTCCATACTGATCAACCAGTGAGAAATTACATGGATGATCTCCTGGCCACTGGGAGCAGTCCGTCCAAGTTACCGGGGTTGGGCTGCCACCGTGGATGGCCGAGCCTCCCGGATCAGATGTGTCATCATCTCCAGAGCCAGAGTCGTCGTCGCCGGCAGAGTCGTC
>Ga0098061_1001008_pt1 | contig 13714 bp, 17 predicted proteins | sample 22_taG_FD_92579 | JGI IMG/M metagenome (GOLD analysis project Ga0098061, IMG submission 92579) | Marine viral communities from the Subarctic Pacific Ocean - 22_ETSP_OMZ_AT15343 metaG | ecosystem: Environmental > Aquatic > Marine > Oceanic | place: Subarctic Pacific Ocean | collected 2015-01-20 | reverse complement strand
TACTATGACTTTTCAGAATGAGGCGATGAGAGAATTTATAAGACTCGAACTGCAAACTGAGAGAGCATCATTAAGTATGACTGAGGCAGAAAAATCAGCTGAGGAGGCTTTAAAAAATACAGTCTCTGCACAAAAAGAAAGAATAAAAGCAACTCTAACGGAATTAATAGCACAGAGAGAGTTAATTAAATCGGAAAAAAAGGCTGATTGGGCGGTGAAATATGTAGCACATAGCGAAGCTATACAGGATGTAACGAAAAGTCTAGAAGGCTTAAATAAAACTGGTACTGATAAAACAAGGATAGATACACTCAATGAAGAAATAGCTGCTCTGGAAGGCTTGGGGTTTGCTTATGGAAGTCTGTCTTCGGCAATGTTAGGACATATGAGTGTATTTGTTGATGTAGCAAATAAGCAGAGGGAAATGCAAAAACTTGTGATGGAAGGGGATGAGTTTACTGAAGAAGGTCTAGCAAAGAAAATAGAAGTTATGGAGGCATCTAAGGAGGCTTATTCTCAATTCTTTAGTGCAATAGGATCAATGGCATTAGACCATATGATGCAACAAAGTGAAGCTAAGATGGCCCAAATTAAGGCAGAGGCGAAGTTAGAACTTGGAGCATTAAGAGAGTCTCTTGAATATAAAAGGGCATCGGACAAGCAAAAAAAGAAGATGGAAGATGACCTACGGAAAGATAAGAATAAGTTGATGCAAAAAGAATTTGAGACACAGAAAAATATCAAACGAGCCGAGGTAGTGATGAATACTGCTACTGCGATTATGGGCGTTTGGAAAGATGTTCCTAAGTATGATTGGGGAATTTCTGCTGGAGCATTAGCAGCTATGGTAGCAACAATAGGGACAGTTCAATTGGCTATGATAAATCAACAGAAAGCTCCACAAGCATTTGCACAGGGTGGTCTAGTTGGAGGGATGCCCCACTCTCAAGGGGGAACAATAATAGAGGCCGAGAAAGGTGAGTTCGTTATGAGTCGTAATGCAGTTGAATCTATTGGAGCAGAGAGGCTAAGCCAACTTAATGAAGGTGGGGGAGGAAGTCCTATTACTGTTAATATTACAGGGAATGTCTTGAGCAAGGATTTTATTGAAGATGAGGCTATCCCTATGATTAAGGAGGCTGTTAGAAGAGGTGCAGATATAGGGGTTGCTTAATGTCTTTTGACTTAGATATTAAATCAAGAAATACCTCTATTTTTCCTGTTGTAGTTGTTGGAGACTTTGGTTACTATAGCACGAAAGAGGTTACATTAGTACCTACCGAGAATGAAGATATTGTTACTTATAAATTTGCCCCTTTATTATTATCCAATCCAAGTGTAAAGGAATCTATTGATTTAGAATCTCGTAAATATAAAATATCAAATGTAAATTTAGTTCTTAGCAATATTGTATATAACGGGGAAAGAGTTACTGATAGGGTAATTCCTATTAATACAACGGTATCAATATATTGGATCAGTCAATCGGTCTATTCATTAGATGAAGCTTACTTAGCCTATCAAGGTGTTGTTAGAGATGTGTCTCATACTGAGGAAACCTGTAATATTACTCTTGAGGATGCAAGTCAATCTACCTTTCATAAAAAAATTCCAATTAATACAATACCCGATGATGATCACACAATCCCACAGAGATTCAGAGGGAAATCTTACCCAATGGTATATGGATGGGTGTATCCCTCTCCCTGTGTTGGAGTTTTTAATCATGGTGTAGGAGATAATGGGCAAGATATTATGAACTCAATGAATTACTACGCAGATTATGATACCTCTGTTATAGCAAGATGGCCACGCTCTCCTTTAGGGACAAAGAGAATGTATCTTATGCGTGAGAATCTATTATCGAATGATGAACTATCTTGGCAATATGGGAGTCCTGGTAATTATTTTACAATAAATAATATTTCCTCCTTACAACAGACTACAGAAGAGGGGTTCTCTGCTGGTACTTTTTATGAATACAGGAAATGTGTTAAATTTTACTGTGTCCAAGATTCGTGGTCGAATGCGGGTTCAGCTTTTAGTGATTTTTATGATATTGACATAAATATGATTGGGAGCTGCATCACCCCAGAGAATCTTTACGATAATGACTCTGGAAATTCTTGCGAAGGATATTCACAACTCTCAAGGTATAGCACAGGCTCCTATGATATGATGATATGCTTTATAGAGTGGGAACAACCATTTCCACCTGGATATGCGGAGAAACAAAGGGTTTTTGATTGGGGAACTGGACCGCATGATCATAGTTGGATGTTTAGATATAATAATAATGATGGCTATAGCCCTGGGATATCATTTAATATGGGACCACTTGGAGGAACATCTAACGATCCCGAATATACTGATAGTTCTGGGAGTGACCACCATAATAGTGATGGTGATATGACTTGGTCACCAGCTTATTTTGAGTGGGATGACAGTCACGGTCATTTCTCTAAGAACTGGTTTAGATTTAAACCACACAATGATCATTATAATGAGCCATGCGAGGTATGGTATGAATTATATGAACCTACGCTTGAATCCTATTTTTATATCGAAGACCACCACAAAGAGGATTGGTATTGTGATGCAGAAGGGAGATTATGTAGTGAGTATGGGGCAGCTGGACATATCCCCGCGGCTCATGTTGTAAGAGATATTATAGAGAAAGAACTATTGACAGCCTCAAACAATACAGTTACTATTGACGAAACAAGTTACGGTGAGGCTAATGATGTAAATTCGGATATGCTATTAGACTTTACTGTACACGGGAAACCAAAAGATTCTAAGAAGATTATTGAGGAAATATGTAGCAATACAAGAATGATGCCCTACTTAAAAGATAATAAGGTATTCTTTCAAGGTATTGTCCCAAAGAAAGACCCCCAGGATTCCGATGTTAAAACAATTCGTCATCTTGATATCATAGATTACAATATAAGCAGAACAAAGCCAGAGAGTGTTTATACTGAAGTCGTTGTGAATTATAAGCATAATCTCCATCTTGATACATTTGAAAAGAAAACATTGGGCAATGGTGATCCAGACACAGCTGAAGAATTATTTACCAACTTTCCTCATGGTCAAGATGAGAGTGAGGTTGATATCCCATATTTAAATTCTTACATAGGAATTGACGAAGATGAGCAAGATTGGAAATTTGATTCGAAATATATTAGGAAGGATACGGCTGCAGCGGCATTACAACAGTTTCTCCTATATTGGCATTGCAATCAACATAGTGTATTAAAGATAAAAGTACCGCTATCTTATATCAAATTTAAAATTGGAGACTATGTAGCATTTGATGAGATGATAAATAATGTAAAATTGTTCGGGGAAGATTATTCACTTAATTACTATATGCAAGGAGGAACAGTAATTAGGAACGGTCAACAAATTTTACCAACCTGGATGATTACTGCAACCAATAAGACAATCACTCATATCGACTTGACCCTTATTCAAATGCATAATTGTACTACGAGTTCTATTGCCTCAGTTGATACTGAACCAGATTTAATAAATGTTGATTTGCAAGTGGGCTTTGTAGATGTTGCACCTGGGCTATCGGGCATTGCTGATTCTACTACAATACTTCTAGACAGTTCTGCAGCAGAGAATTTTACGGTTCAACTTGATTTAAATGGTTATGATCCTAATCAATCAGAGTTGAGTTATATAGTTTATGCTGATGAGACACTTGTCCCTACGGTGGATAATAATGGCGTAAGTTTGGGTGATATAGTATCTGATATAGTTATAGATAATGGGATTAGTGATACTGGAACCGCCCCATTTGGAGAGTATGGAATAGGACTAGGTCTTGGTGTTAATGCTCCACCAAATAGTGCATATGGCAGTTGGCTAACTCAATGGTTACAAGATGCTAGTGTTCCAGCGGGAAGTTATATTGAGTTCCCAAGTGCGTTGTTTTCTGGAATAGCGATTGACAATGCGGGGCAAGAGTCAAATTCAATGGAATTTCCATCATTTAGGGTATATAAAGACAATATAGAGGGAATGGTTCAATATTCATACTCCGAAGGTTGGAATCTAGTGTCACTCCCTGGTAATGTTAGTAGTAGTTTATATTACGAACTATTCCCTCACGCTGTTATAGGCTCCTTGTATTCTTATGGTGATAGTTATAATCTAGAAGAGGAATTAGACCCAGGAAAAGGCTATTGGTTAAGAATGTCTCAATCGGGGTCTATGTATTTTTATACGGAAATTGCGATAGAGTCCATAACTTTAGAAATGAACGAAGGTTGGAATTTAATTGGAGGGTTGGCTAATATGAGTACGGTATCGAATATTATAGATCTAGATAATATTATTGTACCTGGGACATTATATGGTTTTCAAGGTACTTATGTATCCTCAAGTTCTCTTGAACCAGGGGAGGGATACTGGATTAATTGTTCCTCTGATGGTGAAATTACCATAGAGCTTTAATTATGCCTTTTCCTCCCCCTCCCCCAGCCATACAAGAACAGGAAAGTCCCTATAGAAGACACCCCTATAGATACAGAAAAAGACCGTTCTCGGTTTATGATATAAGTCAAGAAAGAATAGCTATTATTGCAGAGGACATTGCCAATAAAAATTTATCTGCTCATCAAAGACAACGCTACAATTATAATAATACTGGAAGAGTAGACATAGAGACACTCTCAAAAGCAATACATCTTAATCATTCTACAGAACTTCATAATAATATAATAAAGAATTATGGCGAGTTGACTTATGCTAATCTATTCTTTGGAAGTAAAGTGGTACGGATTCAGTCTGATGGGGGAATTATGGTAATAGTCTTATCCTGTTCTAATCCTCCGAAAAAATTAAAACCCCCATCTGGATGGAATGTGTCACTTGGGAAGGATAAAATCACTTTATATACCACGGGAGATAGCCTTATTTCTGGAGAGGTAGACCTTTTCCGTTATAACACACATTTAAGGATATCGGGAGCTCAACTTATCGGGAGTAATGGCGTTAAAATTAATCCAGTTATAAAGATTGAAGGTGTAGACTATTGGCCCTTTTTAAAGGGAAATTGGGAGACTATGGATGGAGCTGATTGGACGAGATATAAAGGGGAGTTTTAATGTATCAAGAGGTAGCCACCCCTAGATTCTATATAGATGGACTAAATTGGGCATTCCACACATATGGACCTAATAGTCTTATGGATTTGCCTAATGCTTATACTAATATTACTCCCATGTATCCAAACCCTACAGCGCTCGATGTCATAGGATTAACCCCAACTACTCATTATATTGGAGATTTAACTGGACATGAGGACGGGGAGACGGGGAGGATGTTGATTCATGTGGACAGGGGGAATGGACCTAGGGGTATGTTTGACCAAGGACCTTATAGTAAAAATTGGATAATGTTTGCTGGGCATAATTTCTACACTTCTAAAACTAAGGCAACCTTAAGAACACAAAATGGAGATGTTATAGAACCGACTGAATGGATCAATTTTAGTCCCTCGGATGGATATTTTGGATCAGGGAATAATTATTGTAATGCAGAAAGGGATGGGTTCTCATTTGCACATTTGGAAGTGGATGACGAGTTTCATTACGCCACAGATAAATGGATAGATATTCGTTTTCAGTCATCATCAGTTGATGGTTATGAACATTTATTATACCTTGGCGGACTTTCTATGGGGCGGTATTATGATATGCCAACTAGTCCAGAAATAGAATTAACTATGACTCATTTATATGATGGGATAACCCCACAAAAAACAAAGGGGGGCGCGGTATTGCCACTTTCTAAATATAAAGGAAGTCAAAAATGGGTGCCTAATTTGGCTAATTTTGAATTGGGGGCTGGTCCTTGGGAGTTCCCTGGTTGGGGAGGAGTAACGGGAGGACTTAACCCTGGAAGAAGAGTATGGGATCTAAAGTTTAAATATTTGTCCGACTCGGACTTAGAGCCTGTCCATTATAATGTGGACGATCGGCAAAATCATAGTAGTTGGAACGAAGAGGGGAATTGGTTTTCAAGTGTTCTATTTTATACAATGGGAGGGGCATTACCTTTTGTCTTTTGCCCTAATCCTGGGGATGAGTATAATCCTTATTTATATAAACAACCAGAACTTGCAATATGTAGATTTAATATGAATACCTTCCAAAGGAAAAGGATAACTAAAACCCTTTATGATATTAGTGTAAAAATTGAGGAGACTTGGTAGTGGCATATCAGAATGTAAATACTCCTAGATTCTACATTGACCACCTTCAATATCTAACAGCTGAGGGATTAGGGTTTCCACAGGAGGATGTATTTGGGTTACAAAGCGTAGCCTCTCGTTATCATGGATATGACGGATCACCAACTTATGCAGAATTTGGATGGGGTTTCTCTCCAGATTCTGAAGACCCACAATATTACTTAAACTTTCCAGATGTAGAATATGGAAAACTAAATTATATGGCCATACTAAATCATAATTTTGCCTTTAACAATGTAAGTAGTCTTGATTGTAATTTTAGAACCAGAACATCCTATCCAGGGGAGACAAATAGGTTAAACCTTTTAAATCCTAGTGAGATTGTGAATACAGACTTTTATTATGATGGATATAGTATATGGGAGTTTGACGATTTTAATTTCACGGGGATAAATCTATTTGTTAGCATCGCTTGGGATAATATAGGCTATTGGGATAGGATATTAATGGGGGGCATATCTATAGGATGTATGTATACCCCACCTATAAATCCTAGATTAAATATGACATTAGAGCATGATTATAGTGGAACAACCTCACAAACTTCTATGAGTGGAGCTACACTCACTAATCAAGACTGGAAGGGTCCTCCTAATTGGCAAAATGGTGGGCTTTCCAGCAATGCGGGGGCTGAAGGATTTGCAGCGTGGAGGCTTGGATCAGAACCTATGATGCATACTGGACGAAGGGAGTGGAAATTATCTTGGACTCATTTGGGAGAGGATCTTTTAGAACCAAAGAACCTTACAGGATGGAATGCCATCGATGAAAACAGAGGAGTTGATAATTGGTTTCAAAATGTATTGCATTATACTAGAGGGGGAGAGTTGCCATTTATCTTCTGTCCAGATTCAAGTATAACATATGACCATAACTCTTCTCGTATAAACAGTATCCCAGAGTTTGCTATTTGTCGTTTTGATAAGAATGATTTTTCAAGGAAACAGGTCGCACCAAGAGTTTATGATATGAGTATAAAAATTGTCGAACATTGGTAATACCTTATCTATTAAATAGCCAATCGGAGCATTCTGGACAGATGGAATGTTCCTTCTTTCCGATTCTTGGGAAATCTGCATATATATAATACTCCTTTTCCCCTGGGGTTTTCCCATACTCCCAACACGAACTACAGTTAGGGCATAGCATTATATCTTTATCAACTTTCTTTTCGTCATTGCTATGTAAGTATTTTTTTTCTTTTTTAAATACAGCTTGCCCACCCGAATTAAAACCTTCTCGTAATGGCCTATGATATTGATCAAGTAGATCTACTGCCCATTGTATACTACAATCAGCGTTTGGATTCTGATCATAGAACTCCTCTTTGTGTCCCATATTGCCCCCTTAAAGCAACTTTTTGAGAGGAAGGTAGCCTACACCTGGTTCGCCAACCACTTTGCCTTATAATCACCTTTTTGTTCAAATCGACCAAACATCAATTCACACAAGTTTAGTTAATGATTTAGTTAAGTAGCACTTTACCTCTCAATATTGTAGGGCAGAAACCTACTTTCGCCTCCGAAAGACATATCAATCTTGAACCCGATCAGTAACGGTACCATAGAAGATTGCTATATGTAAGTGACGGTACACTTTGTCTCTACCCATTAATTAGAACGGCAATTCTTTACCGTCCACAACTTCTCCATCAAATTTATCAATCAATGCATCAACAGGATCAAGGATACTAGAGAACTGAGTTAACCTATTTTTAATCTCATCATAATAGGAATCATCAGCTTTCTTGACAGTTCCCATAGACTCAACGGCAAGTTTTAAACAAACCTGTCTATGAATGTCTTTTGTTCTCGAATCGATTCCTTTACTGACACCATTACTTTTGCTAACTTCTTTAATATCCCAAGAAGTCTTCCCGTTCATCATCCTTTTGGTTATAGTAATAGTATCGTCTACTCCATACTTAGTTATCCTGTTATGTAAACCAGGCGATGCAAAGAAAGATGACTCCATTCCCTCATGTTCTACTCCGTAACGGTTCCATTGTCCGTGTTGACTTGTCCCTGTTTGAGGGGTGTCAAACTTGAAGGTAACTGTATAGTCCTTATTCTCTGCGAATTTGATTTGATTAGATTCCATTTACTTATTCTCCTTTTATTAGTTTACCGATTAATGTAGTTCTACCATTTATTATTTGTATAACATTTACAGAAAAGCACCCATCGTCATAGAAGTCTACTAGAGCAATTGCGTGTCCCCAATTAACACTTCTACCACCAAGCCAAGCGTTAGAGTCCCTACTCATATCTTTTAAGCAGCCCAGAGACCAAGCAGACTTTGGACCCGTAATGTGAGTAACACTCATCTGTTGGATATCGTGCCAATGACCGTACATTATATTGCACCCAAGTTTTAATAGATGATTCCTTGTGTGATATATCCCTCCATATAAATGTCCGTGATAAAAATATAACTTCCCTATTCTAAGCATCTTCCCTATTGGATGATACTCGTATCCCCTCTCTTCAAGTTTAATGGCATTCTTGACCTTATAACGGCTAAATGCATCGTGGGGGTTTTCTTCATAAAATCTGTTTAACCAATCTTCGTGGTTCCCTTCAATAAAATGCTTTTCTTTAACATTAACTTTGTCAAGAGCTTCATCAATAATATCCATTCCCTTATTAACATCTATTACATCCTTATCGATGAATTGTAATTGATATTCTAATGGTGGCCTTTTCTTCTTCTTCCATTGCCAATGTGATGCACTTGACCATTCTCCTGTATCCCCTAAATCAATATAGCCGTCTGGCTTAATTTCTTCAATGATTTGTACCAGGCAATTTATGGCTTTTTTATCATGTAATGGAAAGTGTTTATCTGGTGTAACTATGTATCTTTTTATAACAAACCTCCTCCGACCTCATTTAGATAGTCTTCATATCTTATAACGACATAAATTTCTCCTCGGTCTTCTTTTATAAGGGTTATATCACAATCATCTGGGATCTTTACATACTTTACAATCCTATTCCTTACCTTGCATTGACCTTTTATCTTTTCCCCGTTTGCACGAATGACAATATCAACAGTTTCAGATTCCCCCAAAGCTCTACCATTAGAGCCATAAGCTCTTTCCGCACTAAATCCATGATTCTCAGCCATTTTAACACATTCTCTTTCAAATCGGTTCCCCTTTTGTTTTGACCTGTTCATCTTAATTGCCAATCATCTCTGAATTTAGCCAGTTATTCAATGCTTTGTCCCAGTCATTGAGTGTGAATATACTATCCTGTCCCAAAATATCCAACCAAATCCTGTCAAACTCTTCGTGTAACTTTTCAGACATTTTACGCAACTTATAATCCTCTCTCGTGTTACGCTCATACCCACTTGTCTTGTCTGCTACTCTCTCCAAAAATCGTTTCCTTAGATCTGTTGTACTCATTGTATCTCCCTGTATTGGTATTATAAGAAAAATCAACCACACCTGGTTTTCCATTTTTATGTTGATGACGAACTTTTCCAACATATAGGCTAACATAATCTTCGTCCTCATTCCTATGCCTGTGAATTGTCATCCCATTGTCCACTTTATTATACCAATTAGCAGAGCCAGAAATGTCGTATAGGGTAGGGACAGATACTTTCCCTGTAGAGGAGATCTCCATTTTCCTTGGATGTGCTATCATCCATACATGAATGTCATATAGTTTGGCAAATGCGGTTATTTTCGACAACATTCTGCTGATATAATTAGTCTCGGTTTCTCCCGATTCATACTTATGTTCAACCGTATTCCAAGGATCTATGACTAATCCATTTATCCCATACCTATAATTAAGAATTCTGCATTGGTCTAAAATAGATTCGACAGTTACATTATCCTCTTGTGTGCCAATAAATTTTATCTTGTTATCTAAAATATCTAAAGCTGTTTCCGCTTCTTTGTCTGTTAATTTATTGTCTCCCATAAACGGTTTGTTTACAAATTTTGCCAATAATTTTAATAAATGATATTTAACAGGTCTGTTTTCGGCAGAGAATATAGCAAAGTTCCATAAGTGAAGTTGAATCATATTTATAATGAGGGAGTCTAAGAATTCAGATTTTCCGTGATTAGGGACTCCAGTTATAACAGTAGTCTCTCCTGTAGAAACTCTATATGTTCCATCCATATGGCCGTAACCTGTAGTTAATCCAAGATGTTCGGGCTTTGTTAATAGTTCTATGGTCTCGCTTTTAACATCGGAGATTGATATTATACCATCTATAGGGTATGGGGTTGGGTCATTTATAATCTCCATAACTTTCTCTGCATTGTGTTTTACAAGGACATCGTTCATATCCTTACATCCATCTGGATACTCAACTGTAAAACACTTTTCTCTCCCTATTCTACGAGACAACTCCTTCTGTAGTTTAATCCCCGCTGCATCATTGTCTACTGCTAGTATAATTTTGTTTGCACTCATAAGATATTCTTCTGCCGACTCAAGGTAACTAAACTTTAGATCACTTGGAGTAGAACCAGGTGGGGGAGCTCCATCGGGGACACTTATAATGTTAGATAAGATCCCTAATGTTTGATTATTACTCTCAATGATAGAAAGAACATCCATTTCCCCTTCGCAAATTATAATTTTATCAGCATCTACTCTTAGGGAGTCAAACCCATAAAAACACTTCTCCGATTTATACTCCTGTTTGAACTTTTTACCTCTACCTCTATACTTTATATTAACTACCTTGCTCTCTTTATAGTATGGGAAAGAAATCCAATCATCTTTGTATCCTATTTGCTCACTCTTTAACACACTCTGAGAGATCCCTCTCTCTTTGAACCACTTTATAACCTCTTTAGGTATTTTTGATTTTTCGTATTCTATTGGCACGGTAATGGGAACCTCCGTTTCTGATTTTTTATTTAATGAACCTTTATATCCACAATGATGACAGTTCCATACCCCATCGTCCAAGTTAACCGACAGGCATTTATCATTTCTCTTCCTCCTGTTTGTGCTACATTCTGGGCAGAGTGTCTTATATTGCCCCGATGTATTATTGTAGGGTATGACTATATTATAATCTTCGTATGTCATTTTATAATCCCCCCTTGGAAGGTCTTAGGCTTGACGGATCCTTGCCACGCTATGTATAGGTTTGTGAACTTAGTGTTTCCGTTCTTACTTACCGTTCTTAATGTGGTTAATGTTAGTAACTTAGGTTTCCAAAAGTCATCGGCCACTCCCCAATCTAATGCATCACTCACATCCTGTAGATGATAGTCATCCGTCATTATTATCTTATATAAAATATTAACCGATTTATTAATATAATTTGAATTATCCCATTTTGGCATAAGTGTCGTAAAGTCTTTCTCTTGTGCCTTGTAAAAATTAATGGCTATCCCAGATAGCACTTCAAATTTGCCTTTAGAGACATTTTTGTCCAACATAATATTATTATCTATTATCTTTATAGTATTATAAGGGACATTTTTGTCCATTTTTACGGACATTTTTGACCTTAAAGTAATTTCCCGTTTACTTATTTTATAATCATCCTTTTTTCTGTAGTGGGTTATCTTAATATATCCATTATCCCTCAATGAAATGATAGCTCTGCTAACTGTTTTTTCAGATACTCCATAGATCTTAGCAAAGTAACCATTACTGGCAAAACATTTTCCATCTTTTGATGACAAGGCAGAGACTTCACAGTACATTAACTTGGTAAAGTTAGATAATTCCTTGTCGTATCGTACCTGTGAGGGGAGTATTCCGTAATAATTTGGTTTATTTGCCATTATTCCAACTCCCTTTCTTTTCTTCTCCTCTTTTGATATTCCACATTAGTTTCGGGATACATTTCCCATCCTTTTCCATCATTACACCACCATCCATTGCCGTGTTTTATTTCTATAGCCTTCCTATCTTCCCTGTATTGTGGATCAGTAAGAACATTCCCTTTATAAGGGTAAGGAACATGAATTTTTTTTCTCCAATCAATCGACATTTCTTTCCTCCCATTTTTTCATATTATTTAAATCAATTTCAAAATATCTTTTATTATTATCCTTATATATTCCTTGATCAGAATCTCTATAAAGATAGTCAATGTTTTTCATATGTAATAAATACATTTTATCCTTGGTTGTGGAATAAATAAAAAACATTAGTGGTGCAATACTATCCCATTTAACATAATTTATATAATCCTCAAACTTTATCTTTACAGTATTTTTACATCCTTTTATTTCAAGGAATGAAAACCTATTTGTAATTACAAACATATCTGGCAGATTTCTTATAAATGATGGAACCTTAAACCATTTCTCGAACGGTATCTTATCATTTTTTGAATCGAATCCTATTTCTTTGTAGAAGATTTTATTCTTTTTAAGGAATTCTGTTGCTTTTATATGTGCAATATCCACTCTGTTAGTGTTTCTGTATTTAAAATCTTGTCGTGAATCGTCCATTAAAAAGTTTCTTAACTTTAAATTTTAAGTTATTTCCTCCCTTTGGATTAACATTCTTAAATAGAATTGTGCTTTTTTTAAATCTTCTGACCCTCCCTTGTATTTATAACGGGAGATATATTTTATAATGTTGCCTTCCAGGTAGTCCATATTATTGGCATTTATAAAGTCAATAGGTTCAATCTTACCTTTAGTATAATGTTTAGGGTGGTTAACTCCATCCTCTTTATTCTCGTCACCTGGGTCCTGATACTGTATTATGTCTTTCATTCTCTTTGTCCTTCATTGCTTTAAATTCTATTGCTTGACCGTAAATCCTACTCATATCCCTACTTAATTGGAACAGGCAATTTTTAAAATCTCTTCCAAAATCATCTCCATCTTTTCCATCCTGTAGTTTTCTGATCATAAAGTCTATACTCTCTAATGCAGTTTCTAATTCCTTCAAATTAAACCTCATAGTTATATTTACCTGTTCATTTTTTATCATCTTTAGCCCTCTTTGGGGATTCTGAATATTTGATCTTATCTTTTTTAATATTCTGTTTTTTCTTCCATTCAGTATGGGTCATTTTCTTTTTATTATTTTTGCTAACAGGCATTAGAATATATGCCCAATTAGTTCATTATAAACCCAATCTGGATGCTCTTCACAAAGGTCATTGATCTGTTGTTCTGACATTTCTTCACCATTATAAGTAACAGAACTGGGGAAAGCATCAACATAGTCGGGATGATCCGAATGATCTATTCCATCCCACTCGTTAATTTCTACTTCATTTACATCAAAAGGCATAATATTCTCCTTATTTTATTGGTTAAATATAAAACTAAATTTGCTCATTATCACAGATGCACATTGAGGAACTATGGAATTCCCCAAACATTTTAATCGTTTATTTCGGTTATTATTATCTGTTGTGATCCTTGGAACTCCTGTAGGCTCGGCAATCCAACTAACTCTAAGGGTTTGATTATCTCCTTTTGGTTTATTG
>Ga0098061_1001005_pt1 | contig 13727 bp, 17 predicted proteins | sample 22_taG_FD_92579 | JGI IMG/M metagenome (GOLD analysis project Ga0098061, IMG submission 92579) | Marine viral communities from the Subarctic Pacific Ocean - 22_ETSP_OMZ_AT15343 metaG | ecosystem: Environmental > Aquatic > Marine > Oceanic | place: Subarctic Pacific Ocean | collected 2015-01-20 | reverse complement strand
GACGAACTAAAACGAAAAGTAGTTTCGCGGGGATAGAATGAAGTCCTTTAAGGAATTGGTTTCAGAAATGTCGGTTATGCAGAGGATAAAACGGTCAATATCCTCAAAGAAATCTGCCAAGAGGAGGTCTATTAGAAGAGCTCAGAACGCAAAGAAACCACCAACTCCTGAGAAAATTAAGGCGTCGTTGGAAAGAGAACTTAGGAAGAAAGCCTTGAGTATTGCAGATAAACAGGGAGTTTATACAACTGCAGCAGCTGGAACCAAAGAAAAAATAGAAAAGAAAGCATCAAAACTATTAGCAAAAAAGAAGGGTGTTTGGACTACAAAACTTAGACCACAAGTTAAGAAAAGAATGAAAGATGCTTTTAAAAGTAGAACATCTTCAAAAAATCCAGAGCAATAACGGAGAGAGTTATGAAACTTATTAGCGAAGAAGCAGTTGATATAGAATTTCTTACAGAAGCCAAGAAGGAAGGTGGTAAGAATTATTTTATTGAAGGTGTTTTCATGCAAGCTGAAACTAAGAACAGAAATGGTAGGGTTTATCCCAAAGGTATTCTTCAGAAAGAAGCCAAAAGATATTCTGAAAAATTTATTAAGAATAAGAGAGCTTTTGGTGAATTGGGTCATCCAGACGGGCCAACAGTTAATCTTGAAAGAGTTTCTCACATGATTGAGGAACTTGAAGAGGTTGACAATAATTTTATGGGGAGGGCTAAAATTCTGGATACCCCTTATGGTAAAATTGTTAAAAATTTGATTGATGAAGGTGCTCGGTTGGGAGTATCATCAAGAGGTATGGGTTCATTAAAACCCGCAAAGGACGGTATTCAAGAGGTACAGGGTGATTTTTATCTCGCTACTGCAGCCGACATCGTTGCTGATCCTTCCGCTCCAGACGCATTCGTTCATGGTATCATGGAAGGTAAAGAATGGGTTTGGGACAATGGAATTTTGAGAGAATCAGAAATCCAAGAAATCAAAAATAAAATAGAAAATTCTTCAAGAAAAGACAGAGAGCAGACACTCGTTAGGTCTTTTGAGGAATTTATCACCAAACTGTAAAGTTTATATTTTTATAAATAATAGTAGTATATTTTACTAAAACCAAATAGGAGATTTTCAATGTCTGAAGAAATTTTGGAACAACAGTCTGAGGAAGAACTGGAAGAAGAGCAACAAGCTGTGGCAGAGTCTTCAGACGAAGAAATTCAAGAAAAGGCCCAAGTCAAAGAAGACGATGAGGAGGGCGATGATGAGTCTGAAGAAGAAGAGGAAGTAGAAGAAGCTTTAGAAATTCCTAAAACAAAAGCAGGAATGATGAAGGCTATCTATGACCAAATCAATACAATGAGGAAGTCTGAACTTACTGATTCTTTCAGCAAAATTATGGGTTCAACCCTTGCTGAAGAAGAAGATGAGGATGAAGATAAAGAAGAGGTTGAAGAGAATTTGGAAGTTAAAAAACTTTCAAAGGAAAACCTTGAAATCGATGTTAAGGAAGACATCAACGCTATGATGAATGGCGAAGAACTTTCTGAAGATTTCAAAACAAAAGCTTCTACAATTTTTGAAGCTGCAGTTTCAGCCAAGGTCATTCAAGAGGTAAATGAAAGAATTGGTGTCTTTGAGGAGGATTACAAGAAACAAATCAAAGAAGCTAAGGAAGAGCATCTTTCCGCAATGAGTGAAAAAGTTGATGGATATCTCAACTATGTTGTTGAAGAGTGGATGAAAGAAAATGAACTCGCAGTCGAAAAGGGTATTCGCTCCGAGCTAGTAGAAGATTTCATGACTGGCCTCAAAAATCTTTTCCAAGAGCATTACATTGACATTCCTGAAGAGAAAGTTGACCTAGTTGACGATCTTTTCGAGAAAGTTGAAGAGCTTGAGAAGAAACTTGACGAGTCGGTTAATGACAACGTAGAATATAAAAAACAACTTTCTGAGTATAAGAAAGAAGAGACATTGAGAGATGTTTCTGAAGATCTTGCAGACACAGAGAAAGAAAAATTAAAGACACTTTCTGATGGAGTTGATTTTGAAAATGACGAACAATACAAGGAAAAACTTGAAGTCATTAAAGAAAACTATTTTCCAACTGTGCAAGAGCAACAATCTAAACCTTTGACTGAGGAAGTTGAAAATACTGAAACAGACGAAGAAGTAGATAAAAATGACCCCGCTATGGATCTTTATGTAAGAGCCCTAAAGCGTAATAATTAATTTTTCAACAATAACCTTTTAGGAGATAAAAATGTATCTAGCTGAAGGATTACAACAAAAATGGGCTCCTGTCTTAGACCATGCTGATATGCCTAAGATTAAGGATTCCTACAGACGAGCAGTTACCGCTGTTCTTCTGGAAAACCAAGAAAAAGCAATGGCTGAAGAAACTGGACAGAACGCTTATGGCTTTCAGTCTCTTTCTGAGGCTCCTGCTCCTGTTAACGCAGCACCTACTGCTTCAAGCTCGGGTCAAGTTCGTTATCAAGACCCTGTTTTGATTTCGATGATTCGTAGAGCAATGCCTAATTTGATGGCATACGATGTTTGTGGCGTTCAACCAATGTCAGGCCCAACAGGTTTGATTTTTGCAATGCGTCCTGAGTATGACACACAAGGTGGTACTGAGGCCTCGTATAACGAAGCAGACCCTGGCCATTCAGGTAATGCTGGCGCTGCCGGTTCATCTGGTACAGCTGGTACAGCTGGTGCACAGGGTGGATCACCTGCATTAGCACTGACAAACAGTGGTGGACTTGCAACAGCAACCGCTGAAGATTGGGGTACTGGAGTTAACGTATCTGGTTCCGCTGGTGTTGATTTTCAACAAATGGCTTTCTCAATCGAGAGAGTTGCAGTTACAGCGAAGACCAGAGGGTTGAAAGGTACATACTCAATGGAACTCGCTCAGGATCTTAAAGCCGTTCATGGTTTGGATGCTGAAACAGAATTGGCTAATATCATCTCACAAGAGATTTTAGCTGAAATTAATCGTGAAGTTATCAGAAGTATTTACTTCATTGCCGCTCACGGTGCACAACATAATACCACAACAGCTGGTGTATTTGACCTTGACACAGACTCCAATGGTAGATGGTCTGTTGAGAAGTTCAAAGGTCTGATGTTCCAGATCGAGCGTGAAGCTAATGCAGTCGCAAAATCCACACGACGCGGTAAGGGTAATATTATCATCACATCATCTGATGTTGCTTCGGCTCTCGCTATGGCCGGTGTAATGGACGGTGGAAATATTGATGATACTGGTAGTACTTTCGTAGGTACTTTGAATGGTCGATATAAAGTTTATGTTGATCCATATTTCAGTGCTTCTGCAACAAACTTCTTTGTTGTTGGGTACAAGGGATCAAGTGCTTATGATGCTGGTCTGTTCTACTGCCCATACGTTCCAATTCAAATGGTACGTGCGGTTGGTGAACAATCCTTCCAGCCTTCAATCGGTTTCAAGACTCGTTACGGAATGGTAACGAATCCTTTCTCCGATTCGACTAAGGACGGCGCCCTTAACGGTAGTGCAAATTACTACTACAGAACTGTCAGAGTTGACAATCTGATGTAAAGGGTAGTCACAAATTGTGACTATATCAAAGGGGAGATTGGGTATAAAAGCCTGATCTCCCCTTTTTTGTTTGTACTCATCTTCTAACCTTACTAAATATACTAGAAAGGATTAACAGGAGCAACTTATGGCAGATACTACTATAATAAAATTAACAGAGACAACAGCGCCCACCAAGGATGACTTAGCAATTATTGTGGATACACCCACATCCAAGCCGTCCAACAAAAAAGTCACACTGGAGAATTTAGGATCTAAATTTTACTCATCGACTATACAGATTATAGAGGATGATGAAGATGTGTCTCTTAAACAATATGATGGAGTTGAAGTTGCACGTGTCCATGACGGCGGTACTCTCACATTAACTTCAGAATTTACAGATGCAACTTGTGATACTAACCATACATCTGGGACAGGAACTACTTTCGGAAGCAATCCCAAAGTAATAAAAATGGATAGTACATCTGCAGTTAAGGCAGGTGCGAATGTAGCTGGAACTGGTATCGCAACTGGAACTACTGTCGCTGCAGTTACAAATTCTACACACCTTTTACTTTCTACAGCTACAACGGCAACTAACGACAACCAAACTCTTACCTTTAATAATGGTTATTGGACACTTAGTGGTGGAACAGGTAAAGGTGGTTTTGGAATACGTAGACCAGTTTATTCTCTTACCACAGCTACTTCAGGTGCTGATGACCAAACAATAGAGTTAACATTAGAACATTCTGGTGCAATCATTAAAGTATCGGGACAGGCTGGATCTCCAGTTGAAAGTTATGACCTAGACATTAAGTTACCAGCAGTTCCTGTAGGCTGTGAAGGTTTTTATGTTGATATTGCGATTATACTTGCGTTTATTGATACAAATAATCTTGAAATCTCAACCAATGGTACTAGTGGTGATAAAATCTTTTTGTACATGAATACAGCTGGAACTTCTGGTGTAGATGTTGATGGTGGTGATGTAATCAGATTTACTAACGATGTTCCTGCTGGAACACTTTGTCGGTTGACTTGTATTGAAGGTGGAGATGCTGAACAGTGGATTGCTGAAATATTACAGCCATCTGGAACAGCAGCTACAACTGTAACTGCAGTGGGGTAATAGTCTATGTCAGCATTACAAGCATTACCTTCAAATTTGAGTTACCTATCTCCAATAGGATTCAAATTTCAATTATCCAAATTTCCAGAAGTAAATTATTTCTGTCAATCTGCCAATATTCCAGGCATAAGTATTGGTCAGATTGAATTACCTACACCCACATCTACTGGATATATGGCTGGTGATGAAGTTGCTTTTGAAGAACTAACTATAAGTTTTGTAATTGATGAAAATATGAAGAACTGGTTATCTATCTATGATTGGATTATAGCTCTTGGCGTTCCAACTATGGGTGATAGAGAGGCTTTATCAAAATTACAAAGTGAGGGAGCTGAGAGGACTAGCGCTGTTTTAACTGTATTAACTGGTGCTATGAATGCTCAATTGAATTTTTATTTTAATGAGGTGTGGCCGTTAAATTTATCTTCTATTGAATTTAACTCCACATCTACTGAAGTTGATTATGTAATTGCGAATGTTTCTTTTAGATATGATAATTATAGAGTAGAAAATTTACTCAATAATGAATCATCTTTTGAGGGAACTCGCCAACAAAATTAGGGAATGAATGAAACTTGAAGAGATTCAAGAACTTTGGAATAGAGATCGTGATATTGATATTGAAGAGTTGGCAACAGAATCTACGAGAATTCCACAAATTCACGACAAATATCTAAAAATTTATATTGATGAGAGAATTAGGCTCAAGGGATTAGAGTTTGAATTAGCTAAGATAATCAGACTCAAAACTGATTATTATGCCGGCCGGATGGCTCAAGAAGACCTAGACAATTTGGGATGGGAACCATTCTTGACTAAAATTCTTAAAACAGAAATGGGATCATATCTTGATTCTGATGAGGATATTTTTAAGCTTAAGAGAAATATCACAGTTATGCAGGAAAAGATAAACTATCTTGATTCCATAATAAAAATGATTAATAATCGGGGCTTTCAGATCAAGAGCGCCATAGATTGGATAAAATTTAAGAGTGGTATCGTATGATGTAGAAATATCCAAAGTGAACGAGGTCTACATAAGAGTCGATGCTCCAAGAGACATTTCTCAGGAGATCTCAGATCACTTTACCTTTCTGGTGCCTGGGCACACCTTTGTCCCAGCGTTCAGAAAAAGGTTATGGGATGGCAAGATTAGGCTATTCAATGTCATGAACCATCTGCTTTATTATGGTTTGTTTGAACATCTTTGTAAATTCCTTTATCTCAGAAACTATAAAGCTAAATTTCATCATGATTTTAAAACTGAACAGGTCAGGTATAAATTAGACCTAAAACTTCCAGTTGTGCCTAGAGAATACCAAATAGATGCTGTAAATTATGCTCTTTCTAATCATAGGGCACTATTATTATCACCTACAGCATCAGGCAAATCTCTAGTCATATACATATTAGTAAGATATTTAAAACTGAAAACTCTCATTCTCGTGCCAACTACATCTTTAGTTTCACAGATGTATAATGATTTTAGAGAGTACGGATGGGATGTAGCAAATAATTGTCACACCGTGTTTGCTGGAAGAGACAAGGGATCAGAATTACCTGTAGTCATTTCTACATGGCAGTCAATTTACAAAATGCCGCAACAGTATTTTGAACAGTATGAACTTGTGATTGGCGATGAAGCTCATGGCTTCAAATCCAAATCTCTCACTGCAATAATGACCAAGTGTGTCAACGCAAAATATAGAATAGGAACAACTGGAACTCTGGATGGAACTCAAACTCATAAATTAGTATTAGAGGGTCTATTTGGGAAGGTCTATAGGGTCACCTCAACAAAGAAACTTATAGATGATAAGCATCTATCTCCATTTTCTATTAAGGCACTAATTTTAAAACATCCAGATTCTATATGCCATACTTTAAGGGATATCAATTATCAAGAAGAATTAGAATATTTAATTTCATCAGAGGCAAGAAATAAGTACATAGTTAATTTATCTTTAAGCATGGAGAGGAATACTCTCTTGCTTTTTCGTTTTGTAGAAAAACATGGACGGTTACTATACGATATGATAAAGGAGCAAAATGCTAACAATAGAACAATCTTTTTTGTATACGGAGGAACTGATGCCGATACAAGAGAGCAAATCAGAGGCATTGTCGAAAAAGAAACCGATTCAATTATTGTCGCCAGCTATGGCGTATTCAGTACCGGCGTCAATATTAGGAATCTTCATAACATCATTTTCGCTAGTCCTTCTAAGTCTCGCATTAGAAATTTACAATCAATAGGTAGAGCTTTACGAAAAGCAAACCAGAAAGAAAAGGCTACATTGTATGATATTGCGGATGATTTAAAATATAAAGAAAAAAAGAATTACACAATACAGCATTTTGAAGAAAGAATGAAAATATACCAAGAGGAGAAATTTCCTGTATCCAAATACATGATTCAGCTTAAGCAGTAGCACCGCCCCTTTTCCGTTTAACACTACAATTATAACACTATGCTGGGGATTTGTCAAGTCTTGACATGAGTTGATTTTATGGTATAATATAAGTACTGTAAATGAAAGGAGAACCTATGGCAGCACATTATGTAGACAATCAGAGATTTCTTGAGGAGATTTCGGAATATCAAAGAGAAAGAATTCAAGCTAAAGAGAATAATGAAGAATCTCCACCATGTCCTGAGTACATAGGTGAATGCTTCATGAAAATCGCTAATCGACTTTCCTTTAGACCCAATTTTATAAATTATGCTTTTAGAGATGATATGATTTCGGATGGTATAGAAAATTGTGTCCAATATATGAATAATTTCAATCCAGAGAAATCTAAGAATCCATTTGCATACTTTACACAAATTATATACTATGCCTTTGTTAGACGAATACAGAAAGAGAAGAAACAACTATATATCAAATATAAAACTATGGATAGTCGTGCCTCTTTAGGAGACAATGTGGAAATCTCAGCTGATGATACTCAAAATTATGTGTATGAAACTATGACTAATGATCAAAAAGCAAATATGTATGATTTTATATCTAATTTTGAAGATGCAAAAAAGAAGAAAAAGGTAACTGCTAAAAAGAAATCCTCAACCATTGAAATGTTTATGGGAATATGAAAATAGCAATAATCACCGATAGCCACTGGGGAGCTCGCAATGATTCTCAGGTGTTTACGGAATACTTTACAAAATTCTACAATGACATATTTTTTCCTGAGCTTCTGGAAAGGGGTATTACTACGGTAATACACATGGGCGATATAGTTGACAGACGCAAGTTCATCAACTATAAAACTCTGTATCAGATGAGACATAATTTCTTTGATCAGTGCTGGGAACGATACATAAATCTTCACATGGTTATTGGAAATCATGATACATTTTTCAAGAATACAAATGAAGTAAATAGTATGGATTGTCTTAGGATGATGAGGTCTGGTGGCGAGGGAGATGGTGGTGGATTTATCAAAGTATATGATACTCCTGAAGAGATTGAATTAGATGGATTAAAATGTTTTATGCAACCTTGGATATGTCCAGAGAATGAACAAGAATCATTAGATGCATTAGCTAAGACTGAAGCTCAAGTTTTATTTGGACATTTACAGGTTGCAGGTTTTGAAATGCATGCCGGACAGAAAAGTTTTGAGGGTTTACCATCTTCAGTATTTGATAAGTTTGATATGGCATTTAGTGGTCATTTTCACCACAAGTCTGATAATGGAACTATCTATTATCTTGGAACGCCATATCAGATAACATGGAGTGATTACAAAGACCCCAGAGGATTTCATATATTTGATACAGATACAAGAGAGCTAGAATTTATTCAAAATCCTTATGAGATTTTTCATAAGTATTATTATGATGAAACAAGCGATTGGTTGTCCTTAGAGAAAATTCAAGAAGAAGACTATTCCAAGTATGAGGGATGCTATGTTAAGATAGTTATTGTAGAAAGAAAGAATCCATTTTGGTTTGATACTTTGATGGATAAGTTTTATAAAGCTAATGTAGCCGATATTTCTGTAGTTGAGAATTTTGACCTTGAGGATATGGAAGAATTAGAAAACATTGACGAAGCGGAGGATACTATGACAATACTTTCAAAATATGTTCAGTCGATGGAGATTGACCAGAAAAAGGAACTTGACAGTTTAATGAAATCATTATATACTGAATCACTAACGGTGGAGACTGTATGACCAATTATGATATGGATGAGCTTAAAAGAAAAGAAAAGGAAAAGGTAGAAAAGAAATTGACAGGGGAATGGCCAAAATCGGTTGAAATTGGTAAAGATGAAGAGCCTTGGACGGCAATTGATGTAGAAATCCCAGATAAGGATTTTGTAAGAATTGCCCATGCAGCACATACGAGAGATATTACTATCAATAAGATGGTCAATATCATATTGAAGAACTCTTTAAAAGATTTGGAATATACATTTGAACATGAGACTAAACCACAATTATTGAATGAGGGTAATTGATACATTTTAAGATAATTCGCTGGAAAAACTTTTTAAGTACAGGAAATGCATTTACTGAGGTACATTTAGATACAACCAAATCCACTCTTATAATTGGGGATAATGGTGCGGGCAAATCTACTATTTTAGATGCCTTAACATTCGGACTTTTTGGGAAACCATTTCGGAATATTGGGAAGTATCAATTAGTAAATTCAGTTAATGGTGGCGGAACGGTAGTAGAGATTGAATTCAGTATTGGGTCTAAAGATTATATTGTTAAGAGAGGCATTAGCAAGAATTTCTTTGAGATTTACCAAAATGGCAATCTCATGGATCAAGATGCTTCGGTTAGAGATTATCAAGAGTTACTTGAAAAATCTATCCTAAAGCTGAATTATAAATCATTTACGCAGATTGTAATTTTAGGTAGTTCTTCATTTATACCCTTTATGCAGTTGAAGACTAGCGACCGTAGAGCTATTATAGAAGACCTTCTGGATATAGAAATCTTCTCTGTCATGAACCAGTTACTCAAAACAAGAGTAGCTCAAAATAAAGATGACACGGGAACGGTAGATATTGCCTTTGGATTAGCCAAGGGGGAGAAAGAGCATTTAGAGTTTTTGATTGAAAAGCTTAAAGATAGCAAATCTTCCCAAATTGAAAAAAATAAAAAAGATATAGAGAAACATGAACAGACACTTGAAGAGTATAGAAAATCAGTTAATAAAATTCTTGAAAAGAATAGAACGCTTAATGATTCAATCTCGGATGAAAAAGCAGTCAGAGGGGAAATTGATACGTTACTTGATTACCAGAAAGGCATTGAAACGCGCATAAACAAATGTGAAGAGGATATGGAGTTCTACGAGAAGAACTCTCATTGTGATACTTGTGAGCAGGAGATTCCAGAAGACCATCGCGATAATATGGTGAGTAAGTTTCATGGTAAGATGCATGAGTTGAGCAGTGGTTTAATTCAGCTGGGCGGAAAATTAAAAATTCAAAAGAAGCGAATATCAGAAATTGACAAGGTATCTGAAGAATATGATGGAAATTTAAGAGAACAAATAAAGATTAATGCTTCTATAGAGGCATGTATGCAATACATTGAAAAGGTTTCTACTCAGAATGAAGAAATCTCTAATATGGAAGATGACATTGACCAGACCAAAAAAGACCTTGAAGAGAATAAAGAAGATATTCGTATATATAATAATGAGAAGGAAAAACTGTCAAAGCAAAAATATCTATATGATATAGCGGCAACCCTTCTTAAAGATGGGGGAATCAAAGCTAAGATAATTAAGCAGTATTTGCCTATCATAAACAAATATATTAATGTTCATCTTGGAAAGATGGATTTTTATGTATCCTTTGAGCTTGATGAGAGTTTTAGTGAAACCATAAAATCAAGACATCGCGATGAATTTACTTATGATTCATTTAGTGAGGGGGAGAAGATGCGAATTGACCTCGCTCTTCTTTTCACATGGAGAGCTGTAGCTAAACTCAAAAATAGTGTAAATACCAATCTACTTATTTTGGATGAGGTGTTTGATTCTTCTTTGGACACTTCAGGAACCGATGAGTTTCTTAAAATAATATATGACTTAACTGGCAATGTTAATACTTTTGTAATTAGCCATAAAGGTGAAATATTATATGATAAATTTGATAAAACCATAAAATTCGAGAAACATAAGAATTTTTCAAGAATAGTATAATGTCAGATATTATAATAAACCCCTATGAAGAAGAACCATCTTCAAATGAACTAGATCTGAGAGTAGCACAATTACTTCACGAAACAAGTCCAATATTATACAAAGAACCTCTTCCTTGGGTGTTCGACCCCCCACAAGCTGATGCAAAACAATTGCATATTATTATGTTGGAGAATATGGTCGCTCATCGCGGACTAGGTTTATCTGCAAATCAATTAGGAATGCCTGTAAAGGTTTTTACTATGAGAATTGATGACTCTGACAATGCAATAGTGTGTTTCAATCCACAAATTTTAAAGGAATCAGATGAAACAGAAATAATGAAGGAAGGTTGTTTAAGTTTTCCAGAATTGTATCTGAATATAAAAAGGCCTAGAGAGATATGGGCAAAATATCAGAACGCTGACGGAGATGCTGTAGATGTACACTTTGAGGGTTTAGCTGCAAGAATCTTCCACCATGAAATGGATCATATGAATGGTCAAACATTTTTAGATCGGGTGAGTAGAGTTTTCTTGCAGTCTGCTAGGAGAAAACAAAAAAAATTACTAAGAAAGGGCAGACGAAATGGAAGAACAGATTGAGAAATTCGGTTCTGGCAGGAAACAAAAACGATTAAACAACAAACGTCAAAGGGGGCAGATGAAAAATATGCTCAGAAGTTTTGACGCAAAAACTATTCAAGATGATCAAGATGATGATTTTGATGAATTAGATGAGGAATTAGAATGGCAGATAGCGAGTTAGATCTTGAAAAAGATAATAGAGAACAACAACAAAAACTTGAAGCTGAGTTAGGTGGTCATTTCAAAAATGAAATAATGCATCGGGCTATGATTGCTCAGAAATCTCATGAAATGGGAAAGAAGATTATCATGGTTGACATTGATGGAACCATCTGTAAACAGGAAGGTGACCCCGGCGATGCCAATGATGCTTATGGATATAAGAAGACAGTTCCTTTCCCGAAAAGAATTGAGTATCTAAATTCACTTCATGATGATGGACATTTCATTCATTATTGGACGGCTAGAGGTTGTTGGAATGCTATAGACCATCTCCAAGAGACTAGAGAACAACTTGACTCTTGGGGAGTGAAATATAATGATGTTGCTGTATTCAAACCATTTTATGATATTTGGATTGATGATAAGGCAGTTGGTGTCCGCAGAGATTCTGAGGGTGCCATTTCGGAATTTAAAGCTAATATAGAACAGGCAATAGAGGTGTTGTGAGCTCTGTCATTAGGTTGACTACCTCTTCATAGGAGCCACGGCAGGATTCGTCATCTGCTTAGAGACACAGCGTAAAGGAGCAAACCTCGTAATTTTTGAGGGGAGGCGGGCTGTGAATTTAGCACCTCTTTTTCCTAAATAGTTTTTTAATTTAAATTGTAACTTTTTCAGAAGGAACCCCCATGGCCTATACTGTACAGTTACCGTTATTTCAAGTAGAAACTAGCAAAGGAAATAATATTTACTATGATATAAAAAGTGCAGAGAAAAAATATATAGAACATTGTGAAGAAAATATTCCATGTGAGATTTATAAAGATGGGTTAAAGATAAAGGAATATAAACCACTATTTTGAGGAATTATGACAAGTGACAAAGAAGCAAGGAAGTTGCTTTTTAAATATAATGAAGATATGATATTAGATGAAGTCAAAGAGTACATTAAAGGTACTTATGGTCAACATTACGCGGGTGGCGACCAAAACATACAAATCCAAGATGTCTTTGAGCAGATGGGGATATCTGAAGCATTCACCAGAGGTGCTGCGATGAAGTACCTCTTTCGTTTTGGGAAAAAGGATGGGAAGAATCCTAAAGATCTTCTGAAGTGTATTCATTACTTATGTTTACTATACCATTACTCATTTAAGTCGGAAGGACACAATGAGAATAATTGAAGAGGTAAAGCTCGATTTTAGCGATGTATTAATTCAACCCAAAAGATCAACTCTGATCTCACGAAAACAAGCAATTCTTACAAGAAAATTCAAGTTCAGACATTCCAAACTTTCATGGGAAGGGATTCCTATAATTGCAGCCAATATGGATCACACAGGAACTAATGCCATGGCTCATGCTCTTATGGAGTATCCTATGCTTACGGCATTGTGTAAATTTGTCGAATCTACTGAGTGGGGATGGAACAAGAACATAATAAGAACAATCGGATTAGACCAAAACTTAGATAACTTGTCTTATGATTCTCCTGAGGCGCCATGGATTTGTCTTGATGTGGCGAATGGATATACAGAAAGATTTAATGATTATGTTGCATTGATGAGAAAACATGAGGCAACCAAAGATAAAATAATCATAGCGGGGAATGTATGCACACCAGAAGCAACGGAACAGATAATACTGGCGGGAGCAGATATTGTAAAAATTGGGATAGGCCCTGGCTCAGTATGTACGACACGGAAGATGACAGGAGTGGGTTATCCACAACTCTCAGCGACCATAGAGTGTGCGGATGCGGCACACGGGCTCGGAGGTCATATCATCACAGACGGAGGTTGCACAGTAGTGGGGGATATAGCAAAGAGCTTTGGGGGTGGTGCCGACTTTGTAATGTTAGGTGGTATGTTGGCGGGTCATGATGAATGTAACGGAGAATTGGTGGCCAAAAAAGGTACAATGAAAAATCCCAAGATGAAATTTTATGGAATGTCTTCAGAGGATGCACAAATCACCCATTATGGAGAAAAGAAATCTCATCGTGCTGCAGAGGGTAAGACAGTCTATGTAGATTACAAAGGCCCAGTTAAAAATACGATAGAAGAAATCTTAGGAGGGTTGAGAAGTGCATGTACTTACGCTGGGGCAAGAACCATT
>Ga0098061_1001004_pt1 | contig 13737 bp, 33 predicted proteins | sample 22_taG_FD_92579 | JGI IMG/M metagenome (GOLD analysis project Ga0098061, IMG submission 92579) | Marine viral communities from the Subarctic Pacific Ocean - 22_ETSP_OMZ_AT15343 metaG | ecosystem: Environmental > Aquatic > Marine > Oceanic | place: Subarctic Pacific Ocean | collected 2015-01-20 | reverse complement strand
TCATGCGGCCCATCAAATACCCTGTAAGAAACAAGGCCATCGTCGTTAGTTTCAATTGTTGTCCAAGTCAAGAGTATCTCCATGTTATATCCATAATACGCGAATTCATGCGTCTGGGTGTTGGCCATGTAGAGAATCAAACTCCTCATCCGCCATAACTCCAGTGATTACATCATCCGAAGCTTTGAAGAGGGTTTCTCCATTTTCAAACACAACTTCAATTAGATTTAGGTCATATAGTTTGATTAGAGATTGAAGCAGTTCATTTTCATATGGGTCTTTACACTCATCCAGCTGCTTCATAAGGTTTGCTCTTGTAAAATCTATACACGGTTCCATTCTTCCTCCTCTTCATCCCATTCAATATCATAACAATCATCAGACGTACACTCTCCACCGCTCCACTCCACTTCCCCTGCGAACCCCATTCCTCCCTCTTCATACTGAAGAGAAAAGGTTAGAGTTGGAAAATCCTTTGATACCTTTTCAAAAAACTCTATTGGCGGCCCCCATGCCGTATCAAACGAATAACCAACAGCGGTTGGTTCTTGGTACTCAATATATGCTTCGCAAGCATCCCATTTGGTTCCCCAATGGGCAGACTGCCACCCGTATCCGCCGCATGTGCGCGGCTCTCCAATGGCTTCTCCTACTATCCGAGCAGAACCATCGTCATAAGGAAAGCGTCTAAAGTCTACCGGAACAGGGTGCAAACTATGAAAGCAAAAGACTTGCTCATACCCATCGCTGTCTGGAGGGGAACTGAACAGAGCCTTCTTTCTAATCTCATCAAACACTTCCCACTCCGAGGAGGTGTGTGTGTTATTATAGTTAGCAGTTACACCTTTTGCTTTGAGGGCAAAGGCTTTTATGTCCTCTTCTGGACCGTCAACATGAAGCTTGTTATTACACCAGTTGGGCATTGGAACCTCCTATTGTTCTTGCTCATCATCTGAAAGATTATCTACATATTTCTTCGCTGATTCTGCCGCGTCCTTTGCGGCGTCTGCGCCTTGTTCTATGGTCGCATCAATGTCATTTCTCAACATCTTTGCGCCTCTTGGGTTAGAAACGGCATATACAAGTATGCCATACGCACACGCAAGCACCACCACTCCCCAGAACAACCGTTTCATTTTCACTCCCTTGTCAGTAAGTTTTCACAGTATTGTTTTGCCTCCTCAAGCGTACTGCCTGTACTGGTTACAAACGCACCTGTGCCATAACCATCATCCTCAAAAATAGAGAACTGGCTATCTTCTATAAAGATGGACAATCCATCCATCCACTCATTACCATAACCATCACCGGACCATTTGTCCACAGAACTTATGAACCACACAACTGTGCCGTGGTAGTCTCTTTCTTCCCATTCGTTTAGTTTGCCGTTCATTACCACAACCTACCATTATTATAGTCAGCACCACAGTCCATGCACCACACATCTTCGTAATTTCCATTACAATTACTGTGTGAGCAGCAGTCTATGTGCATATAAGTATTATTATTTGATTTGATATGCTCCTCTGTTTCGAGAACATTATCATAACATTGGCTGCAAGGGCCGAGAATGGTTGGTGTTTCAGCCTTCATTCCATTCTTTCCATGCAATAAGCTGCGGGTCATCATCCTCTCCCCAGCGGCAGTTTAGCCCCTGTTCAAGAAACAAACCCTCTTGGTCAAGCGCCCATTCAATAGCGCCCTCTTCCGTTGAGACATTATTATCATCAAGAAATTCAATGATTTCTTTATCACCCCAACACTCATCCACAGACGTACACGTACCTCTGCCTACCCTTGGGTGGTTACGAATTGCTGTTACTCTATTCATTTGCTCTCTCCTTCCATCGCTCATCACGGGAGAAAATCATTTCACCTTCACGCTTACGCTCGCGCTCAAGAACCTTTTGAGAGTTTTCCGAACCAGCGGTAGCCTTATCGGAATGATATTCTGTACGACGAGCCTTTCTTTGGTCCTTTTGAGAAGCATAACGGAGCTTTACAATCTCTCCGCCATTATCAATGTATTCTTGAATCTTTTGGTCTAACTCTTCCCTTGTCATTTCTTCCTCCTTTTGGGCGTAATGCCCCTATCAAATTGTTTTATCAGCATGAGATTTTTTTAGAAAATCGAGATAGACAGCCCCTTTGACTTCTTCTTTCGAGACTTACTAACCTTCTTTTCTTTCTTCCTAATAAAATCTTCCCTTGAAGCGCCAGCAGCAATTGCAGCTTTTTGTAGTTCGCTCCAATATGCCACAGGAACAACACAGTTAGTGCCGGGATAAAAGCTACTCCCCAGATTACCCCTGTCAATACCCAGCCAATAAGAGCGTTTATCACCCTTACAGAAACGATATTTATTGCCACCATAGACTACATCAATCATGTTGTACCTCCGTCTTTGCATTGGGTCTGATTACCCTGCTATCCCCATATAAGCCCCTGTGATTTTTTTTGTGAAAAATGTCAATAACATGCAAACTATGTTTACAAACTGTCAATCAAATAAGGATGTGAAGTTTTTGCCCAAAGCCAGACGGAATCGGGCAGGTGGGGAGCTTGGATTTTGCCCAAAAAAATCTCAGGGTGTTATCTTGTGGTGTGAAGAGAGAACAGGAGAAGCAGGATAAAATTTGAGGAAGAGGTTTTCTTCCCAAAAAAATCTCAGGGCATTATAGCCCAATACCCGAAAGGGGAAAGGAGAAAGTAAAATGAGCAAGACCAACATTTTCGATACCGATACCGCGCAAACCGCTGTTCAGGTCATCCGAGAAACCATGTCTGTCTCTTTGGAGGATGGAATCCCGATGGTTTCTTTCGCCACCAATAAGGGGAAGGGGAGCGGCGCACAGGTTATGCCTGTCGCTGAATTCCGAGAGTATGTCGATACTCTGGAGCATTTCGCCTCTATTGGAGTGGAGCGAGTGGAGTTGGATAACCTCTCCCCTGCGGAGACTGTCCGACAGACCATTCGGCAGGATGATGGAGTCATTTCTTTCCGGGTTCGTTCCGGCAAGGGGTCGAAGCCAGCAAAGGTTTCTGCCGATGAGTTTTCCGAGGTTACCGGGCTTCTTCGCTCGACTTTGGAAGCGGTTGAGAACGCAGCTACAAAGCTGGCGTAACAAAGGGGTAAGGACACCGGGAGAAAGGCCCGGTGTCCCACTCTTATAACTAATATGTAAAGTTTTTGCCCAGAAAGTGGGCAGGAGGTATTATTATATTATGAATATAATAAATAAAATTGTTGTTTATTTTAGCAAGTTTAGCGCATTTCGTTTGGCTCCAGGAAATTATGTTAGTAATTACTTCTGAATTACTAACATACGATCTGTGACCAGGATGCACGATCGATCATATTGTTGATTGATCCGCGCGCCCGGCCCCCTCATACTCGTCTGAAATGAATGAACGTGCAGATTCCAGCCCATCTAAGAAAGTGCATCTTGAGTTATTTCGGATAAAGAAATTCTCCAAAAAAATCTCAGGGCCTTATATTGTAGTGAAGGAGAAAAGATGCTGGCAAAGCAAAAAGGCGATAAAAGGAGCAACGCACGCAAACCTTATATATCACTTTACCAGAAGGCGGCGCTGGAACATCTGAATCCTTTGAGCGTAAGCCCACTACGAGAGATTGGGCCTAAAAAGGAATGACAAAAATATATCGCAAAAACAAAGCATTCGCCATATAACAATATGGAAGCCGGGTAAGAGTAGAGTCCTCCCTCCTCTTACCCGGCGCTCTTTGTTTTGAATGTAAAGTTTTTGCCCAAGCTCACTCTACACACCCGCGTATGTGTGCAATTTGTGCAGCCATAGCGACCTCAGAGGCGGCTACGGCATCTTCCGATGGTTCATAATCTTCCGAAAAATACTCCTCATCAGTTACATACCCAGCATGACGAATGATATCTTCATCGCGGGGCTTTAGCCATGAGTCACACTCCATGTGTATGTGCGCGGACCAAACATCTTCGGGCATGGAAATATTCGCGTGGCTTTCTCCATCTTTGCCGGAAATCCAATAATATACTTTCTTCGCCCCCTCGGTGGGAACCTCGTGAACCCGCCACCCTTCCTCGTACACACGCTCAAGGTAAATCTGCGTAACAGTGCCGGGGAAGCTGACTGGGCCGGAAAAGAAATATTCATTCATAGTTTTGATATTCTTCCAAAACTCTTTTACTTCTTCTGGGGACATATCTGTTTCCCACAGCCAATCGCGATATCCAAATTCTTCTTCAATATGAACGACTACCATTTGTTCTCCCTGCACGCGCATACGCGCTGTGTATGTATTGACTGCTCGCGAAGGGCAATAACACCCTGAGATTTTTTGGAAAGTTTATGCCACAAACACAGAACTACCCGCCTCTCTCCCAGGGAGGACGGGTATCTCCGACTTTCCAATCGTGTTCGTAACGCTCCCTCATCCGAGAGATGCCTTCGAGGGGCACTCCGTGAGAGTTGCGTTCGGCAAGTTCTTCATCCGTGCAACCTCCATCATAAAGGGAGACAACGGAAACTCTATATCCATACTCATCAGCCATCAGAAGGTAGGGTTCCATTTCCCACCTTTGGGTGAAAGTGTTATGAACAATAATATCAGCACCAATTTCCATGGCACTTTGCGCTCGACCTTGGCACTGTGCGTGTGCATCTGGGAGCTTGGACGGGTCAAACTGATACACCCCATCCTTATCAACAAAGTAATCATCAGCGGACGCAAACTCCACTTCGGGACCAGCGATTACATCATAACGCAATCCGTCATAGAGCATGTCAGCGAGCGTGGTCTTGCCACATCCCGAAATTCCACGAACCATAATGAGAGTTTTCATTCTATCCTCCTTACACCATCTTATAATACCCTGAGATTTTTTTGGCAATTTATAATGATGTAAAGTTTTTGCCCCGAAGGGCCGCACTAACGAACAGTGCGAGCCCCAGAAGCGGGATGGCCGAATATCTTACTAAACTTTTCAAGTTTGTTTTTGTATTGAACTGATCCTTGGCCGAGCAGAAATCCTACTCTAAAGACGAGTACGGTATGCAGCAGGCCCCAGAAAACAATAACAAACGTGTCAGAGGTTGTAAGATATCCCTCCATTATCCGATATCCTTCCAGGCGTAGGGTTCCCCGGCAAGCCGGAGTTCCAATCGCTGACGGAGCCCCATAGCCTTATGCCCCGTGGTTGGCAGCTTCCCGAGCACATACTCGATATCTGCGGGAGTGGTGTCCTTCCGGTAGAGGACCGACTTGGCCTCCCCAAGAATCCACCGACGAAATTCGCGCTCTGATTGTGACGACATACTATCCTCCTTGTGCCTTGTTATAATACCCTGAGATTTTTTGGAAAGTTTATCCCTTATTCTGAATCAGTCTCTTCCTTTCTGCCTCATCAGCTTGCTTCGCCCGCTCACGGGCGCGGTCCTTGATTCTCTCGACGGTGCGCCTCTTCCTGTCGGCAGCCGCCTGATTCATTCTATGCAGACCAAATGCATCGAACATTGGGTATCCTCCGGTTGGGTTGGTTGGTTGAAGAAAAAGGGGCAGGTATTAGCACGCCTTCCTGCCAGCCTGTGACCGCAAAGCACCTTCGGCACTCAACGTACGCACACGGGTAAGTAATACCCTGCACAGACTTTCTCCCTGTTTTCGCCCTTTAGAGGCGCTAAACAGCAAGCAATACGACTGCATGATATTCTGCGCTCGATAGGGTAAGCTGTACACTTCCCCCTTCAATCACGCGCCATCGTTCAACCCCTTGGTAGGATATCCCAATGACCCCTTTCGGGACGGCAAACCCGTTGCCAGTTTTGCCTGAGAGACTTCTATCATCAGAAGTTACATTCTGCCGGACGAATCCAGCTTACCAAGACTTTTTAGTCTGGTTTGCCCTTATCCCGTTTCCGCGATGAACATACAAGTTCGCAGATATCTTCAGCAGCACTCCTACAGTGGTATGCAGGCTCATGCGTCCGATTACTGGATGATTTTCAAGGCTACCACGCCCCTTAACTCATCCCCCTTCATAGTCGGGCGGCAACGTGCATGAACACGCCCTTCCCAAACAGGGTTCTCTCTTTCCTCCGAAGAGGCCTGGAAGCCGGTAACTCCACCCAGGTTTAACGCCCCAAGAGCAGGGGCTTTTCAAGATGTTAAAGATCGCTCGTAGTCTCAGATATTATACTGAGATTTTTTTGGAAAATTTGTCCTTTTCACATTACCCGTCGCCCATATGGGCGACGGGCGTATGTGCATCTATCTACTCGTCAGCATCAGCCTCGGCGGGAGTACCGGAGAGGCGACCAGCGGCAGCCTCGACAGCTTCCAGCGTTCCGCGAAGCAACTCGGCAACTTCACCGAACTCGCCAGCTTGCACCTTGGCAGGCTTGGCACCCTTGCCCTGTCGGACTCGGAACGAAATGATGCCATCATCATCAAGCCCGATGGTCTGCCGAACAATCTCCGCAGGAGACAGGTCAGCGGTAGGAATCTCATCAATTCCGTTATCCGCATAATCTTCCAGAGTCTCGACGTACTCTCGGAAATCCGACACAGCCATTTCCTGCGCTCCACTACCCTTGCCGCGATTCATGGCGAACCGAACAACCGGGGTTCCATCTTCCAGCGAGACACTCATGGTCTGCCGAATGGTCTGAACAGCACTCTCGTTGTGCTCACTTTCAAAAATATTAGTCTTACTCATTCTATCTACCTCCTACAAGGCTTGGGTTTAGGTGTTTGCCTTGTACCAGCATATAATATGCTGAGATTTTTTTGGGAGAAACCCGCTTCACCATGAAGCGAATTACTGTTGCGATCACCTTCATCGCCTTACACCCCTATATAACACCCTGAGATTTTTTTGGGAGAAACCGAGGTTGTGAAGTTTTTGCCCAAGATTTAGATTGACCCCGGAGTAGAGATCCGAATTTTAGCCAAAAAAATCTCAGGGCGTTATTAGATGATGTAAGGAGGATAGAATGAGCATTGACTTTTCAAATTTGAGTGACGCACAAATCGGTTCCATCTTGGCGCTGGTTAGTTCTGATGAGGTTCGGGAGGCTCGCAACCGACTCTCCCTTGAGGGTGTTTCCAACGCTGTTACCGTGGAACCCTTTACCATTACCTGTAATGGTGGGACGGGTAGCATTTCCAAGCGAACCACCCGAGTCCCCACCACCAACGTCCTGTCTCTTGAGGCTATCGCGTTGGCTTGGCATCTTCTGGGATTCCAGCGGGAAAATCTCGCCAGTTTTCTGGAAGAAGCAGACCGGGTGGCCCGGTTGAAGCGAGGCGACAAGGGGGCTTATTCGGCTGCCTTGGAGCAGGCGTCCAACGCTCTGCCCGATAGAGCAGACGGCACCCCCTACAACCTCCGCGACGATGTGAAGGAGTTGAAGGCAGAGCTTGCCGCCGGACTCTCTCCCGTTGACCGAGCCGGAGTTAGCAAGTGGAACATAACCGGAAAGGTGGAGGTGTAAATCTTTTGCCCAGCCTCGGGAAATCGGGGCTGGGGGTTTTCTAGAAAAAAATCTCAGGATTATATTATCTAGCATAAGAGAGGTATAAATTTTCAAGCGGGCACACATGCTCGCAGGCTGTCTGTCGCCCCCGTCCTCCTGTTGCTTTGGGCGGCGGGCAGCCTTTTATTATACATGTCAATTTTTTGCCCAAAATCCTGCTGGCTAATGATAGCGAACAGGAAGATGGGAGAGATTCTTTGCTGGGATTATTTCTGGTATAATTGTTTCAACACCCTCCGCCGCATGTTTTTCGCCGGCGGAGAACCCTTTGGCCCACCCCAAGAGATAAACGGCGGCAGCGAGCAAAGATCCAATTATAATAAACGAGAACATTACCCGCCGAACTCCAAGGCGTTTGATACCTCAACTTCTTCATCGTCAGACCACGCGAAGGGATCGGAGGTATCAAGCTCGTTGACGGCAGCCCAGGCAAGAAAAGCCACGACCTCTTCTGGCGTTAGCCAGCCGCTAACGGTATCGCTACCAAAGTTATGCCAATTTCCGTCAGAATCCCAAGCTGCAATTTCAGCAGTATCCGAACTCCAAGTCGTCCCCTTCGTCGGAGCATCAAACTCCATGCTCCGCGCATCGCAGTAGTTACCCGGCCCCCACTGTACGGACACCGTGTTGCCATTAGGCAGTGCAATCGAAAAACCCTTGTTCTGTGTGCTCGTAAACATTCTGTCCTCCTTATACGTTGTTATAATATCCTGAGATTTTTTTGTCTAAAAACTGATTACCCTTGTGATGCTGGCGAAACTTCCACTAACCCGATTGGGTTGAGCGTCACGCATCCTGCCGACAAAAGAGTTGTCAAGAATTTCTGTAATAGTTGCAATTCTATAAAAACCACACCTATCAACAAACTCTACCCTGCTTCCTTCTTTTGGCTTTTTCATTGGTTTAGACATTTCATCCTCTACCTTCTTATAATATCCTGAGATTTTTTGATGATAATGGTGAGTCCACCGAGACTCGAACTCGGAACCTGCGGATTAAAAGTCCGATGCTCTACCAGTTGAGCTATGGACCCCCATAAATAAATTAATTATTTATCCGCAAGTTGTTTAGCAAGCGCTGCACGCTCGCGCACAGCGCCCTTCCCTTTGCCCAACCTCTTATCGAGTAGGGCAATCTGCTGCTTGGGCGTGCGTGCAGCACGCGCCTCTGCCATTTCCTCTGCTGCCTCGCGGCGAGCCTCACGACGATGCCTCATATTCATAGCTCCGGCCATGTTATCCTCCTTGTGCTAGCATATAATATGCTGAGATTTTTTTAGGAACAATTTGTAAATGTGAAGTTTTTGCCCGAAATCATTCTGCTATTCTTTGCTTATATAGTATGAATTATATAAGCAAAGTAAAAGACTGGCTAGACTGGCGGGGGATAAGCGCCAGCGATCTGCTGTACCTATCGCTGGCGTTAATACCGCTCGGCACAGTCGTTGTAGTCTTCGGGTATGCCTTTATTTTATCCCTATAGCTTGGGTGCTTACTCAAAGCACCTAAGCGCGTACGCGGTATTGTATAGGGCAGTTACATCGGTGTATAGCGCACGCTCCTTGGTGCGCCATTCGCCAAAGGCGGCCTTATGCTCATCCAGAGAGATCCTTCTTGCGTTATATCTCTCTGTAAATTTCGACATTACCACATTATTCGCTTCTCTTTCATCTTGAATATCAAGAATTTCCTCAAGATATGCCATGCACGCAGTGACGGTCAGGATGCGCGGAGGCTCTCTCAGCGCCAAGGTCAGAGCATCTTCGGCATCGCCCGTTGCCTCTGGGCCGATAGTGGGCGTGTGAGCACACGAAATAAGCAAAAGTAAACTAAAAATCATTCTCCCTCCTCGGAGTCAAAAAACTTATTCTGGCAAACCTGGCACATTCCGGACAAGGAATATTCCTTTTCGCACAACTCATTCTTGAACGCAGACGCGTCCCCACCACATATTACGCAGAGGCTGTCCCGAAAGGCAACACTCCGTGGGGTGCCGAGCACTTGAGAGATTGTCTCAAGCAAGTCCTCAATTGGGCCAGCCTTTGGTGCTTTAGTTGGTTCTGACATATCATCCTCCTGTATACATGTGTATATTACCCTGAGATTTTTTTGCAACTAATCACTCGAATCGGTTGACATAATATGCTGGCACTTTGAGCACTCGTATACGTGCCAGCACATTCCGTGGTGGCCAATTCCGCGCCGCTCCGATTCCTTTCGGCTCAACTCGTTATACTTGTGGTCACAACCAAACTTATAGTAATGAACCTCTTTGGCCCAGTAATCGCTGCTCATCGCAATTCCGGTGCCATCCCAGAAGTGGAATAGCTTTGCCGAAAGCATTGGCGTGTTCGCCTGAGCCTTATCGTACATCTGCCTGTACTCCACGTGTGTGGGTGAATATGTAAAGAATACACTTCTGGAAAATTCCTCCGCCGACACTTTTCTCCAGCCCACCGGAAGATCATTTGGATGGATGCTGCCCGTAATTTCTGGGCAGTCGTCCTTATCCGCGTATACGAGTTTCATCATGCCGGACCCCCTTCTTCTCGACCGTCGAGTGGTTGCTGAACCAACTGAATTTCCCCCGAGCAGAGTCCGAGGCAGACTTCAAACATATCCATACCAAGCGCCTCCGTGTCTACGGGAGTCCCCCAGTTGATGGGGCGACCTTCAATCTTCTTCACGAAAATTCCGCTGTATGGAACATCGCCCAAGATATGGAAAGTGCTCTCGTGATGCTTTGGCACCGTTACCGTAACCCTATCATCGCTGTCCCGTTCATAGGTCAGGCCAATTCGGGTCATTTGAAGCCGGGACTTGGAATACCCAAGCCTCTTGAGTCTCGCAAAAAACTGTCGTCGTGTAATAGCCATTTTATTCTGCCTCCTTTCTATTTGAATCTTGACGCTTCTCCAAAAGAGCCTCTTGCTCCTTTTTCTTCCTATCATTTATTCTGCGGATAATCGTCTCTTGACGACTCCTGTCTTGGTGTACAAACTTCATTCTAAACATTCCGCCCTCCTTGTGCCTTGTTATAATGCCCTGAGATTTTTTTGTCTATTTCCTATACATCATCGAATTCGTAATGAGCATCGACAAATTCGTAGTCGTTGCTCGAATCCTTTGGCCGCTCATCTGACTCAACAATAGTATACCAAGTGCAGCCATACCGACGATAGCTTTGCTTCGCCTCCATAGCCTCATCGTATGATTCAAATGGGCCATCAATAGTGCTCTGCGTTTGGGTTCCGTTCACAAACCCCATGATAGCCCCATCACTCTTTTCAATAATCCAGTACATTCTATCCTCCTTACATCACTATATAAGATGCTGAGATTTTTTTGGCAGAATTTAGTTGAAGATTCTTCAGCGATTTAGATGCAAAGTTTTTGCCCAAAAGCCGCCGCCATTTGGCGGCGACCGGGGCGGGTTAGCTTGGGTCCATCAGGAACGGGGCACCAGCACAGCGCAGGGCTAAACCGACATGGCATGATGTGGTCTGGGATACATACTTTCCGCTTGCGGTGTAATCCCAGATCCTAACCTGAGAATCTGAGCGATCACCGATCAGCAGATTGTAGCTATACAGCTTCACCCCATCGGTCGTTAGATTTCCCGAGGCGGCCACATTTCCATACAGCCACGCGTACACAACTTGTTCATTTCTCATCATTCTGTCCTCCTTACGCTTTGTTATAATACCCTGAGATTTTTTTGGGAAGTTTCCTCGTCACCACATGTCCCCACCATTGTTGGCATAGTTACGAACATCACTCATCCATTTATGATAATGCTTTTTATGAGCGGGATCTTTGAAGCGTGTAGATGTACTTTCTGAATACTTTTCACGATTGAAGTATTCACGAAAGCATTTTGCATATACAGCATCCGCATCAGGCCCTTCAATAACATGCTCTGTTATCTTGGCCTCTTTGTCCCACCAGTTTTTATATCTTCGTATAAGTGTAAGTTTCACTTCAGCCTCCACTCTGTCCAAACTCTTTGGCAACCTCAAAATAATGCTTCGCACACTTGCGTGCCTCCGCAATCTCCTTTGCGTTTAGCTTTTCGCTCTGTCTCTTGCCGTCCTTGTACATGGGCCTGTACCCTTGCTCTGCAATCTGTTGCCATTTTGTGGCGATTTCATAATAGTTTGGTATTGACATTCTCCCTCCTTTCTAACTTGTTATAAGCTACTGAGATTTTTTTGGCGGAAACCGTGGGGCTACCAGTCGTTGCCCCACGGCTCAAGGTCATCACCATTCCCGCAGCTTGGGCACAATGCCCCCTCGGAATCGTACGGTGCGGTGCCACATTGGAAAACCTCATCGCAATATTCGCAGTATAGTTGAAGATCCGCGTGCAAGCAAATACTTTCGCTCTCCGCCATAGATTTTTCTTTGGTATATTGCGCCAGCACCCCAACCTTGCCCTCTGCCGTGTATGTGTCCACGGCAAATCCATATTTCACAAGCGAGTCCTTCAACTCATTAGGCACTTGCAAATCCCAAAAGATTGCAGGTCGGCCCTCGTAGATAAGAAACTCCCCAGCTTCGAGCAGAATCTTTGGCTTCACATCTTGATAGACCGAAAAAAGGTCAAAAACAAAGTCTCCGTACATATCATCCTCCTGTATACATGCGTATATTACCCTGAGATTTTTTTGTTGATTATTCCCCTCTCCTAACGAGAGGGGAACATCTTCATCGTTGCCTGTCTGCGAGTGTCCACAAACTCCACGGTGCCTCCGCATCCGTTGTGCTTATAGATTCTATTTGAGTTACGAGGCATCCGAGCCTTCCATCCCTCAAATCCACACCGAGAGCAGGTCCACTTTACCTTCTTCTCCTGCGGCTTGCGGATTCCAACCGTATCGTAGTTGTGGCAACGATGGTTCTTATACTCGCCAGTGATATTAGTCATCATCTGCTGAAAACGGCGGGTGTGACCCTTCTCGTTGTACTTATGAACGAGATAGGCATGAACCATTTCATGAATCAAGGTATTCTCAATCTTGGCCAAGTCATAATCAAGATGCCGGAACAACTTGTCAGACAGGTCAATCTTGGTAGGCTCAAGAGTCTGGCCCCTTCGGGAGAAGGATTCCGCAAGACCGCTTCTTTTGTACCGGCAATATCCGGCAGTCGTGGTCATGCGGGTATTCCATACAACCGGAAGGTCAGGAATCTCACCATTGAAGTGCTTGTCATTCAACTCCAGAAACATAGCTTTGATGTTCGGTCTCATTATCCGTTCCTCCTGTGCCTCATTATAAGCTACTGAGATTTTTTTGGGGAAAATGCGCAGGTCAAGTTTTTGCCCAAAAATGGAATCAGACTGGGGCGGCCCAGTTCTGGTTTGGCCCAAAAAAATCTCAGCCTCTTATTAGAGTGTGTAAGGAGAAAGGAAGAAAGGCAAAGCAAACTGGCGAGGCCGAGGCCGTCACGAATCGAGATAGATTCTAGACACTATTTCCACGATTCAAAGAGCGGGCCTCCGGACTTTCGTTTTGCAAACGAGCTGCGCTAATACTTTCTAACACCTTCGCGGGCGTGTATTATAGGAATGTACAAAACATTACGGTGGCCGCAACCATTGTGATAACAAAACATTCGCTGTTGCGGCAGAGGCCGGGGGGGGGTTCCCCCCCGGCGCCCTTTTGTTTGGGATGTAAAGTTTTTGCCCAAAAGTGGGGCATCGTGAACAATCAAGTCATTAATCCATATTGTATCTCACCTTCTTCTTGATAGTGTTTCCAACACACGGGGCTGAAGGCTTTGATCTCATCCTCGGTAAGAAGCCCTTCCTTGACGGCACAGGACAAACACAACTTCTCAGTGTAGGAGTCCTCCCCCCAAAGATCCCGCGCTTTTTGGGAGTGTTGTATTTCTCTCTCGATCCAGAACCATAAGTCCTCTCGACAGCACTCAATAAACTCCTCCGGCCCAGAATAGTCCCACTCACATTCAGGGTAGTGGGGGCCATTTTCATCAATAAGATTTACTGCCTTAATCTTCCCTCCAGACTGGCTGAGGAAGCAAACGTGCATGATAGTTTTAACAGACATGAGTTTCCATTAGAAACGAATCGCCAATATCAGGAGGAGGTTTCATTCTTCTTCCTCGGTTGGCATATTCTCTCCATTTCGGGCTTCATTGCCCTCACCTATAGATAAGTCTCTGAGATTTTTAGGAAAGATGG
>Ga0098061_1001003_pt1 | contig 13752 bp, 9 predicted proteins | sample 22_taG_FD_92579 | JGI IMG/M metagenome (GOLD analysis project Ga0098061, IMG submission 92579) | Marine viral communities from the Subarctic Pacific Ocean - 22_ETSP_OMZ_AT15343 metaG | ecosystem: Environmental > Aquatic > Marine > Oceanic | place: Subarctic Pacific Ocean | collected 2015-01-20 | reverse complement strand
GAAATTATATGCACTTGAACTTATTGCTCTAAAACCATAAACACCACTACCACTATCTGTATTAGTGACAGTAAACTCCTTATAAGCTTTAAAAGGTGTTATATTGATGTCTCTTGGGTCGAGTCTTTTAAACATGACCTATCTCTCCCAAGTTTAGAAATCTAGCTTAACTTTAATTATAGCTTCTCTCGAATAAGATTTCAGTAGAGGTTTGCTTAATTTAGCAACAGCCAACAATTCATTACTTGGATTATATAATCCAACTTGTGTAATATAAGTTTTTGGGTTTTTAATAAAAGTTGGAATAGTAAATTCTCCATTTGAACCAGAAGTAAAAGTTGGATTAGAACTAAAGTTAAACTGTTTGTTAGGAACTCTACAGAAATAATGCTGTGAAGTTATTACTTCTTCTCTTCTTGCTTGAAATTTATTACCAAGTTTAATTTTCTCGTAAAACTTACCTACATTGCCACCCTCTGCATTTGATGCAACGGAAGCGGATAAAGACGCAGATGCAGGTGAAGCTAATACAGGTCCATTTAAAATTATCATACCTAAGTCAGGATAAAATAATCCAAGTCCACCACCTGGTTGGTCGCCCGCTTCTATTTTTGTTGAAGCAGTACCGCCCGCTATTGAACCACTAACAACATTAAATACTCTACCACCTTGATTTATAGTAGGATTTGTGGTAGCTGCACTATCATCAATTAATTTCATAATACCTTTATTATTACTTCCACTTATATGTAATTCCCAATTACCTGGATCCATCTTTTCACGAAGTTGTTGTCTAGCAATTGAAATAGCATAGATATATTTTGGTTTTGTATGTGCGCCATTTTCAACTTCAAAACTAAATTGTTCTTCATTAGGTCCTAGAAGAGTATTAGCTAATTGTCTATAAATAGTAGCAGATGCTCTAGTGCCATCAACACCGATTGCACCGGCTGAACCACTTCCGTTGAAGTGTCCATAAGTTACTGAAAATTGAGGTTTAGCAGTTGAATCCGATTGTGGATTTGCTGAATATACATCTAAATAATAAGCAGCATTACTTGAAGACTGAGTTGATGATGTATAAAATGCAGTTATCGTACCAGAACCATTAGCCCACATTCCTGATGATACAGTATCTTTTTCGTTTTTTACAATGTCGCTTGACTCTAAACTCAATGCTTCTTCTATATTAAAATCTTTATATGTTGGCATCTTTTACTCCTTTATGCTTTGGTAACTAAGTTATTTACTATGGTAACGGAAGCTGTCGCTCCAGTATCATTACCAACTATAGTTAATTGAGTAGTTGCCCTCGTAGTTAGTTGAATAACGTGAATCGTAACCCCGTCACCACTAGCAATTTCAGTATGGCTGTTAGGAGCATCATCTGTACCCAAAAAGAACGGAGTTGAAAACCCACCAGCACCAGTCATAAAATTACCACTCATCCTACATATGGTTTGATCATGTAGTATAAATGTATATGAAGAATCAGTTACTGTCTCTGTGTGAGCACCGACTACTGCACTTTGAGCAACAGAGGATTTATCATCGAAAGTAATAGTGTTATTTGTGATACCTTGAATTGTTATTGTAGGCATTTTAGAAGTACTCTTTGGAAGAGTTACTAACTTATACCTCATAACGTGATTTTCATCTGGTATAGCCTCTAAAAGTGGCATATTTTCTATTACCTTTCCATAGTAATCACTCCCATTAGGATGAGTTACATCCCATAAGTTATAATCTACTTCATCGTCTGATAATGCAAACTTAGTAATGTTAAATGCTTCTGTACCTTGTGCTAATAACTCACGACCTTTTTTTGTTAAAATAGCGTCTACAGTTACGGTAGTATTATTAAGAAATCCCATAATTTACTCCTAATTATATTTTTTTTTAAATTTTGTATAATGTGATTCATATATAAATATCACAATATTAAATTTTTATTATTATTTTTCATTATTCTTTGATCTATCATCCTCACCTTCATTATTTTGTTCTTGTAGCCCAAAATCTAACAGAATAGGGCTCTCATCAGCATAATTTTCTAGAACCAACTTTCCTTCCTCCACGTCTTTCTGAAGCTTAAGCTTCTTTTGTTCTAATTTTCTATCTTGATCAGTTTGAGGTGTTGGAGTTAAACCCTTCAATCCTTTAGATTTCCCTATATCTTTTAATCTCTTTTCTTCAAATGTCATCATCAGTTGTTTATCATCTTTATCATCACCATCTTTAAAATCTGGAACATGACCATCGCCCGTTGTTAATGAAAAATCACCTTCTTCAGTAGTTACAAGTCTAGTTGGCGCAGATATAATTACTTCTATTGGTGGCTTCTTATCAGGAGTTGTTTTTCCTGTATTCTTAACGCCCACATAAAAAGAATTTCTAAGTCCTTGAAATAAATGACTATAATTATCTGAATCTGTATCTCTGAATGATGAAGAATAAGCTTTACCTAAAGAAGCACTAAGTGATGAAGAATAAAATTGCATCTGGCTTTGATTAACTCCATATATTCTTGAACCACTTATAGATGGTTGTGGACCACCCTTTACACCTTCTAAAGTATCTCCAAAAGACATAGTTACATTTGAATAATCGCCTTCACCCAATCTTTGCCAAATACTTCTATCTAAGATTCTATCTCTAACTTCTGAACCACTAGCTTCTTTTAATAACTGTTCACCACTAGCAGAAACAACTGATGAACCAGTTTCATAACTGTACATATCAATTCTTCCTGTATAAGCTTCGTAGTTTGTTATAGATGAACCATGATTATATGAGCCAGTTATAACAATTAACCCATCAACCGCCTTTCCAATATTTATAGAAGAACTATAATATGTATTTTCTAAATCGGGAGTTCTTCCAAGTATTACTTTTGGTCTCTCAAAAATATTTGGTTCTATCAACAATCCAATATCTGGTTTTGCTCTTGCAGGTATCATCTTTCTTAACTGTGGATACATAGATTGATCATAGTATTTAATTAACCTCATATAATCCCAAAAATTATTTGGAGCAGTATACTTTTTCCAGTAATTATCTGCTACATAATTTAAACCGTTGTAACTTAATTTTAATCTATCTCTAGGATCACCTAAATAATTATCAAAATTTAAATCACCAACAGATTCTATTATATCATTATTTATCACATCAGTTGGAGCAAACCAAATACCAACCCTATTAGAATCATTTGGTGCAGTATCAAAAGCACTATCAGTTGCTCTATGCTTTGAATTTAACTGGTATCCACTTTTTAGCTGATTTGACTCTATCCTAATTTTATTTGTACTTCTTCTTAATGCACCGATACTCGGTATATGAGTTTTTTGTTCATCAACAACATTTCTAAAAAAGTTTCCTGTAAATCCACTATGAGAGCCTGATAATGTAGTATTTTGATTTGAACTAATATCTCTCACGCCACCCGTATCTGAACTTAGATCTTTATTATCATTCATTGGATATCGTAATACTAAATTATTGTAAGATGACGATACAGTATTACCATTATAAGCTTTTGGATTTCTCACATGATTTTTAAATGAACCAGTATTTAATACTTCTGTCCAATGTCTGTATTCCATCATAGAACCACTAAAAGCAACCCCAACATCAGTAACACCAGCGGAGCCACTGCCGCCTAAATATACATCACCACTTCCTGTCCAAGCGTTACTGAACGATGAAGAAGCAGCTTGTGTGACATCCATTGTAGTTGTACTATATAAGTGCATCTTACTTCTACTGCTGTCATATTTACCTACATTCAATTCATATGATTGTGATACTGATGTATCATCGCTTCCTATCATTCTCCTAACCATAACAGAATAAAAATCTCCATCGTAAATTGGCAAAGCAGAAGAGCTAATTTCTTTATATTGTCCTTGATCTACACCCACTTTAGAACCCGACAGCATAAATGAAACTGTACCATAATTATCTGTAGAATCATTATCTTTTAATCTAATAAACCAATCTTGATTATTATCATCTTGTTTTTCTACAAGTATTTGATTTGAACCAGTAGCTGCTCTGAATCTTAATTCTACAGTATCAGGTTTTCTACCTGAATCAGAATCATCAGTCCAAGCAACTCTTACATATTGTGAACCTCTAAAATCTAAAGCCTTTGTAAATTTTCTTGTAATTTCATATTGTGGAGAAGCGTTGTCAGGTAAATCGGGGCCCCCATATTCTTTTACTCTCAATATCGTAGAAGGAATACCATAAATATTTATTAATCCTTTTAACGCTTTTACAGTACCTTTATTCTTTAAAAAGAACGGCATATTATTTATAATACGACTCCATATTTCTCTTGATGCATCACGCTCAGATATAGCTGAGTAATCAGAGTAAGCTGAGCCAGTTACTTCTTTCCCTACAGCAAATCTTGGCAAACTAATTAAATCTTTACCATCATTTAGATTCCAACCTAACGACTTAGCAACACTCCACAATAAATCTTTAGATATACCCTCATCCAATTTCTCTCTTCTATCGTATGTATCTGATAAAGCATTTATATATTCCCAAATATGATCAAAATGGTGACCGATCATATCAGTAAATTTAATATAGTCTTGATTTTTAGTATCTACTTTTATATGCTCTGGTAATATAGTACTTAATTTTGATAAATTATTATCGTCATATAAAGATGCTGATTCCTTTGCATTTGTAAACCAAGTATTTGCTTGTGACGAAGTGGTGTGAGCTAAAACATAAGGATTGTTTAAAGTTCCAACGCCACTTGCTTTTGGCCACGCATTATCATAAAATATTCCTAATGAGCTAGAAGCATAGGAAGAACTTTTTTGATACATATACTTTTCAAAATCATCGAAATTATTTTTTTCATCTTCTATTTTAAAATGATATAAATTTTGATCTTTAATCGAACCACTAACACCGATATAAGATGCGCTAGAAATTTTAAGTGATTCTATATCTTCCAACTTTCTTCTAAAATTTCTTATCCTTGTTTCTACAGAACTGAAATTAATAAATTTTTCATATCTGGAATAATCTGTATTTATCTTTACACTATCTAAACTTTGACTTAAAAATTCATTTCTTAATTCATTTGATATCGTTTTATCAGACGTTAATATATCAGACTCAGTTTTATATTGAGTTGATCTTCTTTGAACTGGACTTTCTACATTATGTAAATCAGGAGATCTTAGAACTAATGTGGGATCTTCTTTAGGAACAAAATCAATTATTTTTATTTTTTCTTCTAATGGATTAGCCATTTCTTTAACAACGATACATTCATCATATTTTTCATAACTTTTTGGTAAAGGTTCGTATAATTTATATACAATAGAATATGGAAAATTTGTTACTCCTATCCTATCTGGCTTAAAATTAGTAGTTAAAAATAAATCATTATCAAACTTTAAATAAGTTCTTAAATCTTTTGGATTAAAGTTTGTGTAAGAAACACTAAATGAACTGAAAGTACTACTATCAGTTACATTATATATATCAGGATTTCCATCACCTACCCCATCCAAATCGGAATCTTGTGCACCAACGATATCTGCTAACTCTCTTATACTTTGATCTACTTTAATTTGACTTGGACTAATAATATTAGCTATTTGAGCATAAAAAGGACTAAAAACTTCTTTAGTTATAGCTTGTTGTGTTAAAGTAAAATCCATAAATAAATTATCAACCCACACAATACCTTGTTGCATATGATTAGTAGATTGACCATCACCTTTTATATATAATATCCATCCAGCTTGTAACATCCAATCATCAGGAATTGGAATTTGAATATCAAATCTTTGCCAATCACCTGCCGCATCCGGAGATACAAATTCTCTTGTCCACGGATGAACTACATAATGATATCTTGGTGGCACCATTTGAACAGTTACCCACACAGCATTTTGACCATCCCATCTCCAACCTTCTTCTGGACTCATAGTCCCGTCTTTAGTTGGATTTGTATCATAACTAAATATTGCAGTACCATTATCATATAAAGGTTCTGTGTCTGAGTCTACTACTGTACCTTCTTCATCATGAACTCCATAATTATCAGCGCTTGGATTTCTAACTCCATAAGTTACATCTCCTAAATCTGATGTAGAAAATCGCTTCGTCTTAGTACCAGCCCCTTCGAATCTTCCTTCCACCGATCTAGACCACTCAGCATCCTCTAATAAACCACTCGAGTTTATATTTGCTTTAGTTATGTTTTCTTCAAATATTGCATGGGCTTTGCTCCAATCTCCATTTCCTGCGCCCACATTATCAATAGCGTTTACAGGAAATAAAACATCAGGATCATTATTCATAAAATGTGGAAACCACTCAGCAGTTTCCATAGGAAAGTCTTTAGCTATATCACCATTAGGATTATTTAAAATATTTGCACCACTCGATATATTTCCATTAATATCCCTCATAATATGAGTTTCTGAACCTACTACGAAGTAGTAATACCAATTAGCTTCTCTATTCTCGGCTGATGGTATTCCTAATCCTCTATGAAATGAAACTTCTAATTTACAACTGTTATTATTAACTACAGCATTTAAAACATCACTTATATCTGTTAGTTGAAATACGTTTGATGTGTTGCTGTCTCCAATCCAAAGTAGAGGACTTCCTGTTTTAATTTGAAAATATTTATTAGAAGTATCATAATTTCCTCTACCATCATTATAAAATATTATATAATGACCACCTCTAACTACATTTTGTTCAGGATTCGTATTAACTTCTCTAGCTCTTGTAACCGATTGGATAAAGCCATTTTCAAAAATATCTTCATATAGAGTTCTAGCTCGCGAATCTTCCCCTAATACAGTTGTTGTTCTGAATACAGTACTATTCGACCATTCTTCTATATTATAAGATCGTAAATCATCTTCATCTCCATCATATCTGGTTCTCCAAACCAAATCGTCTTTAAATAATAAAGCCTTTTGGTTTTTCTCATCTGTAGATGATCCATATGTAGTACCAGTTTGCCATCCAGCATTTTCTCCTGGTCTAGAAGTTCTAGGAAAATAAGCAGTTCCCTGACCTGGAGTTTGAAAAGGATGATGGTTAACTGTATTAATATTGTTTACTGTATAATCACCTGGAACAGGTGCATTTGAATATTCTGGAGTAGTTACCCAAGCATCCCCATTCCATCTCCATTGTCCATCAGGACTCAATGTGTCAATAGCAAGATTTATATTTTCTACCCAAGTAAAAACCTTATTGATGCGCCCTGCATCAAAAGTTGCTTCCGGACCGCCAGATCCGTATTCTATTTCCATTATTTTCCAATCACCATCTCCACCTAATGACGTTGTAGTATCTCCTACTTGTAAGTTTAAAACAGTTGCAAGGGCAGCATCAGGATATACGTTCATTATATCTGTAACGCTGTATGGTGGCTCTGCTTCTTCAGCTGAACCAGGTGGTTGATATTCTGCTGGTGGATTTTCAGGAATAGCTTCTGTAGGCGGATTTAGTACTGGATTATAATAACCTGCCGGGCTGCCTTCTGGTTCAACTTCTCCTTCATATCTATCAGGATATCTAACTTCTATCTTTACACCCTTATTAGCAACTGTACTCTTTACATCTAAACTTATGTTTATTATATCCCCACGACTTATACCATTGCGTGATAACTCTTGCATATGTTGGCTTATCTGTAATCCTCTATAACGTTGTTCATTTGGCCATACTGGTAAATCTATGAAACCTTCGTTTTGGTCTATAAATTTAATACAATTTCCACCACCATTACCTTCTCCCATAACTACTTTCGCATGATATCCAATGGTTTGTGTACCATAAAATGGCGCCGTTGAATATTTAGGATCGTCATAACGTTGAAATCCGGGCTGCCAATCAGTAGCACGAACTGCATCATCATGCAATGACTCATCCCAAGCCCACTTATCGCCCTGCATTATTATCTCACCTAAATTATTTATCCATAAGTCGTCAAAATTACCATTTTTGAAAAAGTTAATACCAGTTTTAGGATAATCTGTTACTTCATCTACTTTATATACATCATTAATTGTTACAGTCGCACCAATCATTTTTTCTGTAAATATAAAACCTTGTGGTTGGATTTTTAATTCTATAGAATCATATAAATCACCTACAAACTCAATAGTTTGGTCGAGATCCCACTTCTTTATAGCAGTTTGAATATCAAGAAAATCATCTTTATAAGAACCATTTATATTTTTAGCTCTTAACCTTACTTCAGTTCTACTTGGAGATATTAAATCAATTTGATATTTTAAATCTTCTACACCTAATTGTTCTGTAGAGCTTGGCGCACTTTTATAATCTACTTCTGTTGCTGCAAATACTAAAGCATCATCAGTCACATAAACAGCTTCCATATTAGTATAAACATCACCTCTTTTAGTGGTAGATGTATTAAGTGTATGAACTAAAACAGCAGATTCTTCTCCAGCTAATTTTCTAAGAAAGTTATATTTTACATTAAAAGTTCCACTTTGGTATCCCAAATCTCTTATATGTTTACCAGGATAAAATTCAATATTACCTGAGTTAACCATAAATTCTGTTAGAGGTAGATTTTTAAATTGTAGAAGATTTTTGTTATCATCAAATAGCTGAAAATGAACAAAGTCTTTTAAACCTTGTGCGCCCCACTTACCATTTTCATAAGGTTTTTGTCCTACACTTATCTGAGAATTAGCATCAAGTAATTGTAAATCTTTTTCTTTTAACTGACTTGACATTAGGTTATTTCCTTAAATTCTCTATCCAATACTTCGTTAAGTACACCATAACTCTCTTCAATTTTTAACTTTTTAACTCTTGTATTATGAATAATCATTGTTTCAGGATCTTCAGGTAGCGCATCTGTCCTAGGGTTTTCGAAAAGTAAAATAGACCCTTCAGTTTTATGTCTCATTAATAAACTATTACCACCAGATGCATCTGAAATAGAAAATTTTTCTAATAATGCTTGTTTTCTTAGTAAGTAATAATGTTCATCTCGGTCAATCAAGTTTTGATAAAATGGTAGTTCTCTTAATTCCTCTGGTGTATAAGGCATTTTTTATCTCACAACTTTAAATATGAAATCATTATCAAAGTGCTGTATAATTTCATCTACTGTATTACTTCCACTTACCACTTTGAACTCAAATTTATAATATCTCTCCGATTGTAAACCATTCATCCAAAGATTAAAATAATTTCCAGTAGAATCACAGCTCACTAATGAACCAGTACCATAAGGTATTATTACATCATCAGTTTGAGCATCTCTTACTGAATAATAAGCACCAGTACCACCTATTTTTTCTACGCTTCCACTTGGTAAATACTTAGCTGTTAAATATTCAGAAGCTGTATTGGAATAAGATTTAGTAGGATATTTAGCTCTACCTACCAATCTAAATTTAACTTTCGACTTTTCTTTATATTCTGGTCTTAAACTTTTCATATAAACTGCCATATCCTCTAACTCTGTTGATGATAAAGCACTTAATGAACCTGTACTCCATTTTGTATCAAACCATTCGACTTCTAATTTTGGTGGATATATTGTATGAGTTTGTCTTGAAAAGAATTTAAAAGTTCCTAATCTATCTGTACTACCTTCATCAACATTTGTATCGGTGTTTCCAATACTACCACTTCTTTTAATTATAAAACCATCATTAGGATAAGTGTTATCTAACCACTTGTTCACTATTGGAGTGACATTCATTCTCATATCACCCGTTTCATATGCAAATGATTGTGATCCATATGAAGCAGTATACCAAGTACCACCAGAAGCAGATATAGCAGACCATCTACTACCTTGATCATTTCCATCCCTAAATTCCCAACTAGCACCTTCTGTAGTTATTGGATCATCCCCATAAAATCCCTGTCCTTCTAACCAACTTTGACTTACAGGATAAGCATATAAAGATTGACTTGTACTTAAATTTTGAGAATTAGCATCATACATATTTAAATAAAATTTTGGACTTGTGATAGTACCATCTACTATAGACTTTGAAACTTCACTTAAATCAAATTTCATTAAAATACGAGAAACTTTTATGTTACCGCCAGAAGTACTCATAGTTTTTGTTATTTCTAGTATCTCATCTAAACCACTATTACCACTACCCGTGGCTTGATATAAAGTTGTATCTATATCAGGAAAAATAAAATAATTCATTAGTTACCTCCCGATGAATCACCGACAACACGACCTTCAATATCGGTATTTGGAAATTTTAGCTCAAAACAACTTGGGTCTAACGAAGGATATACTACACCTTCTTTTGTAGCACCTATTATGTCATAAACATTTCCCGAATAACCACCCGATTCTTCATATTTATTAGTTATCACGACAGGATTATTACCCACATTATTTTCTTCAGGTGGAACTACAGCAGATACACCATCGACTAATGATAATTGATAAGCCAAATCAGCCAATACAATTGGTTGTCCTATTTGCCATTTATCTATATTAAAAAAGTCTTTAACTTTTTGTATAGCTCTAAGAACTACTTCTTCTTTATTATACGCTGTTTTAGTAAGCAAATTAAATTTAACTCCTACGTTTATGACATAAGCATCTTTAATATTAACAGCATCCGTCACCATTCTGAATTGAGTTAAATAAGTTTGTATATTTTCCTTTACGGCCTGATTAACACTAGCTAACCTTTTATTAGCATCAAATCCTAAAATATATAAATTAAGAGCTAAAGGATTTATGATTCTATCATCAGAATTAGCACCCGATTGACTATCCAATTGGGTATCTTGTACGATATAAGCTTTTGCGATATTACCATATTTAGGTGGTAGCGCATATACTCTTGTTATATAATCTTCTTTAGTGACTGCTCTTGATTGAGCTTGAAAATAAGCTAAAGCATTATTCTTAACCTCAATAATACTCTCTAAACTTCTTCCACCAGCAGCTGGATTTGGATTATTTACAGCTATAGAATTTTTTGTTTGAGTAACTAAAGCAGATGATAATGCTGTTTCATCTAATGTAACATTTGAAAATTGTACATTTCTTAAACTATTAGAACGAATATTATGATTCACTCCACCACCATATCTATATTTTATTGTTAATACTGTATTAGATGGTGCTTGCCCATATGTTTTAGTAGATAAAAAATTAGAAGGATCAAAAGCTGTTCCTAAATAGGTTGGTGAACCTGGTAAAGAAGAACCAACTTCATCTGGATTTGGAATTATCTCTTCATCAGGACTATCTGATGTTCCAGCTCCAAACCTCATTTCAGTTTTGCCATCTTCTCTAATAAATGTTGTAAATCTTCTTGTAGTTTTTAAAAGTTTCAATAAATAAGGAGCTTGGTCAGCATAAGTATATAGCTCATTATCATTTTTTAATGTATTCTCCATATCTGTAAACATAGTATCTTGTGCTAAAAATGGAACTTCATACCAACTATTATCATCACTATCCGTTACTGAAATTATTTCTGTTATATTTGTATTAGCCAAAGCAATTCTTTTATATTTTTCAGCATCATTAAAAGTGATATATTCTGTAGTTGTATTGCCGCTAGAAGCTTTTATAGATTTTTTCAATAAATAAGTTACTGGAGTATCTCCTGAACTTTCATATATACTAATTTGCATTTGGTCGTAAGAACTTGAAAATTTGAAGTTACAATCTTCTTGAGTTATAAATGTAATATTACTATCAGATACAATTTCCATACCAGCTTTGATTGACATACCATAACTCAAATCAGGCTTTGTATCATAATCATCTCCTGTTCCAGTAGAAGTTGCTGGTACAGTTTGAAATATATCTAAGCCAGTAGAAGCTGCTGTTGCTAGCTTTGGTTTATACCCTAATGCTTGCGCCATATTATACACAGTCTTCTTTTCTTCTGCGAATGCCAATAAACTTTCTTTAAACTGATTATCAATATAATAAGAAAGTACATCTCCAACATACGAAGCCATTTCAATAAACATCATACCTGGACTTGATTCATTAAAATCATTATATTCGTTTGGAAAATATATTTTTGTAAATTCTATTAGATTATCTTTAAAAGATGTAAAATCTTTATTTAAATATCTAATTTCCTTTACTGATTTTTTTGGTGCTGTGTAAGGCATTTCTTATCTCCTAATAATTTACCAAATCAATAGACAATTTACTCTTATTTGTAGTATCTATATTTATAGAAAATCTCATAGATACATTAACAGCATTTCTATTTCTTTCTGAAAATTTTGTTTCTATTTCATCTATTATTATAAAAGGTAACCATTGACTCATAGCTGAACGTATAACTTCTTCCACCCTACTTTCTATATCATCTCCTTCTTGTTCAAATAAAACTTTAAACAAATCAGAACCAAATTCTGGATTACCTAACCTTTCTCCCTTTCTTGTTAGTAAGAGATTTTTGATATTAGATTTAGACTGTTCCAAAGATGTTTTAGTTCTATAGAAAAATCCACTTCTGTTGTGAGTTAATGGTAACCCGACACCAATATAAACATCTTCGTTTTTATCTTTTGCTATTATACTCATTCTTTACCATCTTTCTTTTTTAAAGCATTCATTACACCTCTGTAATCTTTTGTTAAAGCTCCCATAACTTCTTCAGGAACATCTTTTGGATTTACACCAGCGGCTTGAGCAGTCTGTACCGCAGCAATTTCCCTTTTAGTTTCATCATTGCCACCCATCACATTTCCATAACCCATAGCCTCAGCCATTTTAGAAGAATCAAACGTTTTTCCACCCATTGTTGGATACTCATCAAACTCTTGAGACTGTGCAGTTTCATTGAGTATCTTATTTAATGTTGGGTTTTTAGTATAACTTACTTCTTTTGGCTTAGCTTTTTTAGGAATCGGTTTAGACAATATTTCAGGAACACCATTAGTATCCTTAGACATAGCCTTTGCCCCTTCACTTATAAATATCTTCTTTACCTCTTTTTGTACTTCTTGTTTTACTATTTCTCTGATTAAAGTAACCAGCTTTTGTGATTTAGCCATATTTAACTCCTATTTGTATATAAATATATTAACTTAACATATTTGTTCTATCTTCACGAACACTATCTTTTAATTCTTTTTCAAGCTGAGCTTGTGCTATTCTAGATACTGACCTGGATAAAAAATCTGAATAATTACTTACTACAGTTGGTGCAACATTAGTTACAGATTTTAAATCATCTGTCTCAACTTTTATTCTTGCAATTACATATTCTAAAGCAATACCAATAGCAGCTGAAGCAGCTCCTGCAACTCCAGCAGCAGTCAATACACTAGCTTTCCTACTTGCTTCCGTTAATTTTCTAGAAGCTTTTAAAGCTTTATATATTTTATTTAATCTTTCGATACCCTCCTCAGCAGATTTAATATATATTTTCGCATCTGCTATAAACTTTAAAGTTTTCTTTATATTTACGCCAGAACTTTTTCCTTTTCTTAAATCTTCACAAATACAATCTACATCATGATCTAATTTTTCAATATTTTCATTTACTTGTTTTCTTATCTCTTTTCTTAGTCTATCAGCTGCTATTCCCATTTTTAAAATCTCCTATTTGTCATCAGTTATCTTAACTGTTTTACTAAATATCTTATTTTCAAGATTCTCAGGATTATCGAATTTTGTTAATTCGGTTGCCAGCTTCAGAGCTGCTTCATTTAAATCTGCAAATCCTTTTACTTTTGATGCTG
>Ga0098061_1001001_pt1 | contig 13754 bp, 11 predicted proteins | sample 22_taG_FD_92579 | JGI IMG/M metagenome (GOLD analysis project Ga0098061, IMG submission 92579) | Marine viral communities from the Subarctic Pacific Ocean - 22_ETSP_OMZ_AT15343 metaG | ecosystem: Environmental > Aquatic > Marine > Oceanic | place: Subarctic Pacific Ocean | collected 2015-01-20 | reverse complement strand
GGCCTTGGAGAATCACACAATCGAAGTACTTGACCACTTCCTTAAATAGTCTTTGTAAATCGGGGTGACAACCTCGAAGTGCTTTATTGGATCTTTCTGAAAACTTTGGCACTTGTTTCTCCTTAAAATAGTTTATGCCGATTAAAACGGCTATTTCGCACAACATCCTTCATATCAGCATCGCGTATCTTATTTTGATAGTCTTTGGCGCCGGAAGAGCCATAAATTTGCGAAGTCATCTTAAACTTTAGATTAGCATAAACCAAAGCAGAATGCAAGTCTTTTTCGTTCTTGATGTCGATTGCGGTATTAACTATAGATTGCAGTGTGCTTCCGGAAAAACCAAGCCTCGCTTCGGCATTTTTGATTTTGATATAGAAATTCAACATTAAATCATCGGCCAACACCTTCTCCACTTCACTTAAAGTTGGAATCTTTCTAAAAACCTGCTTCTTTGTGATACACCCGTCCTTGACAGAAGCTATTAGTTGTCTAGGAAACCGATTTACAAAATTACTATAAGACAATTGTAAAAAATTGAACAGATAATTGTAATCATCCTGGAATGGGTGTTCGTAGTAATTGTCCAGAATGGAATCGACACTATCGGCGTCGAGGTTATTTGTATATTCTTCAGAGCACACGCATATAGTGTCTCTCATCTGGGGGGAGTTTAGGTTTGCGATTAGCTTAAAAGGGTGTTTTTTACTTATCAAAAAGCCAAATGATTTTGCGGTATCGAGATAATAACGAAAATTCTTGTTATTTATAAAATTCTCAACCTTTCCCTCGTCTTTGCTGTAGGGGATATCGGAAATATCCATACACAAGCCGTTAAAATTGAGATCATTATTGCTAGATGGGATGAAGGCCGAATAAGTTATTGTTGTAGATGCTGTCTTTTCATACAGGAAATTAGTATAGTAATCCAGGAAATCGCGAAAAGTTAATATATTTTTTATCTCTCCGGACGTGTCAACTGCGGTGCCAAACTCTCTTGACAAATCATCGATCTGTTTCTTCAAAAAAGGCGAAGTGTCTGGGCGTCCCTTTGAGACCTTTAAATTCGTTAAATCCCCAGCGACATTCGAGGCTTTTCCGGATGCGATCCCCAATTTATAGGCTTTGGCAAAATTATTAAAAGCGGCCACGACAAAATTTAATGCAAAAACGGTTGAACCGTCTTGGTTCCTATAGGAAGATAAGAATTCTTTCTTTGGCTGAATCGGTAGGAAATCCTTGTCTACCATCCCATATAGTATCGCTTCGCCATTATCGATCAAAGACATCAACTCTTCGTCGGCAGAAAACGCCGACGGAAGATCAACTGCCGAATAGGCAAAATCGTTATAGTTCTTTCTGCTATCAAATATTGCCTTGGCAGAAAGGTTGTTTTTTCCCTTGAAGTCCTTTGGATTTGGCATCAGTTATTAACCTCCTTCCTCGTCAGTAATTCCCAGGGCTTCTGGGACTTCGCCGTAGTAATTGATGAGGCCGCCGCCGATGTTCTTGCCATCGGCTGGGCTGCCAGAATATTGATGTAAAGCTCTAACGCTGGTGTTAAACTTTCCTGGTTCGAATTGGTAAGTCACATTAGTGACCAGATGATAGCCACCTAGACCCATCAGAGAAGCGATGGAGTTTTTCTGTTGCGGCATGCCCAATTTTGTGCTACCGAGACCAACGGGGTTCAGAAATAACAACATTCCCGGTATAAATATGGTATTACCGAACATACTAATATCGACGTGATATTTAGCAGTCAGTTGAATTATAGGATCCCAAGCTTGGGCGGCTATTCTCGCCTCTCTTACATATTTGAAATCTGCCTTAGAAAAATTAACCCTTTTTACTGCGCCGCTGTCTCTGCCAATATAAAGATGCGGTACACCAAGCTTGGAATCATCGGCAACAGAGCCGGCCAACGACTGGTTGTTGACGTTCACATGCACGACCAAATAGAAATAATAGTCTTTGATGCTCCGAATACTGCCGAAAGAAGTGATGAAGTTATCGCTATTGATTTTGTTGACATCAATCGTCGACCACTCTGTGTCTCCTTCTCTGATCCCCAGCTTCTCTCTCATGGGATCTTTTCCATCAACTGCCGGTAGCGCGACTGTCGAGAGTCTAAAATCAATTTGTTGTCTAAATTTTTTATTGAAAATATAGTTTCTTTTCAAGAATATATCTTTTACGAAATCGTTGAGAAAGTCTTTCATAAATTCATCGAAAGTATATTCATTGGTGTAACCATCGGCGACTACTTTTTCGAAGAAGAACTTAGTAAACTTTTTTGCCGATACAGGAATGTGTGCCAAGTTAACCCTTATCGGAGTTGAGTCCATATAATCAATCATCTCAAAATCCGTCAAAACAACTTTAACCCGCTCTGAGACTTCGCCGGTAAAAGAACGAAATGAATGAGGATCTTCGCTGTTTCTAAAAGATCTTCGGGCTATGATGTCGAATAGATCTCCCAAGTAAAACCAAGTAATATTAACTAACTCGTCGCCGGCGTCATTTATTGTAATCGTTGTTTTCTCATAATTCTCGATTGTTTCGTCTTCGACAGTAATTGGTTTGACAATTGTATAATAAACATTATCCTCTTCGATCCGCACAGGGTTGCTTAAATCAATTTTTCTGAACTTGTCGTCTTTGGCGTCAATTCGAGAGGGAGCGTTGGCATATTCAATAAAGTCTTCTAGGAGATCCCTCTCTATGGTGGCCTGGAACATCCTACTTATGCGCGTAGTATTGCCGTCTTGCCCGGGTGTTAGCTGTGGCGTTATCAACTCGTTCATTATAGAAGAAAAGGCTAACTTTGTTGCCTGCTCGTTAAGATCAACCTGCTCCTTTTTGATACCTTCTATCTTTTTATCGATATCTTCTATCTCGGCGCTGCTCTTGTTCTTTTTTGATTCTACCAAGTCTTTTATTTGTTGTGATTTTTTATCTAATTTATCTTTTGTAGCTTGATCTTTGATAAAATCAGAACGCAGATCTTTGGTTATAAAGTCCATTCGCCCAGTATAGGATATATCAATTACAATCGTACCATCCTCATTGATGGAAAAGCTGTGGTTGTTTAGGGTCAAAAAAAACATCAGATTGGATGATTTAACTGCCTCGACATACTTTTGTTTTTTTCCGGCGGATAAATTGCTAAAGGTTGAACTCTTTGTTAAATCACCCATAGACCATCCAAGCATTACCTTGATCTCAAATAGTTCGGGCTTTGTTATCGGATATCTCCTGCGGCTTACTACTTCTACTTCTGGACTACCGACATCCTGCTCAGTTGGCGGGGCTGGTGGATGCACTAATAAATCTAGAAAACTATAATCTCCCTGGGGTGAGCCTCTCACTTTCAACACTTCGTCGAAAGATTGAAAAAATAAAACCATTTTGGCGCTGAATAGTTTGTCGGCTTGCCAGAAATCGGTTCCCATCGAGTCAACCTCAAAGGACTTTAACCCATAGCCGGCGCGAGAGGGAGATAAAACATCCTCAATATCCAAAAAAGCTGGAAATTTGAACTCCACTTCCCTTTCGATGGATCCGGATTCGTCTCTATATATCTTGAACAATCTTAGTTGTGGAACCAATTCGGAAAACTCAGCCGGTGTGAAATCAAGCAAAGGCTGTTTGAGAAAGAAGTCAGAATTACAGATCCTGTTAAACAAAGCTGTGGTGCTGCCCTTCAAGAGGTTCAATTTCTCGTAAGGCCCAAATGGCGGTGGGGGAGGGGATGGAACGCTATATAGTCGGTTATGCAAAGGGGCCAACTGCTTTAACTTAAACATCAAAAAAGCTTGTTCGTCAAAATCAGTATTGACAAAAACTTTTTCTTCTGGTTCTTCTGCCCGATCACCGGATCCTTGCTCAATACATGCGGCGTCGCATTCGATATCAAGCGCTCTTTGGACCGGGCCCATCTGGGTATCTAGTCTAGCCATCTTTACACCTCGAACAATTCTAATACTTTTTCGATTGGGAGCGGTATCAATACAGAACCCCCAGTTACAAAGTGATTTTCAGTTGGTCTTTGATTATACCAGGCGATGACCCACCATAGGCCCGGATCGTTATAATATTCTGCTGCCAATTTCCACAGCCTGTCGCTTTGCTTCCAGACTCTCGTGACTCTTTGCAAAGCGCGGCGATCATTCGCGGAGATCTTCTTGAACTCTGGACTCGTGTATTGTCTAATATGTTTAATTTGTCTTCTGGTTAGATGATCGGCATATGATGGATCATCATTTACAGCGATTGTTCTGTTATAATATCTTGACATTTTGTGTTCCTGTGTATTTAGCTAGAATGATTGTCCATATGGATCCAGGTCGGGGTCTATAGATACTGCATACGGATCCGCTTCCGTGATCTCAGATGTCCCGTATACATCCAGTGGGTCAGCCTCGGGGTTTGAGGTAGCATATAAATCCCCCGGAATTTCGCCCTCTGTTGAGGACGTGTCGCTTGGATTCAATATCTCCTCCGTTAAAGCGTCGTCCTCCGCTGCTGGATAAGAAACGGCGGCGGTATCTTCTGATCGTGTCGAAGATAGATTCCGAGCATAAGGAGAAGATGGAAAAGGAGCGGGTTCCTGACTATCAGCCGCAGTAGGATTCCCGGTATCTTGAGTTTCTGCTGCGGACGTTATTGTTGCCGTGGGCCACGCGCCAGGGGCCTGTTCGTGAATCACGTCGAAAGCGACAGTGGCAGAAAACACTTTTGGATACAATTTAAGCGCCTCGGGATCAAAAAACCCAGGCTCGATAACAGGGGCAATAGAAAATCCGTTCATCTTGCCCAAAAGTCCAGCGGCGGAATTGCTGATCCCCCTGCCTATAAGATTCGCGAACTTGATACGAATTAGTGGTGCTTTTGATAAAGTTGTGGCAAATCCATCAACGGCGTAAGTGGGGTAAAGCATCCTGGCAATAGTTCGAAGATTCTTCAAGTTTTCCTTGGCCTCTTCCAAACTAGCCGCAACCACATCGAAGCCAAAACTTATTGTTCTCTTGGTTTGTTGAAATGTGAAAATCGGATCATTGCGGCCATAGACAGATTCGGGATTCCAACTGGACTGATAGTCGTCATTGAAAGATGTCAAGAATGCGGGAAAGGCTACGGTGGTATCAGTTGGGACGTGCGTGAAGTGTATTTGATAATCTTTTTTCAGCTTATATGTATTTATTATCGATTCGTCGTAGTTTGATACATCCGACAGTTTTCGGAGGGTAGAATCGTTAAAACCTTTTGAGCCGCCAGAAGGGTTAAAGCCTTTTGACATATCTGCCGAGTGGTTTGATCCTTTTGTTGCCGCGGGGGCTGGTGGACCTTTTGCTATGTCTGGATTATTGAAGTCTTCTTCTGATGGCATCTCTCTCCTCCTATATTAGACTAACTCACCATAGTGGATTCAAAGAATCATACACCACGTTTTTAACAGCGGCCGTCAAGCCACCGACATTATCGTAATCAAAGCCCACAGTTACGTGCACGTTGGTCCGGTTGGATTGTTTCATGGCAGACATTTGGTTTTCATTCACCACATATTCTCCTTGCCCCGCCTCGGCGATGCGGACCAGTGCTCCCCCAGGAGTCGCTGGGACGAACCCGCCGTTGGCCATCTCCGGGACAGAGGGGTTAAGATCACTGTATAGTAAGCCCGCGTCGATGGCTATCGACGCGGCGGTGCCGGCCCATGGCATCGTTGCCAGTCCGCCGCTGGCCACCTCCAGCGCGGCGCCCGTGTAGTCGCCTTTCGCAAGTCTTCCGAGTGCCATTATGACGCCCATTATTATCGAAAGTCCCGGTATTTTTTTAAGGAAAGTTTTCGCACCGGCGGTGCCAAGGCCTTCGGAAAAGGCTTTCCTAAGCCATCGTCCCTTCGCTCCAATCTTGGCTATGCCAGCGAGGACGTAGGCTAGGCCATTGCCCAAGGCAGAAACTAGAGTGAGGCTAGCCCTAAAGAAAGACAACAAGCCTTCCATTGTACCTTCGGGCATTAGAGCGAATTCGTTGCGAATACCTTGAAATATATCTGTAATACTGCTAGCACCGGTGGCCTCTAAAACCAATTCTTCAACACTCATAGAGGTGCCGCCTATCATATTTTGAAGATCTTCGTTGTTGTTAATCAGGCCATTTTGCATATCAGACATAATTCTTCCAAGCAGCGCGACGTCGCCATTAATTCCTGGAATGTGTGCTGCCAGGGCCTTCTGCTCATATTCGGCCATATCGGCGAAGCTCCGGCCGGACATAAAGAGGGCATCCCTTATGCGTTCTAATCTCTTGACCGGATCCGATTCCTGTATCATCTGGATTGCGTTGAGATATGGGCCACCGAGAAGGGCATTTAATGTTCCGACTGATTCGCCGGCTGAGTCGAAGGTGTCGAACCCTTCCGAAATTGTTAGAAGTGTCTGGGTTTCTATCCCCAGCCTCTTGGCGGCAATCGTGGTGCGGAAAAATGCGCCGACGGCATCGTCGCCATATCTCGCAAACGAGCCTTGGGTCGCAGCGAATTCAGAAGCAACTTGGCCTATCTCTTTTCCGGTCAGATCTGCCAAACTCACAAAAGATCTTAAAGTTCCTTCTGCTTGGGTTGTGTTTTTACCGAGAACTTCCGTCAAATATTCATATGAATCGCCGTAATCTTGAGCAGAGATACCGAATCTCCCCAACATAGTGGCCTGGTGCGTTAACGAGGTTCGCTGGTCTTCGGTCATTCTTCGAAAGTCTGAGACAGTTGCAGCCAGGCCAGAGAAAGATTTTTCAAGATCTTGGACCTTGAAGCCGAGGCCGCGAAGATCTTGCCAGTTCTTAGTTAGGCTTTTTGATAACCTACTCCCGAAGGTGGTGCTGAAGGTCTTGTTTAGGTTTGATGAAGCTTCATCTAAGGCTTTTATTTGCAGGAGTGATTCTTGAAAAACAGTGTGAAGAACGTTAGCGAATATATTGATAGGCTTGATTGCCTTTGTGACTTCAGTAACAAACCCTTCTACGGCGGCGCGACCCTCGGCTGCATCTCCGGTAAATTTGCTCAGGCCCTTATCTGCAAGACCAAAAGCTGATGTGAATTTTCTCGCGGCTGATGTGCCGTGTTCAAGGGCGCCCTCCATGCCGGCGAGTTCTTTTTCTGCGGCCGCGGCGGACTTAGCTAATTCGTCAATGTTGCCGGTAGCATCATCTCTGATTTGCTTCCTTAGCTTTGTGATTTGCGCCTTAAGGGCTGCTATTTTCTTACTTGAGCTTTGATTGTCAGCCATATTTCAACATCCTATTTAAAAGGCCACGGAATACCAGTCTTGTTGGTAAATCCCTTGGCTGCTCGATTCAACGTAGCTTTGCTCTTATAGGTCGTAGGATGAGTCAGGCCATAAGCCTTGGCGACATTTAAGTATCTTTTTTCCATACCAAGTGCTTTGACCAATTCTTTTATATCCGATTTTTGGCCGGCAAGGCGGAAGGGCAAGTCGATCACCCCGTATGTTGCCTTAAGGAGAGTCGACATCCAAAATCCAGCAGCGTCCGAAAGAGTCTCGTTTAATTTTAACTCTTCCTTGATCACTTCCAGGTCAATAACCATTGTTTCGTCTTGTTTTTCTTCCATAACTTGGTCTCCACAACTAAATAGTCTACAAATACAAAAGACCGCCTACTCTGGACCGAGAGAAAATGACTTTTTGCCTCTCGCCTTTTCTGCGGCTTGGGCTTCTGCTTCGAACTGCTTACACAATCGTTCTAGAAACCATCTCCTAATTTTTATTGGAAGGTTGTATGTTTCGGAAATAGAAAAATGGCCTCGATACTTGAGGAAGAATATTTCCTCATAAACACTTTCAATATAGTCTAACGTCAGGCCAAAAAAAGGAAAGAGTAATCGGCACCTCCAGGGCCGATTGATGCTCACAAGATTCACACTCAAAATCAAATAACATTTTTGTGTCTGGTGCTATATCTGCCACTAAGTTCCTCAAATATCTTGAATCATAAGCCGGTAGTATATCTATGAAAGAATTAAGCTGAATTACATCTCTTTCACCATTGACCGAAATCACTAGTCTCTTAAGTTGATCTGTGATCGTGGAAGAAACTTGCAATTTGTTTTTCGAAGGTTGGGTCATAGCTTTTTCATCGTAGCCGTTGATCAATCTAAATTCAACTTCTGCTTTTGTTTTTGGAAGCTTGGTTATACAAGTGCCGTTCTCTGTTATAGCAACGTCAAGATCGTTTGAGTTGAAGGCTATATCAATCCTTTCTTCTAGGTTGAAGTAAGCCTCATTTCTAATCTCGCAACTCGGGCATGAAATAGAAAACTCATAAACCTCGCCATATCCCGAAGAACGTGCGGCGACAAGAATTGCGCTTCGATCAGCTACCAAAAGGTTAGAAGGATCAATTGCTTCATCAACAATCAAGTTCCGAATCAGTCGATCCAAAACTACACCTTTCTTAATCAGAGGTTCGGAGGATAATATGTCCTCCTCTCTGGCGGTCATAAATTTGATTTCAATCTCTTCTTTATTATGAAGGGAGTGACCTTCTGGATACAGGATGCCCTTTGACGGCAACTGCACAAATTCAGTGGGGACTATCAGCCCAACGCCACTGTTCTGTGGGCCGGCCGCAGCGGCCACAGGACTAGTCGACTGGGAAAGTCGACTTGGGTTATTTCTCGGCAAATATCACCTCTCATTATTAATTAAATTGCCTATTTAAGCGCCTGCGAAATATCTCTTGCCGCCTGCTTCGAGTTCTGCCCAATCATATCGAATAGTGAGAGAAATCTCTGAAAGCTCGTCGGCGTCATAACTCAGGTCTTGTGTGTCAACGCTCGTTATAAAAGCATTTTTAAGGGTCCATGTTTCTACTGATTTACCCTTCGAGTTAATTTGCTCGATAATAACACCTTTTAGTGCTGATACCGCGGCGACTTTCGACATTGTAGACATGTCGTTTGCATCTGTGGGGGGATGATAGCCAGCGCGCTGGATAATACTGATGGTGTTTGCTATAGCATCTGGGCTCACGGGATCAACTAAAGTAACATCTATGGTATCCCACTCGACTCGACCGGGGTAATGAAATTTGTGGTTCAAGTATGAATGTGATGTCTCCGAAATGGAAAACTTCGGTTTTGTGACAGTTTTGGCATACCAAGTGGCAGCGCCGTCGTAAGCTAATAGACGCACAAGAAATCTATATTTCCTTTTAGGATCTTGTAAAGTAGCGTTGGTCCAGAAGGCCATCAGTTGTCTCCTTTTTTATACAGTAAATAGTCATCGTTAAATATTTTAATCCTCAAAAGATGCCCCCGAGCGCGTGATTACAAAATCAACCGCAATAAACTCGATTGCTCTTGCAGGCTTAAGGAAGATCTTAGCATACAGGATGTTTCTATCTATCAAGTCTGGAGTGGTGGTAGTCTCGTCCAGAATCAATCGATATTCTGTCAGCCCAAATCGTGACTTAACACCAGAAAGGAATGGCTCGACATCTGCCTTGAATCGTTGCCAGGTTGTTTGAACATTTTGGTCGAACAACACGCGGGTGGCGAATCTAGAAACCTGCTTTTTGATGTAAATCATAAGTCTTCTAACATTGATTCTGTCAAGTGCAGATTGTGTAACTTGAAGTGTTTTTTGGCCGAACACCACGATCCCTTCCGAAGGGAAGCTGGCGATTGGGTTGATATTCACTTCATACAATTTATCGCGATCTTTGGAAGTCAGTTTCTCTGTCACATTTACCACAGGAAGGCCTGCGGCGCCGCGGCTAAGGCCGCCGCGGTTGAAGCCGGCTGGGGCGAACCATACCTCGCTCCTGCGTTCGGAACTAGCCATAGTTCCAAGAATGACGACCGAGGGCGGCACCCACACCAAAGAGGTATTGATACTATCGCGAATCTGGACCCATGGGTAATAACACGCTCCGTAGGAGGTATTGAGTTTCCTGTTTTCTAGATTAGTCACTGTGGTCGACACAGAGCCGACGCGCGCTTTAAAGTCGTTAGTGCTTTCTGTGCGAGGCGCGAAGCCTCCGGGAATATCGATGATACCCAAAGCGTCGGCCCTGTTCTCGCAAATCTGTAACACCTTGTCGGTGATTCTTGTGCTGCGGACGCCAGGAACAGTAAGGATGTTCATTTCAACTCTTTCAGGATCTGCCAAAGTATCCAAGGCAACTTCGAGTGTGTTAATCTCATAACTGGTCTCGGGCGTGAGGGGGGTGCCGGCGCCGAGCCTGTTATGCTGGAAGGGTTCGGCTTCTTGAATATTGAGACCATCCGAGCCGCCTTGGAAGGCTGCTGTGAATCGGTTGAAATCAGCATTAAGAACGTCCTTGTAGGATCCGAGAGCGGTCTTGGATGTGCCGGCAGCGCGGGATCCAGAGGAATAACTAGCATCACTGCCGGTCAAAACCAAATCATCCAGGGAGAAAACCCACTGATGTTCCAAGGGGGCACCGGTGGCGAGGCCGGCGATGGCGATCTTCTGGTCGGTGTTTGTGCCATAAAGACGCAAGCAGCCCGGAATACTTTGATCATATCTTGTGCTAGCCGCGGTCTGTGTGGTTCGGAACCCGAAATAAGCATTTGTGTATTCGGTCAGGCCACCATCCGAGGCGTTGGTGCGCTGGGAGGTGCCGGGGAAGACCAGCCGGCCGTTCCAGGTCAAAGAAGAAGACATAGTATTGGTTGCGTCTGTTATGCCTGGAAACGCAGCGACGTTGCCTATATAGGTATTAACCGCGGTCGTGGTATTCGTCGCGGCGTTTGCGACAGCACGAGGTCGGAGGGGTCCATAAACGCCGAATGGTAAGAAACGAGCATCAGTCAGACCCTCTTCAACAGCGGAGTTCATTTCAACGCGAATGAAGTTGGATTGGTTATCATATTGTCCATATTCTTTATTAACCCTCTGTGTGTAATCGAACTTACGATATCGATCACCGATTCGGGTGGCAATAAAGTCAGGAGAATTGGGGTTAAGATTCACTCCGTCATACCTCTCCAAAACAGTGGGGCCGGTGTCGGCATCTCGTATAGATCGGACGAGCACACTAAATGAGCCGTATGGCTGAACGTCGATGTTGGGGCTCGTTTTTATATCTGCGATTGAGATTTTGAGGTTTTTGCTGGGCCACTCGCCGGAGTCAAGCCCCACAAAGCGGAACAGCTTCGTCATACCATCGTAGGTGTAAGAGCCTGTGGCTGGTCCTGTGTTCATGTCCTGACTGAAGAACCAGCCGGTACTGGCTTCAACAATATTGGTGTTGGCGGCGAAACTAGAGTCGAACCTCATCTCGTGATAAGAGGCGCCAGAACCAGACTGTAGAGGTATCAAAGTGGCATAATAGTCGGCTGAAACGCTAAGGTCTGCAACTGCTGTCTCGTAAGTCTCGCCGACCCAGTAAAGATTTTCGCCAGCGTTCAAGCTGTCAGAATCGACAATCCCAGCGTTTGTGAGAATGGGGTTAGTGTTGACAACATTACGAATAAAGTTTTGGCTATCGCGATCAAAGTTGAATGCGAGAGTAGAGACAAGAGTATCGCCGGCGGCTTTCACTTGTATTTTAATATCTGTTGATTTTGCAGTAGCCCCAGTGAATTTAAACAAAGCGTTTGTTCCGGCCGAGGTGCCATCTGGGCCGGCAAGGGTGCCAGAAAGTAAAACTGAGCCGGTGCAGATATAAAAGACCGCGCCAAGGGTTCCGGTGACGGTAGCAGTGGAGCCAGATGGCCACAAGAAGAGTCCGAGTGCCCCTCCGCCAGTGCCGTAATCCTTTGCGGTCGGATCATCGCCAGAGTAGTGATTTGTAGTCCAGCCGGCAAGGCCGTCAGTCGATGTATAGTTCGGGTTAGAAATTCCCAACAATCGAACGTAGTTGATTGGGGACACGCCGGCAGCGAGGTAAGCTTGCGCGGCATAAGGGCCGTAGGTGGGGCCAGACTGGTTACCTTCTCTATAGCCGGAGTCTCCACCACCGGGAATCGGGTTCCCATATAAGTTAATAAAATCGGTGAACGAAGCCACCTTAACCGGTTTCATCGCGGGTCCAAAGGCGGTGCGCCCTACAATAGCCGGGCCGACTGCTTCTGGTTCCTGCGGAATCTGTGAATTGTCTATTTCATTAAGAAATATCCCCGGAGAAACAAACTTGAACTTTCTTGCTGACATAAAGCATCTCCCTTAAAATCTCATTAGTAAATAGTTATTTATATATCCAAAAGCATTATGGCTTATAAAATGAAGTTTTGTTGTATTCCGGGATCTCGCCCAGTATAATTTGCTCTCTGCCGATCTTGATATCGACAGCATTTTCTCTGATGGCGATCTTCGGTCGCTCCTCGTTGGTAGCGGCGCCGATCAAATATCCCTGAACCTTTGTACTGATCTCTGTTTTATAAGTTCGCTCCTCTTCTCCGAGGTTCTTGGCATTGTAATCTTGGGCAAAATCTCCTTCGATAAACCCCTCAAATTTGTGTCCATCAGTGTTTATGAAGAAGCTCGTAATCTGGCCTGGCTTGACCATAAACGGCGTAATCAGGTTATTCATTTGTTCCTGGTAGTTGGTTTTGATCGAAATTGAGTAATTTACAGCGATATAGGTGGGCATAGGAATAGAGATGGTTTCATAGACCACCTTCTTGCTGGCGCCTGGAAAGTTCTCTTGGCCGGGGCCGGGGCCGGAGGTTAATGTAGCTACTGTCCTTTTCTTATCGGCATTGGTAAAATTTGCTGTTTTATCTTGCTTTATTCTTCTGGCGATCACAATCGCGCCGCCTTTCTCGTCGTTAAAATTTGGTATGTGAGACCATGCCACACCCTTAAACGTGGGATCCTTCTGAATGCCGGTTCTCTCTAGGGCGATGATCGGATGAGTTAGCCGTCCGTTGGGGCCTCTAATGTTGTCTGAGTTTTTAATCTGAAATGCCCTTTCGGCGGAAACCCATATAACGGGGACTTTTCGAAAGCCCTCGTTTGTATTCGTGTGCAAGTTTAAAACCTCATCGATATAGCGAAACATCGCGGTGTCGATTGTTTCAATGGTTGATGGCATCAGAGAAATCTCTTTCAAAATTTCTCCCGCGTTATCAACACCAGTATATTTTTTATTATTGATATCTAATTTATCTGGTGGTGTTTTAGGAGGCATCGAATATCCCCTTCGAAGTGTAAATACATTTTGCGCTTATTTCGAGCGAATTGGTTAAATCTTTCGTTATTTGTCCGAACAGTTGCCTTGGTTCCCCCAAGGTTACTATCTCGTAATGAAAATCTCCGTATAAAACAAAATCTCCTTCCCGGACAAACAAGTCCTGGTCTTCTGTCAATCGTCTCTTGTGAAAATGCACCGTTATTTCAGAGTTCTTCGTTAGGCCAAAGCTATCATCATAAGATGTTCCATATTCGCCCCACTCAACCAAAGCATGCACCCGAATGGGAGGAAGAAAGTTCTTCTTTATCGCCTCTCCATAAATAGAGTGGAAGTTGGTTGTCTCTAAATCGATTGGATAATAAAGGATTTGCTGGCCGATGACCCGCTCGATAAGTTCGTCATTAACTTGCTTAACAAGGTCTCTCTCCTTCTTCCCCAGGAAAAGAGGGGGTGGAGGGGCGTCGGGTTGTGACCATTTATTATCGTTAGACATTTATTACCCCTGATAGATAAGAAGTGGAATCTCTTCCTGGATTTTGACAACACTGTCCATAAGGCCTGCGTCCTGTTCT
>Ga0098061_1001000_pt1 | contig 13756 bp, 6 predicted proteins | sample 22_taG_FD_92579 | JGI IMG/M metagenome (GOLD analysis project Ga0098061, IMG submission 92579) | Marine viral communities from the Subarctic Pacific Ocean - 22_ETSP_OMZ_AT15343 metaG | ecosystem: Environmental > Aquatic > Marine > Oceanic | place: Subarctic Pacific Ocean | collected 2015-01-20 | reverse complement strand
TATACAACCTGTAACACTAGGATATGTACAACTTCCATCATCACAAGTAGCTGCTGGATTATAGTTAGTTGCAGTTATTCCTCCAGATACCTGAGTAGTACATCCACATACCATAGGATAACTTGGAGCTCCTGTTGGAGGAGTACCTGTACCATAAGGACCTATAGTAAATACACTACTAGCGGTATCAACAGTGTATCCTCCATAATTTAACCAGATCTCTCTTTGCAGTACAACATAAGTACCGGTTCCTCCAAAACCTGTTATTTCAAATAAACCATTAATACAATTTTCTTGTAAATTCCAAAAAGGCGCAGGAATAAATACATTAAATAACTCTGAAGCTCCTGTATATGTAGGATTAGCAGGATCCCATATGTTACCAGTAGCTGATACATCCATTATAAAAAATTCTATACTGCTTGGAGGAGTACCGCTAGTACATGCTCCAAGTATTGATACAACTATATTACATGCAGTATCTATTACAGTGACTGCTGGAGCGCTGCAAGAAGAAGGGTATATACAACAAGAATTCCAACCAGCTGCTGTAGTTCCTGGGGCAGTACCATCACAATTTACATTTCCAGCTACAAGTGAGCCTTGTGATATAGCATATTGTTGATAATTTGTTGCTTGCGTATCTAAACAGTCACAAATATTTATAGGAGCTACATAAATTGGTAAACTTTGAAAAGGTCCGCATACTGATGCACCTGATATTGTATAAGTAGATACAGTATGATAAAGACCTCCATATGTTGCTTCATTACTAGTAACAGCTGTAGGAAAAGGAAGAGATCCTGTTGTAACAGGTGCTCCAACTATTGGAGTATAATTTCCTAAAGATTGAGCTATTCCGCATAATGGCGCAGGACAGGCAGGAGTCCAAAATAGTTCTACATCAATTTGTGTTGTATTATGTCCGACAGTACAATTATGAGTTGCTCGTATATTTCGACTTGTTGAACAAGCCGTTCCTGTATCTATTGCTGAGGGTATAACTGCTGGACAACATGTACATATTGTTGAAGGATTTACAAATCTTTCATTAGCATCTGTGATAGTCCATCCATCAGTAGTCATAAAAGCTGTATCACATACTTGTACTCTATAATTAAAATGAATATCTTGATAACATATAGTAGGTTCTTCTGTTCCTGTCCACCCAGAAGCAGTATCTAAAGCTCTAACTCTTAATCTATAATGTCCCCATGTTAAATTTTGACTAGCTGTATTAGAATCAAATACTTCATTAACTGTAGGTTGTCCTGCCACATAAGTATTTGAGGTTCTAGTTTCAATACTAACCCAAATAGAATTTACTGAATCATAATAAAACAGTTCGAAGAGAGCTTGAAAATTAGATATATTCATTAATTCTGTTGCGCTCGCAATAAATTGATACCAAAAGTTTGCTCTAAAATGAATCTCCCCTAGATCTGTAGTATCATTAGCATATCCTAAATAAGTTGAAAGCGGGGATTCCATTTTATACCACGTTTCTCCTAAGAAAGTGGAGGAATCTAATTCATTAACAGTAGTATTATTAAGAGCTCCATATGAAATATTACCAGTAACTAAATCTAAAATATTACCTGTTCCCTCAATTAGATTAGCTACATCTAAATCACAAGGAAGTGGTGAGCAATAGGGAACAGGATTTGTCTTTTTAAAATACCAATGTGGGGGATCACCATCTGTCATATCATAAGCATCAGTCAGTAATTTACCTGTAGTATAATCACAATACATACATGATCCGTCGTCATATTGTTTACGTAAAGCTCCAAATGGAAAAGGAGATATACCTATAGCATCGAATCCTGCATTAGTCCAACCATGTGCTTTATGAGAAAAAGAATTTCCATTCAAATCAGTATCTGAAAAACTATATCTACATGCAAGAGGCATATCTGGAGGTAAGCATACAGGACAATCTTTTGCATATACAATATTATCAGCAAAAAATACATTAGATTCATATGCTTCTGTTAAAGTATTTGCTGTGCCTATTCCAGCAGGTATATTATATGGCGGCTGTGGTGATGTCCAGGAAGGAGTATTAGGATTTTGAGCACCTGTTGTTCCTTGTATCTGAGTAATAAAATTATTATATGCAGCATCACCTCCAGCATCCCATCTTGTACCTGAATCAGCAGGTATTAAAGATTGATTATTAAGTGCAAAGTCAGCTCCTATAAGTGCATTTACATTTTTATATTGAATTTCTCCTGTAAAACCTCCTATTATAGCTCCCGCATGAAATATAGGGGCTCCGTACTCTATATTAGATCTCATATTTCCATGATCTAGAAAATTCCTAGTACCAACAAGAAACTGTAAACCATAAGGGCCTGTAGCAGGACCAGAACCGCCCCCAGGAAATGATCCAGATGCTGAAAGAAATCCAGTCTCAAACATACCTTCATATACAGGATAAGGATATGTAGGGCCTTGTATTACCATTTCTTCTACTTTAAGGTATTGTAATGACTTGAAATCTTGATTACCAGCCCATAGAGAATTAGATGTACCACAAAATGTACATGAATTTCCCTGATTATTTACACCACTAAAAAATCTAGGTCCTGTAACTCCCGCCACTGCCATATGTGGATAATACATATAATTACCAAATGATTGAGAAGTATAAGGACGTTGATACATTTGAGGTTCATTATGTTCCCATTGAGATGGATGCCACATTTCACCTGGACACGAATTTACCATATAATAGGCAATATTTCCAGAAGTTTGATTAGGCATTGCAGTTGGATAACATCCTCCAAATCCTCCTATAGAATACAGAATAGGTGTATGTATAGTAAAAATCTTTGAAAATCCACTTGCCCAAGTTACTTCAAGTTCTATATCTTTAGAAGGATACATAGAATTATATGGTAATCCATGCCAATGATCACAACCAGGGGTTGAGCTCCAATTTATATCAGGATTATAATAAGAATAATAAGAAGTTGTTGGTTCCCATGTATTAATTCCCCCGTGTCCACCACTTGCAAAAGGTGGAACTTGTGTTCTATCTTCTATATTTAAATATTGTTGACTTGAATTAGGAGCATAAGATGGAGTAGTAATATCCTCTACTCCTACAATTTCATCATATAAAGTATGCCAAGTATGACCTGCAGCTTGACATAAATGTTTTGCACCATATAATTCCCCTCCATTTATACCGTTACCTGCATCATATACAGTTATATTTGTTCCAATAGTACCAGTAACAGATCCATTATCTAAACAGTTTCCATCAAAACAATCATGAAATTCACGTGTATAATGATGAAATGCGGGACCCGCAACATTAAACTGAGTAGAAGCTCTATGATTATCATGAACTTTAATGGTAAAGCCTATAAACCCATGAAACTCTACATTTATACTTGCAAATATTGCAAGATTTGGGGCTGGATTAGTTGCGGTTACTGTTACAGGATATTCCCACCAACATTCTTCTATTTCATAAACTCCTGGATCTATAACATGAATAGACCATTTAACACTATAGTCTCCTGCTGGAACTGCTAAAGGTACAGGATAAGTAGTATTTGCAAACGTAATAGTAGGAATAGATACAAAGTGAGTTTGACCTGCTATTAGATAAGAATTTGGAGCTTGCCATCCATCTCCTGCATTTGTAACTCTAAATAGTTCAACTTTATAGTCCCAATTTACTGTAGGATTAGAAGGAAAGTTTGCAGCAAATAAAAGATCTCTTTCTACTGTCATTGTAATAGTACCATCTCCCCAATTTCCATAAGTAGCAGGTGTTGTAGATACAGATACAAGTTTAAAAGATTCAACTATATCTCCTAAAGGTCCGTCATCTCCAGGACTAAAACCTTCGACCCATCCAGTTTTTTTATCGCAAAATAGACATGATTCTGGTCCTAAAAGTTCACCTTGAGGAACTGGTGGAGGTAATGTAGAATTATCATAATTTAACGCTAATGGATCTGAACACCAAGTCGAAGTTGTTATAGAACATCCTGATGCTGTATCCCAAATTGCAAAATCACTATATCCAGCTTCATCTACTTGATGAGGAATTATTCCTGAATTTATTAGACATGAAAAAGGATCAAATCCATACCTCCAAGTATTAGTACCTGCCCCATGAGGATCTTTTGTTTGATATATTTCGTATTGTAAATTATTTCCTAGGATTGATGAACTAGTATAGACGAGAGTATTAACAGCCATTCCATATGTTTCCCATGCCCAATGTTGTGTAGATCCTGAATCTAATGCAGGTGTATTTATATTAGAAGGATTCCATGTATCATATACTTCATTTGACCATTCTACTGCTTTAATATGATACCATCCTTCTCCTGTAGATGGACCACTTGACGGCCAATTACCATCAGCCATTCTTAATTTTGTGCATAAAGTAGAAGGAACAGATGGAGTTGATCCTGCTAATGCGTTAGTATTTAAATTTCCATGAGAGTACTCAAATCTATTTATTATTTTTAATTTTCCTTGACTGCTATGAGGAGCGTTTATATCTGTAGAATGATAATATGGAGGACAATCTGCTAATCCTGAGCAAGGAGCATTAGCATCGCCTGAAGTAAAAGTATTAGTAACATCTAAAGAAATAATAGTAGGATGTCCAATCAAAACTGATGCTGAGTAATCTCCAGAAGGTTCTACTTTGTATGCCCATCCAGAAGATACTCCTAAATTAGCATTAAATCCTGAATCAAGAATTCCTATATTAGTAGTAGTTGCATCATAATATTCAAATTCTGGATACATAAAAGCTAATTCATAATCAGCAGGAGCTACTATTTCAGGGTTGGCCATCCTATTTGGATCTAAATTATATATACACATTCCTATAGGATATTCATCTGGAGCTGGACTTGTATTATGATATTGAACTTCTCCCATTATCCCATAGGCATAACCAGTTGTACTATTATGATCCCATAAAGGTCCATATCTAGTAGAAAAATAATTTGGAGGATTATTCCCCCAATATGCACCAAATCCTGACGCAGCTGTTCCAGTACTTATACATTGTAATCCATTTCCTATACCATGAATAATATCAACTGGAGTAGCGGGACCATCCATATTAATATGTCTTTGTCTATCTCCAGTACCTAATGTACTTCCTCGATTATTACCTGAAGTCCATGTTCCTAAAGTATAATTATAATCTCCAACTTTAAATTGTGAGGCCAAATTACTTAACGCTAAGTCTATCTTAGCTGGCCATTCGTATGAAACTTCAGTTAGATACTTGGCAGTAGTACCTTTATAATATATACGTTTATCACTAGCGGCTAGTATTCCGCCTGATGCATCTCCAGAAGCTCCTATATCAAATAATTCTACAGTTCGATCGACAATTTGTTCAGGGAGTGTATAAAGCACTTGCCCATCATAACGTAAAAGAAAAGTTGGACACTCTTCAAATTCACATCTATTAGGGCACAATGGAGGAGCAGCTTGATAATTAAGTGCTAATATTGCATCAGTTCCATATGTAGCATCCCCTGCTACGCACCCACATGCATTAGATAAAGATAAATCAACTAATCCAACTCCTCCAACAACTATAGCTAATGTATTAGAATATTGTGTGCAGATTGTACCATTCGAATATTCTATTTCAACTTTTACTCTATAATCTCCACTTCCCTTTTCCATGAAGTAGTTATTTGCCCCAAGAGAGCAAGTATGAGGGAACCCTATACTCCCCCCCGTATAATTAGTTAAAGAGTCAGGTGTAAGTGTTGTTTCCTCATGCAGATAATTTTTAGGAGGAGTTGCACCAGACGAATATGTTTTATATACAGCATCATAGTGATATTTAATATCTACCCATGAAGATTGCCCAGACGGAGTATGCTGTAACCATGTTCTTACTTTAGTAAAAGGATTGGCAGTACAATCTAATATAACACTATAAGTTGATATACAAGAACTAGCACCTGAGTCTAGTGAAAATGTAACTGATGCACATGAAGGACAATTAGGCATATATTAAAAATTTTTAACAATCACATCCACAAAGTCCTGTGCACATTTCTTTCGCTTTTAAATATTTATTATAAGCTCCTGTAATATATCCTGTATTACTTAAATCATATGCTCCTGCATTTGCATTTGCAGAATTTATAAGTAAGAATACTTTCTGAGCTTTAGCTAATGTTGATGAGCATTTTGGGCAATCACAAGAGCATCCCATTAATTCTTCGGTCCAAGTAGCTAAACAACAATCTATATCACAAGATACAACTAGTCCAACAGTATCAACTGTTATTGAACCACCTCCTGGATCTTGTTTAAAATCTATTGTATAAACACCATTACCAGGGACCGTAATAACCACATCCATAAAACCTGATACAGGTAATCCTGTTACAGTTTGTGTTACAGTACTATATGTTCCACTGTAATCTATTAATTGAATAGAATCCCCACTGGATCCTCCCGATAAAGTATCATTAACTTGAACAGTAACACTGCTACAATCAGAAATAAGAGTTGTTTGTAAAGACATAAATATAAAGGTTTAAAAAAAGGTTATAGAAAACACATGATGCTCTCTATAACCTTTATGTTAATTAATTATTAAAGTGCTACTCCACCAATCTGAATCGAAGCTGGCGTACTTGCTAAATAACCATTCATTATAGTCTCAAAAGACCCACCTCCAGATTGTACCCAAGTACCTGGTGCTGATCCTCCTCCTGCAGCTGCGTGTGCTACTGCTAAATATAATTCATGTGTATTATCTACTTTATTAATTTGACCATTTTCATAGCGAGATCTCCACTGTAAACAGTAAACATCATGAGCAAAATTTAAAGAAGGATTTGGTACATAATAAGTATTAGATTGAGGTTGTTGAATTCTGTAATAATCACCTGATCTTTGACCTACTAAATCTACTTCAAAATCTGCTAAGATGTAAGGATCTCCCATTGTTGAAGTAGCTTGTGTATCTACTACATTAATTCCTGCAGTTGCATCACCATTTGCATCAAAAGCTGTCTCAATGTTAGTTTGACGGTTATAACCTGCAGCAGTTGGTCCTGCATAAGTATGTCCTGTAATTGTTACTACAGGTGCTACAACTGCTGTTGAAGCTATCATACCTGCATATCCAGGCACGGCAATATGAGCTGCTATTGCAGTATTCATACTTGTTGCTGTTAAATTTGCTGTTGCTCCTGCTGCAAATTCAATACTTTCTCTAGCGAAAGGTTCATATCCATTTGATTTATCAACCAATGTAAGCGTAAGCATAGTACCTGCTGTTGTTGGAGCTAAACTTGTTATTGCTAGTGATTGAGCAGTTTGTGCTACTCCTGATTCACCTGACCAGCGAATTAAATCTTCACCTTGAATCCAAGGGGAAAATTCTCCTGATCCACTTCTACAGAATTGTATTTCTGGAGCTGTTAATAATGTGTCACCGGCAGTTAAAAATACTGGCTCACCGTTAACATCTTTTTTGTAAACTTCAAGCGCTGTTGCACCAGTTACTGCTACATCAGCTCCTACTATAAGTTTTCTTGACATTTTTTCTAAATTTTAAATTATTTATTCATTTTTCATTGCCTCACTTTCATGAGTAGTGTATCTTGAGTCTGCAATTGTCTCTAAAATACTACTCACTGTCATGTCCACAAGCTCTCTATGCATATGGTCGGGCAGTTCACAACTAATCCCCAAAGATAGTGAAATTTCTAAAGGGTATCTCAAATATGTTAATTTTACACTATCTATTATAAATATATCATTAGTGTATATATCTATCTGATCTTGCCTTATAGTATAAAGCGGAGAAGTGTATTTTGTTGTATTAAAAGGGTCTTGTAACATGCTGAATATATCATCTTGTTGCACAAACTTTGATGCAGCTGTTTGTAAATCTAATGTTGAAGACGTAGTTGGCACTCTCTTTTCTGAGTAAGCTAAATTAGTTTTTAATAAAGGAGATGTAGATATATGATCACCATTAGCATTTAATCCAATTATTGCTGCAGTTGATAAAGCAGCAACTAATGTTGGGTAAAGTGTTGGATCAATTATTATTATTATTTCATTAGGATAACTTAGTTGTCCTGCTGATTCCCAATTCATAATTGCTCCTGCAGTTCCTGAAGCTAAAACCTCTGTTTGTGCGTCTGTAACTCCTGTAGGGTATATATATCCATTACTATTAGTCCATAAACTATATGTTGTTGGAGCTGTGATATTTTGTGGATCATCATATATAACTAATTCTTGTATTATCTCTGTTTTTTCATTAGTTAAAAATCCATCCATACTTACTCTAAAATAATAATAATCTTGAGGATAAGTAATACTCCAAGACAAAGGGTTACATTCATCTATATAAACACGAGAAAGTTGATTAATTAAATACATATAATCTGAAGGTAAACTAAAACTATCTACATGTATAATAGGAGAAGTTAATAACTGTTCCTTATATGTTGTTATATCTTCAAATTCTGAAACAAGAACTCTTAGATCATCGACACGTTTTTGATTTCCTTCAAATCCTAATTGATATTTATTACTTATCCCATATTTAAGATTAATAAATTTAGATTGAGCTTTATTTAATTCTAAATCTATTTCTTCTGGAAGAAGCAGATCAGCTTGGAGTGAATTAATTTTATCCACTCCTTGCTGTACCGCTAAATGCATTTGTGTTACATTCATATTACAAAGCTAATTCTTTTAATTTTGCTCTCATTATTGTTAATTGTCCTGAGTTCTTTTTATCTTTTAAATATACTACTGCATCTTCTGTAGTATCTCCAATAACTTCATCAATAAAAATTATCTGGTTACCAATTTTTCTTAACACTCCAGCTGATACCATCTCTTCAATTTCAGATTTAAGTGCTAAATTTTTATCTTTAGCAATTTTAACAAATTTTGAAGAATTATTATTTTTTAACTCATATAAAGCATTCTCAATTTGTTCATCTGTCATTCTATCTGGGTTTGAATTAGATAAGATTCTAAGAACACGTTTCATTGATTTTGTATCTGATGAAATTTTAATAAACTCTTTATCTGCATCTTTCTTTCGTTGTATCTCAATATTCTTAACTTTTACATCTCTAGAAGTATCATGGATATAAAATCTCTTTTGAACATTTTTCTCCATCTCTTCTTTTGTTAAGCCTACATGCGGATGTTTTAATGCAAAATTATACTTAATAAAATCCATAATTTTTAATGGATTACCATCTTCATCTACACTAATATCTAATTCTACTCCAGTAAACCCTACTGGAATTGTTAAATTAGCCCAAAAATCTTTCGAATATCTTGGCCAATCTGGATGCTCTGAACTTACATCCAAAATACCATCTAAATACTTTTTTTCGTCTTTACGATTAAAAGCTTTTAATGGTTGTCTATTTACATAGACACTACTTAATCTAGTAACAGCTTCCGCTCTTACTTCTTTAGGCAAATGATTCATAATCTCTTTTCGCCTTAAAAACACTGTTTTATTCATAATTTAGTTCTTTTATAGTTTTAATTAATGGTTGTAAAGAATAACTCCCCCAATATTTTTTAGTAATTAAAGATATGGGGGATTAAACCCCCACATCCTCAATCAAAAAACCAATATATATAAAACGCAAATTAATGCTTCATTATACACCAGCGATACATGTAATATCTAACGAAGTATCAAATCGTCTTAGCGCGATACCCGCTGTCTTTAACATGTGAACGCTTGCACCGTCTACATCAGATGCTCTAGAAGAAGTTGAATCAAATCCTCTAGGTACTACTGAACCAGCTACACACCATCTCATAGACTCACGACCTTTCTTAGAGATCATTTGTAAATTTGCTTGCCCATCATAATTTGATTGGTCAACAAATACCATTCTATAAGATTCCATTGAGTAACCTGTAACAGGGTGTTTGTCACGAGCTTGTGCTACTGGACCGTGGTCGAATAATGGTAATTTAACCACATTAACTACGTGTCCATCTACGTGCTCGTAAGACGTAAAGTAACCACTTAAACCTAAACTTCTACCTGATCCAGTAATGAAACGATCTGTTCCACCTACTTTCCAGGAATTAGCAGCAGCGCTAAAATGAGATTTTAATGCTTCATCAAATTCTCTAGCTCCACCAGTACCAGTATAAAGAGTTACTTGTTTTTTAGATGCGTCAGTCATTCCATAAAATAAATTACCAATAATATTTTTGATCTTAGTTTCTGTTAAAGTAGAATAAGTATCTTTATTAATAATTTGCTCAAGAAGACCAGGACCAATCATTACTGGCTGACCATTCTCATCATTCATAAAAGTTTGACCTGCAGCATCATAAGTTTTTTGTCCGTACCAGTAATACATTTCACACTCTTCCTTAAAGTTAAGCATGTGTGTATATTCTTCATAGTCCATCCAAAGTTTTGTAGTTTTACCACCTTTAGTAGGTAAAGTAAATTCAGCTACAAAATCTTTAGCATTACCTGACATATGGTAAGACTTTCTTATTGTTGTAAGTTTATTACGAACTTTACCAGGAGTTTCCCAGTTAGAAGCATTACCTCTAGAGAAGTCTACTCCTACAGGCGCATATAGTTGAGCCCAAAGGTCTCCTAAAGCAAATCCTGTTGTTAAAGTTGCTGTTAAATCTGGATTAACCAACTGTACAGTATAATCCCAGTTGCCTACACTTTTCGTAGGCTCCCCCATAATTCTTACTTGCTCTCCAGCTGAATTAATTAATACATATGGAAATACAAAGTGTTTATCAGGAAATGACAACCTAAATGTTGTTCCTCCTACACCAAGTGATCCCCCTGCGTTTGCTACCGATATTGGACGCGTCTTCAACGTATGAGTTTTCACACGATATTCATACTCTAATCTGTCAATAGACTTAACATTACCTACACCTTCCGTTAAGAAAGATAGTGGAAATCTTTTATCGTCTTTTCCTGCCAAGTGAGTAATTATCGGGGATAATTCTGTTGGACGAGCCAATAGCGCGTTTGACAAACTGTTCATGTCTGTCATTTGTGCATCATTATAATAATTTTTCTGCACGCTAATGTTTGTTCCGCTCATTTTTATTTATTTTAAAAGTTAATACAATTCATAGAAATTGTCTATAAAGTACTAAGATCAAGATCATCAAAATCTACATTCTCTCTTCTTTTTCTAGATTTGACACGAGAACTTTTAACTTTCTCTTCATTTCTAGAGATCTTATCTCTCAGGGATTTAGTCGCTTTAGTTTTTGCTTTAGTATTTATAATTTGCTCTAGATTAAAACCTTTATACATTAAATAATCTATAGCTAATTTAGTTTCCATAGGCGCTTTACTATGATCTAAATCACGTTGTGTGTGGCCCTCCTGATTAATAGGAGAAGAAAGATAAGAATAAAATTTATTCTTTTCTCTCACTGGAATAGATAATCCTGCAAAACTTTCAGAGGTTTCTAAGGTATCTGCCACACCTTCCCAGTAATTTTTTATTTCTTCTTGTTGTTTTGCAACCCTTTCTTGTTGTGTCTTCAACATAGTTTCTCTTTGCTGTGTTTGAACTTTTGCTAATGCTCCTTTTGCTGCTTCAGCTTTTTTAAATAATTTTCCAGTGTCTTCATAATCTTCTAATAATTCTTTTATGAATTCTTGATCATGTCCTTTTACTGTAAAATAATCTCCTAAAATTGATTTCTGACTTCTTACATCTTCTTCTCCTAAACTTATTTTATCATAATCTAAAGTAGGATCATATGCTTGCATAAAGTTTTGAGACTCTCCTCCATTTAATACATATTGTAAATGTTGTTGTACTAATGGAAACTTCTCTAATACTTCATCTATTTTCTCTTCTGCTAATTGAGTTGCTACATCTTCAGTTAAATCAGCTAATCCTTCTGGTGTATCTGCATAAGCATTATCTTCTGCTTCAAATCCAAGTTTCTCTAAAACTTCATGTACAACACTTTTGTCTTCTCTTTCTGTTTCAGAATCTTCTTCAACTTCTTCAAAATCTTCTTCAGCATCTTTTGTATCTTCAGGTTTTTCTTCTTCCTCTTCTTTGTCTTCCTTTTCTTCTTTTTCTTTTATCTCTTCTTCTTTATCCTCAATATCTTTTTCAAGTTCATCTGAGGGTTTTTCTTTAGAATCTTTAATCTCTTCGATTGGGGTTGTTTCGACTCCTTCCCCTGAAATAACATCATCAAATGTGATGTCATCTAATTGTATTTTTTCATTTGAGTCCATATATATTATTGTTTTAAGTTACAAATTTACTAATTATATTGATATTTTTTATAGTTTCTTTATTTTCTAATTTTTCTTTATTATATAGCACTTATCAATTATTATTATTTACATCCTCGTGGGCCACATCCTATTTTTTTATTTCCTGCCCAAATACTTTCATTGCCACCAGGAAGAATAGCGTCTATAATTTTTAATGTTTTTCTACCTGTATTTCTCCACCATCTTCCTCTATTTTTTCTATTTCTACTTCTTCTTAAACGATTTTTACTGTAAGAACTCTTGAATATAGGTGTACCCATAAACCCAGCTCTAGTATAGTCTATTGGAGTATCTTTATTACCTCCATTTTCATATTGTCTTACTCCACCTTTTTTAAACCAATCTCCAGGATTAAGTCCTCCAGCTATTCCGGCTAGTGGGAGACCTATACCACCAGCTATTAACCCTGCTTTACCCCAACCGCTTGATCTGTTCCATACTCCTTTACCCCAGTCTGCAGCTTTTTGCAATCCAGCTCCCATATTTTTCCAATCTACACCAAATCCATCTTGATTACTCCACTTAAACATAACATCTGCTTCAGGTGCGTTATACATACCTGTTTGAGGATTCCATTGTCCTTCACCTGTACTTCCTGTAGGATCATTACCTCCATGTTCTGTTTGCCAATGGTGAGCCCCACCATCTGGAGATTGTAACATTTGTTGATGATCTGATTCTGAACTACCACCTTCATGATATTTTCTTAGTCCCCCTTTTTGAAAAGGAGTATATTCTTTTTCCCCTGTATATTTATTAATACCAGTTTTAGGATCTACAACAGTAGAACCTCTGCCAGCTTCTAAGGGTGATAACATAGCAGCTACTAAAGGGCCTCCGATTGAAATTCTAGGTTTAGATATAGTTTTAGTTTTAGTATTTTTCTCCTTCAATAACTTCCTATTTTTGGCATCTATTACTCCTTTCTCGCCATGTCCGTAAGTGCCTTTTCCTTGTGCTTGCTTTTGTAATAATTTCCTATGTTCAAGATATTCCATAATTTGTTTATCCGTCCAACCTCTTTTGTAGAACGGAGGTTTAGGCTTTAAAGCTCTTTTGACCTGCCAATAGGTTTCATTTGTTAATCCAATCCCTTTCTCAGCCATTTCATTTTCTTTCTTTACCCCACCTTTTTGATAGGCATGTTTATAATATTTTAACTGCCTATCACCAAAATATCCTTCAGGATTTGAACTTAATTGAAATTCTTTTTGTAATTTTGGATTTAAAGAATATTCCATATATTCTTTCCATGCAGTAGGATGATCCATAGATTTTAACCAATCTCCTGTTTCTACATCTACTGAAGGTAAATGTCCAGTTTTATCTCTTGTGTATCCTAATTCTTCAGCTCTTTTTGTATTATAATCTTTTTTAGGTTTTTGATATTTATTAACAAATCCTCCATCTTTAAATTTACTTTCAAATAAACTGTTA
>Ga0098061_1000999_pt1 | contig 13756 bp, 14 predicted proteins | sample 22_taG_FD_92579 | JGI IMG/M metagenome (GOLD analysis project Ga0098061, IMG submission 92579) | Marine viral communities from the Subarctic Pacific Ocean - 22_ETSP_OMZ_AT15343 metaG | ecosystem: Environmental > Aquatic > Marine > Oceanic | place: Subarctic Pacific Ocean | collected 2015-01-20 | reverse complement strand
TCAATCGTAATAATTAGTAAATTTTAAAATTTACCTTTTGGCCCCTTGTATAAGTATTTGTACAAGGGGTTTTTTACTATGGCTTCTAATATAGAAAAAGCATATGATTTTGTTAATTTTAGAGCAACGATAGTCAATCAAAAACATTTATTGTTAGCACAATTAGAGGAAAGATTGACTTGTTACATAAACGGTGGTGTATTTCGTGCCGAGCCGGGTTTTATAGCATTTATAGGTGAGATTATAACCTCAGGATATGAATCTGCTCCGATTCTTGATGTAAATAACAATCCAATTTTAATCGAAGATTTAGTTGAATTTAAGAATACATTGCTATCATCGTATACAGAAGTAGTATATGATTATTGGCAAGACTGGGAAAATATTCGAACAGAACGAGATCTAAAGAAAATAGCCGATGTCTAAGGGTGTAGTAATATTTGCTTTCAATAATGAACAAATAGATTATGAAACTATTGCTCATTTAAATGCATCAATGATTGAATATAATATGAATGTTCCTGTTCATATTATTACTAGTTATGAAGCTGCGGTTGCAGGATATACAGATCAAATAGCAATCGGAAATCGTCATTATAAAGATTATAATCAAACATTATCGTTTAATAATGGTTTACGTTGGAATGTTTTTGAATTATCACCATTTGATGAAACATTAGTTCTTGACGCAGATTATTTAATAATGAATGATCGATTAAATGCAGTTTGGGGAAACCCAAACGAATTGATGATAAACACAGACATAGTACCGTTGTTTAAAGACGAATTTATTGAAAATGTAAGGCTCCATGATTTAGGTATTAAAATGGCCTGGGCAACAGCAATTTATTTTAAAAAGACAGCATTAGTAGAACAATTTTTTAATATAATGGAACATGTATATGAGAATTATATGTATTATAGGCAAGTATACGAGTTCGGTGGTGATTTATATCGGAATGATTTCGCCGCAAGTATTGCGCGGCATATGTTAAACAGTTTTACAGATAATACAATGGTAAGTATACCGTCTTTGCCAATTAGTAGATTATTAACTTCAAAGCCCGAAGATGAGATTGTAGACTTTAAATGTGCAAATCATATTAAAGTTAAAGTGATGCTACCGAATAAACCTAATGAATACATAATTAATTCTGTAAAGAATACTAATATACATTTTTTAAATAAGAAAACAATTTTAGATAGTGGTGATCGTATAGCGGAGTTATATAGATGAACGATCGCGGATATTTTATAATAGCACAAAATAATCAAGAATATGATTATACCCGAATGGCGTATGCGCTTGCATTGAGTATTAAAAATACCCAGTCAACAGTAAAAAATGTTAGCATTGCATTAGCAGGAGCAGACGAACATTTATTAACAAAAGAGCAACGATGGATTTTTGACGAAGTAATAGAGTTTCCATGGGGCGATGATGCAGGTGCAGATAATTGGAAAATTAATAACAAATGGAAATATGTGCATTGTACGCCATATAAAGAAACAGTAATACTTGATGCTGATATGTTATTTTTAAGTGATTATAGTCATTGGTGGGATAGTATGTCAATGCAAAGTATTGTTGCAACATCAAATGTATTGACCTATCGTAATGAAATTGCACAAAGTTCTTATTATAGGAAAACATTTATTAGTAATAATTTACCGAACATTTATACAGCATTTATGTATTTTAGAAAAAATAATGAACTTATTTGGGAAGTAACGAAATTAACACAACTAATTATGCAAAACTGGCAAGACTTTTATTTAAAGTATTTAGATGCTACACGACCCACTTGGTTAAGCGCAGATGTTGCGTATGCATTAGCAATAAAATTGCTTGATGTTGGCAGTGAATGCACAACGAAAACACTCACACCAACTTTTGTACATATGAAAACCCGAATGCAATATACAGATAACTTAGTCGATGAAGACTGGACAAAGTATATACCAACATATTTTACAGCAGATTGCCAGTTAAAAGTTGGTAATTATCAACAGTATTATCCCTTTCATTATCATATTAAAACATGGCTTACTGATGATGTTATTAAAAAATTAGAGGATGCGTTTAATGGCTGATTTATATGTTTATTTTGATGATAGTAATCAGATAGTAGCAGTATCTGGTAATAAGGATGCAACAGCATCTACTCGTTATGCAATTTTCCCTGGGGAGGATGTTGCTGGTTTTATTTTGGGTACAATGAATATGAATGATTTTGTAGTTAGAGAAAATCGCAAAACCGGAAAAGTAACGCTAGAGAAAAAAATAACGCACGAAATATCAGTAAGAACAATAGACAATACTTTATATAAATTACCAAAAAGCAATGACCAGTTTCAAATTAAAGTATTAAATAGTATAGAGAAGAATTGTTTAGTTTTTATTTTAGATGCAGATCTGCGAGGAACTTTAATTGCATCCGGTGACAGTATTACTATTAATGGAGTTAATGAATTAAATTTCTTTTTTACAAAGGTCGACGACCCGCATTTTTTTAAAAAACATATTAATTTTAGTGTAGAGGAATTTATTAGTAGTGATATTGAAATAGAGTATACTGAAGATTTAAAGAATGTTAGTGTATTTACAAAACGAATTTACGATGATTATATATACGAGGAAATATAAATGACAAAACATAGTTTAAATGAGTTTGATGTTTTCTATATTAGTTTCGACGAACCTAATTGTGAAAAAAATTATGCTGATTTAGTTAATAAAATACCCTGGGCACAACGAGTACACGGGGTTAAAGGATTTGACAGTGCCCATAAAACTGCCGCCAAGGCAAGCAAAACCGATAGATTTATTACAGTCGATGGAGACAATATAGTTGATGAAACATTCTGGGATGGCGAATTAGAAATTGACCCAGTTGCTAATGAAAGATCCATTTGGAGTTGGAGTAGTAAAAATATTATCAATGGATTAGTGTATGGTAATGGTGGATTGAAACTTTGGCCTAAAGAACCTACACTTACAATGAAGACACACGAACATGCAGAGAACGAATCAGCCGCTATAGATTTTTGTTGGGATTTAGATTATCAACAAATGAATGACATTTATTGTATGAATCACCCAAATAGTAGTCCATATCAGGCATTTAGAGGAGGTTTCCGTGAAGGTGTTAAGATGTCGTTAGCCGACGGTAAAAAAGTAAAATCGGAGCCTGGCGAGTTTGAGAAAGCAATCTGGCATAAAAATTATGTAAGGTTGCTTATATGGGCAACAGTAGGTGCCGATGTTGAGAATGGTAAATGGGCAGTGTATGGCACACGATTGGGTTGTAAGTTATGTAATTTAGACCCAGGGTTTAACCATCACAATGTTAGAGATTATGATTGGTTTAGAGAATTTTTTGATACAGAAGTATTGCCTAATGTCAATGATAATAATATTGACGATCGCATTGTATCGCTTGGCGATGATTTAAGAACACGGCTCGGTATGCAATTAGGTGAAATGGATGTCAACGCAAGTAAGTTCTTTAAACGGGTATATGTTAATCCACCGCGTGTGGGGGTTAATATCACAGAAAAGTGGATGGAAAAAAATAATTTAGTATGACGGATCTTTTTGTTGAGGAAGTGAAAATTATTAAACAGAAGTTAGATTCTGTTAGTAGTAGTTTGTGTTTAGCCAAGTGGTATCAGGTTACAATTCATTTACAAAACGGCCACACTCATAGTTGCCATCATCCCGGCACACATAAAGTATTGGTTAGTGAGTTAGTAAGTAACCCAACTGCGTTACATAATACACAATTTAAAAAAGACCGCAGAAAAGAAATGTTAGAAGGTGTCCGGCCGCCAGAATGCCAGTATTGCTGGAATGTAGAAGATAGTCCTGGCGAGAATTTTAGCGACAGGCATATTAAGAGTGCCGCAATGTGGGCCGCACCGTGGTTTGATGAAGTAGTTAATCAACCGTGGGACGATAACCCTAATCCGCGATACCTCGAAGTTAGTTTTAGTAATGTGTGTAATTTTAAATGTATGTATTGTGCTCCTAACATTAGTAGTCAATGGTATGAAGAATCTAAACAATATGGTCCTTATCCTACAAGCCAACATTTTGGTAGTCTACAACACTTAGAATATAAAAATACTATGCCAATACTTGAAAGAGAACATAATCCATATGTGGAAGCATTTTGGAAATGGTGGCCTGACTTATATAACTCATTACATACATTTAGAATTACCGGCGGCGAGCCGTTATTAAATAAAAATACATTTAGGGTATTAAATGAGATCAATGATAATCCTCGACAAGAGTTAGAGTTAGCAATAAACACTAATATGTGTGTGCCTGATAAAAACTTTAATGAGTTTATTGGTCTTATAAAACCTATAACTGAGAAACTTGATAATGTCGGTGTCTTTACTAGTATAGAAGCAACACATAAAAAAGCAGAGTGGATCCGGTATGGATTAGATTATGACAAGTTTTGGGAAAACATTTCTCGGTTACAAACTGAAGTTCCTAATTTACATATAGATTTTATGTGTACATACAACGCATTAAGTGTCAGTAGTTTTACAGATTTTTTAAAAACAATATATGAACTAAGAAAGAACTCGGCCTGGGACACTCCTTGGCATCCACCGTTGTTGGTGAGTGTGCCATATTTGCGTAACCCGCAGTTTTTAACTATTAAAATTTTAGATAATACATTTGAGAAGTATATCATAGAGAGTATAGAATATATGGAAAGTCACCGAGGTAATGATGATACGCCAGGCTTTATAAGTGCCGAAATAGAAATGATGTCACGCTTGTTAAATTGGTTCCAGACAGTAGAGGACGAACAACGACTAAAAATAAATCGTATTGATTTTGTAAAGTATACTGAGGAGTATGATAAACGCCGCGGTACTAATTTTTTAGAGACATTCCCAGAGTATACAGATTTTTATAATAGGTGTAAAGCATTATGTTAGAAGTATTTCATTTAAGTTACTATGAGCCATTTGCTGATGAGACATACGAAAAATTAAAAAAGCGTGTGCCTTGGGCAAAACGAGTAGCCGGTGTTAAAGGCATATTTCACGGGCATAAAGAATGTGCCCGGCAATCCCTTACAACAATGTTTTATGTTGTGGATGCCGATGCGATACTTGAAGATGATTTTAATTTTTTATATACACCTAAGCCTTATAAATTTTATTGGGATAGTGTAAAACAGACGGAATGTGTACACGTATGGCGTTGCCGAAATTCAGTAAATGATTTAGTATATGGATATGGTGGTGTAAAGTTATTCCCTCGTGATCCGATTAGAAACGCAGATACTTGGCATATTGACTTCACGACAAGTGTCGCAGGAAAATTTAAGGCAATGCCTGTGACTAGTAATTCGACTTATATTAACCCAGACCCGTATTCAGCATTTAAGAGTGGATTTAGAGAGTGTACAAAGTTGGCAGCGCAAGTTATCAAAGATCCAGAAGGGCATTATGATAGTAGCAACGATCCTCGCATATTGGAATGGCTTGATGTATGGTGTACTAAAGGCGCAGACCGCGAGCACGGCGAGTGGGCAATATTAGGTGCAAACGAAGGCCGTAAATATGGCGAAGTAAATAAAGGTAATACCGAAGCACTTGATAAAATAAATGATAGAGAATGGGTTAAAGAACAATTTGATAAACATCAATGACTTGACAATTATTCTATATTAATGTATAATTAAGTAGATATGAAAAGTGTGAAAAAAGAGTTTACTGCTGATGATGCAATTACGTTAGTTGACAGTATGATTAGGCATAATGACGGTATTGTGCCGTTGGCCACCTCTTTAAATAATAGTCATGATGCATTGCAAACACACCCATATGTTAGTTTAGTAGCATGTTGTTTTATCGATAACGTCCCGTATTTGTTTACGTCAGATATATCTGACCATGGCAAAAACATACAAACATATAACAAAGTATCAATATTAGTTGATTCAACTGATATTGTTAGCAAATCTCGATTAAACGGAGCAAGGGCTACATTTATTGGCAAAGTAGTATTAGTTGATAAGGAACTTTATAGAGATAATTTTTTATTACAGCATATAAAAGCAAAAGTATATTTTGATTTTGAAGATTTTAGAATGTACAGATTAAATGTCGAATCTATACGTTTAAATGCTGGATTTGGAAAAGCGAGTTGGTTGTATACGACTATACAAAATAATAAATTGGTATTTGACAAAGTAGAAGTAGGAATATAAATGGAAACACATGAAATATTAGATAGATATGAATTACTTTACGGCGAAACTTCGCCAGTTTTAAGTGATATTCGTCGGGTTGTTATTGATGAAGATTTGAGTAGTATTTTTCGAATCGCTGCTAGTATGTCGAATCAACAAGAGTTAATTGATGAATTTCGAAAAGCAACAATGGAAAAGAACCCACACGCAATATCGCGTATTGTTTCACAATTTACTAAAGATGATGAATCATATACTCTATTGGTTGAAGATATCCGCAAAGCAGTAGTAGAAGAAAATCACAGATCGATATTTAGAGTTTTTGAATATGCTGGTATTAACATAGATGATTTGCGTAAAGCAATGACAGAGAAAAATCATAGATCAATATTTAGAGTTTTTGCTCAGTATGGACTTACTGATGAGTTAGATGATTTGCGTAAAGCAATGACAGAGAAAAACCATAGATCAATATTTAGAGTTTTTGATTATTTTGATTCCTCAGATAAATTAGATGACTTGCGTAAAGCAATTATTGAGAAAAATCATTATTCTATTTTTAGGGTTCTTGAAAGTTATGGCGAGACCGGATTAGAAGATTTAAGAAAAATAGCAAGTGAAGATTTAAATTTACATGCATTGTTTAGATTATTGCCAGGTTTTGTAAAAGTTGCACCATTGGATGATTTACGCCGCGCAATAGTTGAAGATAATTTACATGCATTGTTTAGGTTAATTGAAAATGAAGAGACATTACCAGTTGAAGATATCCGCAAGGCAGTAGTAGAAGATAATTTACATGCATTGTTTAGGTTAATTGAAAATGAAGAGACATTACCAGTTGATGATATCCGCAAGGCAGTAGTAGAAGATAATTTACATGCATTGTTTAGACTGGTTGATAAAATTACTGAAGAAGATTTAGTTGATCTTGAACAGATTGCTGATACTATAGATAATGCCCCATGGGATCAATTAATTAAAGGTGCCGACGAGCATTACTTTATAGATGATCTTCGCCGTGGAATTTTAGAGAAAAATTTATATTCAGTTTTTAGAGTGCTAGAAGAATTTCAAACAAAAGAACTTTTACCATTGTCAATGCCTATGGAAGATTTGCGTAAAGCAATTCTTGAAGAAAATATTTATTCAATATTTAGAGTATTAGCAAGGCTAGATGCAGAAAATAGGCAAATGAATGCGTTGCGCCAAGCAGTTGTAAATAAAGAAATTCGAGCATTAGTTGGTTTGTTTATTGAAAATCCACCTGCTTTGTTTGATACACTTCCAAGAGTTATAAGAACTTTTCCAGATATAGATCTCCGCGATGCTTTTTCCAGGGGACAAATTTCTAGTAAAAAATGGCTAGCAGATGAATTAAAAACACTAGACTTAGATCTCGGAACGGTATTTTTGTGTGCAGGATGGTATGGATCGTTAGCATTACTGTTGTTTGAATCAGGTTTAGAAGTTGAGAAGATTAGATCTTTTGATAAAGATGCCGAATGTCATAAGATTGCCGATACGATTAATAGACCATATGTAATGTCTGAATGGAAATTTAAAGCACAAACTGCCGACATTCATGAAATCAATTACACTGATGGCCATGAATATATTACTCTTAAAAGTAACGGTGAAGGTCAAAAATTATATGATAAACCCGATACAGTTATTAATACAAGCAGTGAGCATATTGAGAATTTCAAAGAATGGTACACTTCAATAGCACCAGGCACATTGGTTATTTTACAAACCAATGATTATTTTGAAATAGCAGATCATATTAATTGTGTTAAAAATATTGATGCATTTAAAGATATGGCACCTATGTCTAATATACTTTTTGAAGGTACATTAAATCTTGAATTTTATAATAGGTATATGTTAATAGGATATCGGTAGTGTATCAGTATAGTGATATCCGCACAGTACATTTAGAAGTTACTCAACGCTGCCAGGCGGCATGTCCTATGTGCGATCGTAATATGAACGGTGGCGCCGACAATCCGCATATGACTAATGCTGAATTGTCATTAGAAGATTGCGAGAAAATTTTTAGTATTCCTTTTATACAGCAACTTAATACAATGTATATGTGTGGTAATCTCGGTGATCCAATTGTAGCAAAAGATACCCTTGAAATTTTTAAGTATTTTAGAAAGCATAATCCCAAAATGTGGTTGAGTATGAATACTAATGCTGGTGCCCGTGATTCCGAATGGTGGGAAGAATTGGCAAGTATATATGGCCGAATGGGTGCTGTTATTTTTAGTGTAGATGGCCTCCGCGATACTAATCATTTGTATAGGCAAAATGTCAATTGGGATATAGTAGAACGTAGTATGCGAGCATTTGTTGGAGCAGGTGGAAGAGGCCGATGGGATTTTTTAATATTTGAACATAACGAGCATCAAATCGACGAAGCAGAAGCAATAGCAAATGAGATAGGCTTTGAGAAGTTTATAAAAAAGAAAACTGGACGATTCTTTAGCAGTGCTAAAAATAAAGGCAAGGAAGAACATCAGGCAGTAAATCGCAAAGGTACAAAAACACAGACATTAACAAAACCTAAAAAAGAAGAGCATTTAAACAGGGCTATCGCAAAGGAAGAACAGTTAATAAAACAATATGGTAGTATGATGGAATATTATAATACTTGTAAAGTTAACTGTAAAGTACAAAAAGATGCGAGTATTTATATAACAGCAGAGGGATTGCTTATGCCTTGCTGTTGGACTGCTGGTCGAATGTATAAATGGTGGCATAAAGATTACAAAGTCGAACAGGTTTGGGATTTCATTGATCGTGCCGGCGGTAAAGAAGGAATTAATGTAATAGACAATAATCTTCGAGAAGTAGTTAATACTAATGGTATTTTACAAGATATTGAAAGTAGTTGGAAAATTAATAGCCTCAAAGAAGGCAAATTAGGTGTTTGTGCCCAAAAATGCGGATCGGAATTTGACCCATTTGGTGAACAATTTAATTAGAATTAGTTCTATTGAGAATTAAATTTAATTTTCTAATATTGTTTTTATTGTGTAGAATAAGTTTAGTTCCGGCGTGTAATGGTTTCGGCCATGCACCAATATTAACCCACGCATATCCCACGTGCTCGTCATTTAATATAGGATGAAATTCATCGACAATTAAACTGACAAAACTGGCATAATTAAAACCATCGTCGTTGCTAACAAAATTGTCAAACGGTATTGTTTTAATAATTTTTGGAAAAGCAAGTAATTCTTCGTCAAGTTCTCTCTGTAATGCTACGCCCAATGTTTCTCCCTCTTCAACTTTTCCACCGAAGAAACTCCAAGTTAATGGATGCGAACTATCTGCAGAACGGAGGCCGAGTAATATACGGTTCGTCCTGATACTTAAAAAGATGGTGCCTACTGCCTTTATCATTGTAATGTTTTATATGTATATTTACATGATTTACAAAACCACAGATTTTTTTTGTCGTCGACGTATAATTGCTTTGAACACCTAGGGCATTGTATTAACGTATGCCTCACAGTGTCTTTTGCTACAGCATTATTCTCCAAAATCCTGGTAGGTATCTTCCTTGATATGAATCCATCCACTGTGTCCCGTTCCATTTGAATTGATCTCCGGTGTAATTGTTCTGTATGTAAGTTATCTCTTCGGTGCTTGAAGCATCAAAAAATATAACCCAATTTGCACCATTATATTGTATAACATCATTTTTATTTGCTACTATATCTCCCCATGCTGTCGTCGATGAACCGACGGCACCCACGTCATCTAATATTAAATATTTTTGATTTGTAGCAACAACCGGTAATGTACCATCCCCGGGATAATTCTTTAATGGATTTATAACTGCGTTAACAGTAAATCCTGTGCCTGGTAATGTGTCTGTGTCGACATTAAATGTAACACGGTTTGGTGTATTTGTTTCTGTGATAGTGCCCACAATGTCATTTGTGGATACTTCTATGTCAGAACTTAACCGCAAATGTATTTGAGTTACGCCACTAACTAGGTTGTATGAATACTCCTCAATTAATTCGGTCCAACTCATAGGTTTGCCATCCCCTCGATCATTTATACCAGCATGGTTTAATAATTCCAACTGCCCATTTGAAACTTTTAATGATGCATTTTTTGGTGTAATAATATCTCTAGTTAAGTAGTCTGTGCCTCCAAAGAAATCATAAGCATCTGCATCAAAGTCTTCTGGATATTCGTGTATTCTTGTTGTAATTTGTTCGATAACTCGTCGTTGTTGTATTTTAGCAGGCGGGCTAATCCACACCGGCATAGTAAATGTCATTGAACCAACATCGATTTGTGAATCAACACCTTGTGGTACACCCCTTGAACTCCAACTTATATCGGTTAATTCAACAACAACAAGAGATGTCCAATCTAATATATTTGTACTACCTTGCAATTCAATAGCAGGGTTGAATAGCACTAATATCTGTTCAAAAAGTTGTAATTTCTGATCAGAATTACTTGTCCATACATCAACCTGCATTGTTAGGGTATATGGAACTGGCATTAGGCGTTCGGTACTATATTGGTTTCCCGGCTCATTAGTGTATTCATTCAATTCTTGGTCATATTTCCGTTCTGTTATAGTATCCTTTTCAACATGGAATGGATTTAGTGTTCTCGACCGATCTGGCTGTAATGTTAAAATATGTGCTGTAATAAATGGACAGGAATTAACAACATTTTCGCTATTATTTCGTAAAATGTGCCCAACCATTCGTTGCATATCTGCATATCGACAAGGAACTTTTATAAATTTCGTATCGCCATCTTTACCTTTTCCAGTTTTGACTAATAGTCCACCAAATAATCGTGTAAATTGTAAAATATATCGACGAAACTGCTCATCGTAAAAGTATCCTGCTTTATTGTATCTGCTTGTCATTTATGTTCTCTTTAAAAATCTGATTTTGGTTTTACTATGTTGCTTAATCCTTGTTTTGATGGTGTGCCACTATCAATTACATCTGCATTATCAGTAAAAGTACGTAACACCGTGTTGGCGGCACGCCATACTTGCCGATGATCATCCTCAACTTTAATCCATCTTGTACCTTTTTTAAGAAACAGTCGATGTGGGTTAAAGTCAGTCCTTAGAAAGTAGTCACCAGCAACTGCGGATTCAGGAAATGTTGCGCCACTGCCAACCAGTGATGCGCCATTAGGTGGCGTTCCATCGGCTTCCCAAATAGATTTCTTCCCACTTTCAGCATCATAATATAGATGACCAGTTTCAAATCCATGTTTTGGTACTTCATTTTCACTTTGCTCAAGCATTGCTTCACTGATTTCTAATTCATTGTTATATGTACTGAGTATGTGTTTCAAATCATCTGCTTTATCACCATCGCCGAGGATATCACGGTATTCGACAGTATCTTGTAATCCTTGACATTTAACACGTATAAGATGAGGCCACCAATTTGCATCAAATCCGGCGGCTTCTCTTACTACATCTTCAACTACATAAAACTTTCTTATTGGTCCTTTGGAATTGTCAAGGCCAGTATCATCAAGTAGATGTGGTAGTTCGAGTACATCACCGCTCATTATTTTACGACCCAGTACCGTCATATGATCATTCAAATGGAATGTCATAAAAATACTATCGTTTGCTAAGAATAAACCAAATTGGGTTAAATCAAAATCATTGTCTGCTGGCTGGTATACACCTCGCATATCATATACATCTTCGTCATATTTGCGATCCCTGTTTTCAAGGAATAATAAATCTTGTATCTTTGTCTCTGCAACAATATCCTCTGATGTTTTTCTCTTACTATAATTTGGTTGTGTAGCGTCTTCTTTATCTACAGTACCGTCGGCATTAATTGTTTCACCTTGGTCATATATACCGATATACTTATGTATAAAGACACCAGTGCCGCCGGCATATATGTGTTCCCCGACAATTCTGTCGACAAATTTGTAGTCATTTCCTTTTTCTGGCTTCCAGAGTGATAATCGAGGCATAGTTAAATCTCTTTATTATATTTATCGCTTTAGGGAAGGTTGACAACGATTCGAAATGTAGTATAATATACGAATGTTAATTTAGGAATTGGAACTATGGCTAGAAACTCACGAAAACGAAAAACAAAAACAACTGCTGGTAATTACCCGGCCCCTGTGTGGGATCTCTATCAGAACGAAGAAGCAATGGATATAGATCAAGCAAAATTATCAAAAGCAGTACAAGATGGATTCCGCCACTATAATCTTAAATATAAAGCCAAAGATGCTAAAAATTGGTTTATTCAATATCTGAAGAAAGAAAAGGTAGATGCAACTAAAATAAAGCATATTAAAAAATTAGATGATTGGCAAGTTGGCAATACATACGGGTCACTGGCTAAAATGTTAATGGACGGATGTCCTAAAATAGACAAATATACAGATGCAATTAACGATAAACTCGAAAAATTACTTCTAGTTAAAATTAGCAACGATGATGAAAAGAAAAAAACGGCTAAACAACTTGCCCCGGTAATATCAATACAAGAACGGATGAAGGAAAAACTTAATGAGTTTTTAGGACAGCACGTCGAAAACGAGATTGATGATTTTTTTCAAAATAAGTTTAAAAGCAAGTTTAGGTTATTAGATGCATTACAGGCACACACAATAACAGGTAAAGCCGCTGGTATGATTTCTGATATGTATTATCAGGAAGTAAAAGATCTAACGGAATTATTAAATCCCCCAAAAGAACAGGATGATATGTTTGTCCAATTAACCGAAGGTTACCCATATAAAAAGACTGAGTTAAAAAAGATTTTAGTATTTTATACAATGTTAGTAGAAGATGCTGATCATTATGCAAATTCACAAAAAGCGACTCGCAAGATTAGGGTTAAAAAAGCACCAAGTTTGGAAAAAGTAGTTGCTAAATTAAATTATAAACTAAATGATGATACTTATAAACTAGTATCAATAGATCCTAAAAAAATTGTAGGTGCACAAGAGTTATGGGTGTTTAATACTAAAACTCGTAAATTAGGCAAATATGTTGCAAGCAATGGGTTTAGCACTGGCGAATTAGGTATCAAAGGCACTAGTATTACCGGGTTTGATGACACGAAGAGTATACAAAAAACGGTTCGTAAACCAGATGTAACCCTAAAAGAGTTTCAACAGGCTGGGAAAGTTGCTTTACGTAAATTCTTAGAAGAGATAAAAGCAACCGATATAAAATTAACTGGCAGGATTAATAAGGAAATAATTCTCTTAAAAGTTATTTAACATTATTGTACTAAATAGTATGATGCTCATTAAGTGGGTTTTAATAATATCGTTGTTGTGTGTCCCTTTGCAAGTATCAGCATTGCAATTGTTGTTTGTCAGCACGGATTGGTGTCCGGTTTGCCATCGAGTTAACACTGAAGTTGTTCCAACTTACCAAAGTTCCGATTTACCATTTATAAAAATAGATATTACGACTGGTATAATTGAAAACAAGGAATATGCTAATGCATATAGAAATGGTGAGATTGCTCGTC
>Ga0098061_1000998_pt1 | contig 13758 bp, 7 predicted proteins | sample 22_taG_FD_92579 | JGI IMG/M metagenome (GOLD analysis project Ga0098061, IMG submission 92579) | Marine viral communities from the Subarctic Pacific Ocean - 22_ETSP_OMZ_AT15343 metaG | ecosystem: Environmental > Aquatic > Marine > Oceanic | place: Subarctic Pacific Ocean | collected 2015-01-20 | reverse complement strand
ATCTTATAATTATTATCTTCAAATGATAAGAGATGTGACCGGATTAAATGAAGCTAGAGATGGTAGTTTACCTGATGAAAGAGCGTTAGTTGGTGTACAAAAACTAGCAGCTGCAAATTCAAATACAGCAACAAGACATGTTTTACAGGGTGGTTTATATTTAACTTTAAAAGTAGCTGAAAATTTATCTCTTAGAATAGCTGATGTATTAGAATATTCTAATACTAGATCTAATTTTTTAAATTCTTTAGGTCAATTTAATATTGCTACTTTAGATGAATTAAAATTACTACATTTGCATGATTTTGGTATTTATTTAGAACTATCACCTGATGAAGAACAAAAAGCATTATTAGAAAATAATATACAAATGTCTCTTCAAAAAGAACAAATTCAATTAGAAGATGCAATTGATGTTAGAGAAGTTAAAAATTTAAAATTAGCTAATCAATTATTAAAACTTAGAAGACGTAAAAAGCAAGAATATGATAGACAATTACAAATGGAGAATATTCAAGCTCAAACAGAATCAAATACTCAAGCTGCACAAGCTGCTGCTCAAGCTGAAATACAAAAGCAACAAGGTATAGCTGATAGCAAAGTTAAAATAAATCAAGCACAATTACAGTTTGATATACGACAATTACAAGAAGAAGCAAACATAAAAAGACAATTAATGGATCATGAATTCCAATTAAATATGCAGTTAAAGCAGATGGAAATGCAGGTAGTTGATGGAAAAGATAGAATGAAAGAAGATCGTAAAGATAAAAGAACTAAATTACAAGCAACTCAACAAAGTGAGTTGATTGAACAAAGAAAAAAAGATACCGGACCTAAAAACTTCGAATCAGCCGGATTTGATAATTTAGGTGGATTTGGTTTAGAACAATTTGAACCAAGGTAACTATTATTAACAATTATATTATATTATGGCAAAAAACAAAAAAGAAGAAGTGATTGAAGAAGTTCAAGACACTAAAAACGAAACTCAACCTGTTGAAGAAAAACAAGTTGAAGAACCTACATCTAATTTCGCCGAAGACGGTACATATAAATTAGATTTAACTAAATTAGATAAAAACGAAAAAGATGCCGGGAAAGAATTACAAGAAACCGAAACCGAAAAAATCTCCGATGAAACAGCCGAGAGGCAAACAATTGAAGAAATAGTAGAGGTTGAAAAAGAAATAAATGAAGAGGTTGTAAGTGAAAACACTGAAGAACCTGTTTTAGAAGAAATTAACGAGAATGAATCGGATCAAAAAGTCCAAGAAAATCTTGTTGATGAAAAACCAGGAATGGAACTACCAGAGAAATTACAAAAAGTCGCGAACTTTATGCAAGAAACTGGTGGAACGCTTGAGGATTACGTTAAACTCAATACGGATTATTCAAATATTGAAGATGATGCTTTATTAAGAAGTTATTATCAACAATCTAAACCACACCTTAACGCTGAAGAAATAAATTTTTTAATGGAGGATAATTTCTCTTTTGATGAAGATGTTGATGAAGTAAGAGATGTGAAACGTAAAAAGCTTGCTTATAAAGAAGCGGTTGTAGAAGCTAGAAACTCTTTGGAAACTATGAAGCAAAAATATTATGAAGAGGTCAAGTTGGGCTCTCATTTAGCTCCAGAGCAACAAAAAGCAATAGACTTTTTTAACCGTTACAATACAGAGCAAGAACAAGTGCAAGAACTAAATCAAAAACAGTTAAAACATTTTAACAAACAAACAGATCTTGTTTTCAACCAAAACTTCAAAGGTTTTGAGTTTAACGTTGGGGATAAGAAATATCGTTATAATGTCAAGGATGCTAAGCAAACTAAAGAAGCTCAGAACGACGTACTAAAAGTTTTTAGTAAATATATTGATAACAGTAACATGTTAACAAATGCGCCTGGGTATCACAAGTCATTGTTTGCAGCAAGAAATCCCGACGCACTAGCAACTCATTTTTATGAACAAGGCAAAGCAGATGCCGTAAAGCAGATGACAAGTGATGCTAAAAACATCAACTTAACAAGAAAAACATCTGATGGTATGGTAGACGCTGGAGGGGGATTAAAAGTAAGAGTGGTAAGTGGCGATGATAGTTCTAATCTTAAAGTTAAACTTAAAAATTATTAACAATTAAAAATTAGAAAAAATGGCAATTTATCCAACAACTATCCCTACAGTACCTGAATTGACGCCTTACGCGCAAAAGGTCACTGTATCGGATAATTATATTAACTTCCATGGTAGTTCTAGTTCTGCTCAATGGGCGCAACAATATATGCCCGAGCTTTACGAAGCTGAAGTTGAAAGATATGGTAATAGATCTGTATCTTCTTTCTTAAGATTAGTAGGAGCTGAACTTCCAATGGCTTCTGATCAAGTAATTTGGTCAGAACAAGGTAGACTTCATTTAGCTTATGAAGATGCCTCAGTCGCTAACGATGGTGTAATCACTACTGTTGGCGCACACTCTGTGAGAGTGGGACAAACTATTGTTTTGTCAGATAATCAAGCTGCACCAACTATTATAAAGTGTTATGTTTCAGCAGTAGCTGCTGATAATACTACTTTAACTGTGGTTCCTTACGCAGGAGGCGCAACTGTAGGTGCTGTAGCTGGATTTGATACTGCAACTGATAGTGGGTCAAACAAATGCTCTTTCTTCGTTTATGGATCTGAATTTAAAAAAGGCGTAAGCGGAATGGTAGGAGCTGTAGAACCAAAAGTAGATACTTTTAAAAACAAACCTATTATATTAAAAGATAAGTTTGAGGTTTCTGGATCTGATACTGCTCAAATTGGGTGGATTGAAGTTTCTGGTGAAGCTGGACAAGGTGGATACTTATGGTATATGAAAGCTGAAGGTGATACTAGAGTAAGATTCGAGGATTATTTAGAAATGGCTATGGTAGAAGGTGAATTAGCGAAAGCTACAGGTGGTGTTGATTCATTACTTGGAACTGCTGCTGAAGATGATACTGCTGGTACTGAAGGCTTATTCGCTGCAATTAGCTCAAGAGGTATTGTAGCTGATAGAGTTTTTGAAACTACTGCTACTGCTGCTGAAGAAGATCCTTTTACCGCTGGTAGTGTTATTAATGACTTTGGTGTTATCATCAAAGAACTTGATAAACAAGGATCTATTGAAGAGAACATGATGTTCTTAAATAGAGATTCTTCTATTCAACTTGATAATGCTTTAGGAAATATTTCTTCTGGAGCACAAGGTGGTACTGCTTATGGTGTATTCCAAAATTCTGAGCAAATGGCTTTAAATTTAGGTTTCACAGGTTTTAGAAGAGGTTCTTATGACTTCTATAAAACTGACTGGAAATATCTAAATAATAAATCTACTCGTGGATTATTTGATGACATAGACGGTGTGTTAGTTCCTGCTGGAACTTCGTCTGTTTATGATCAAATGATGGGGAAAAACGTTAGACGTCCTTTCTTACACGTTAGATATAGAGCTTCTCAGACAGATGATAGAAGAATGAAATCTTGGTTGACTGGTTCAGTAGGTGGCGCTGCTACTTCTGATCTTGATGCTATGGAGATTCATTATTTATCAGAAAGATGTTTAGTAACGCAAGCTGCTAACAACTTTGTATTATTCAAAAAATATAACTAATAGTTATATTTTATTACTAAAGATATGGGGCGGATTCGTCCGCCCTATTCTTTTAACTTTTTAATTATATTATATCATGAAAAACAAACAAACAAAAGCTAATCTTGAAAAAGATTGGGTTATTAAAGATAGGCATTATTACCTAATTGGTAATAAACAACCTATTGTTAGAATAATGAGATCTAAAGGAATCATGTGGTTCGATGAGGATCTTGGTTATGAAAGAGAGCTTTCTGCTACTACAAATCAAAAAACATTATTTGTAGATGAAATGAAAGGCGCTCGTAGATTAACGAATATTATTTTTAGAGATGGAACTTTAACTGTTGGAAAAAATAAGCAAAATATTCAGAAATTATTATCATTATATCACCCTGATAAGGGTCATTTATTTGAAGAAACTGATAATGAGGCTGAAGCTATTGATGATTTAAGTTTACTAGAAATAAGATTAGAGGCTATGAATATAGCTAAAAATTTAGACGTTGATCATGCAGAGGCTATACTTCGTTCAGAAGTAGGTAATAAAGTATCTAGAATGAAGTCTAAAGAAATTAAAAGAGATTTAATGCTATTTGCACAGAGATCTCCTAATTTGTTCTTAGATCTTGCAAAAGATGATAGTATTAATATTAGAAACATCGGTATAAAAGCTGTTGAAGCTGATATTATTCACTTATCTAATGATCAAAGAACGTTTACTGTGGGTAAAAACAAAAGAAAACTATTTACAGTTCCTTTTGATGAAAACCCGTATTCAGCATTAGCTGCATATTTCAAAACAGATGACGGTATAGATGTATACAAGTCTGTAGAGAAAAAATTGAAATAAACAACTTTATAGGGGTAGTCATCTCTATGGGGTGACTACTTACTATAAATAAAAAAAAATAATGATAAATATTGATAGAGTATATAGAACTGTTTTATCTGTTTTAAATAAAGAACAAAGAGGTTTTATAACACCAGAACAATTTAATAGAATAGGAAATCAAGCTCAATTAGAATTATTAGATAAAGCTTTTTCTGATTACAATGCTTTTGTAAACAATAGAAAAGCGCAAAAGAGTAATTCTGGTTATGGCAATACGCCTAGTAAAATAAAAGAAAAAATTGATATTTTTTATAAATCATCAACTCAAGCAACTAGTGGTGATGATACTTGGGCTACTGCTGGTTTATTTAGTCTACCTATTGATGTTTATAAATTAATAAATATAACAGCTAATAATGTAGAAATAGAATTAGTTGATAGACACGAATTACCCTACCTTATGTCATCTCCTTTGACAAAGCCTTCACCAGACTTTCCTATATATTATAAAGATACAACCTCTCTTGGTGTTACAAACGTATATGTAGAACCAATATATGACGGTACTGCTAACGGCGACACGCTTAATGCTTGGACACTTGGAGATGTGACTGTTAATTATATAAAATTACCAGTAATACCAAATTGGTATTTTACTTGGAATGGTGATACATATGTGCATGATGGAACAAACTTGTTAAATCAAAATTTTGAATTACATCCATCTGAAGAAATGAATTTAGTTATAAGGATTTTAGCACATGCTGGTGTTACATTAAAAGATCCAAACGTAGTGCAACAAGCCCAACAACAAGAAATAATAAAAACTCAACAACAAAGTAGATAATGGGATTAATAACAAGAACACAGGAAGCATATTATAGTCAGAGTCAAACATTTACTGGAAACGGTGTAATAACTGGTTCTAGTGGTGAATTTGTTCTTACTGTAGCTAATTTTCCTACTTTACCAACACTCCAAAGTCAAATAAAGGTTTTCATTGATGGTAGAGAAATTAACAAAAATGCTTATACATACAACGGAACTACTGTTGGTGATACTACACCTAGTAGTCCAGCTGATTATAGGATAATATTTTTAAACACAGCTGCTTATATAGATTCAAATGTTCAAGAAACGTCTGGGGCACCTAAAAACGGTTTAAAAATAAAAGTTCAAGAAGCTGCTAATATAGAACAATTTGGAGGATATAGATATGTATCATTAAAAGAATTGGTTAATAATTATATTATAGCCTATGTTGGTGATAATAAATTAATAGAAAACATTAAAAGATCTGATGTGCTATTTCATGCAAAAAGAGGTATAGCTGAATTTAGTTATGATATTAGTAGAGTTGAAAAAATTCAAGAAATAGAAATTGGTCCTAGTTTAAGTATGGTAATGCCTCAAGATTATATAAATTATGTTAGGGTGTCATGGGTTGATACAGGTGGTGTAGAACATATTATATACCCCGCTACATATACATCTAGACCGTCTCAATCTATTTTACAAGCAGATGATTATAGTTATATATTTAACAATGACGGTAGCGTATTAACAGGAACACCTGCTACAAATACTAGATTTGATTCTTTAGATGTTAACCAATTATCAGGTAATGTTTCTTCTGATGATTATTTTTATAATCAAAGTTATATGACAGGACATATACAATCCTTAGGCGCTAGATTTGGTGTTGATCCTCAACACGCACAGTCTAATGGTGTTTTCATAATAGATGAAGCTAATGGTAAAATTTCTTTTAGTAGTGATATAAATGGAAAAATCATAACTTTAAAGTATATATCTGATGGTTTAGGAACAGATAATGAAATGAAAATACATAAACTAGCTGAAGAGGCTATGTATAATTATATATCATATGCTATATTATCATCAAGAATAAATATACCTGAATACATAATAAATAGATTAAGAAAAAGTAGAAGAGCTTCTATGAGAAATGCTAAACTAAGACTATCTAATCTTAAATTTGATGAAATTACTCAAACAATGAGAGGCAAATCTAAACACATTAAACACTAGTAAATGGCTGATATTAAAAATACTTTTTTAAAGGGGAAGATGAATAAAGATCTTGACGATAGGCTTATACCTAACGGTGAGTATAGAGAAGCTATAAACTTAAATATTACAAAATCTGAAGCTAGTGATGTTGGTGCTTTGTCAAGTGTACAACCTAATATTCAACTTGAAGCAACGACTATCTATAGTGCTTTGGGTAATCCTAGTGGACTTAGAGTAATAGGTATTTATGTTAATAGTGAGACAGGTTTTCTTTATTGGTTTATAACAAACAATAATGATTCTGGGGCAGCTGGTAGAACAAGATCAGCTTCTTCTGGTAAAATAAATGCTATTGTAGAACTGTCTTCTATAGATGGTGCTGTATCTGATATTTTAGTTCGTGGAGATTTTTTAAATTTTAGCACCAATTATCCTGTAAAAGCTATTAATATGATAGATGATATGCTTTTTTGGACAGATGATTATAATCAACCTAGAAAAATAAATGTATTAAGAGCTAAATCTGGCGCGACAAGTAGACTTGTACCTACTTTTTACACAAAAGAAGAGCAAATATCTGTTGCTAAATATTATCCTTTTATAGCTCCTAGATTAATAAAAAAATTAAAAACTTATTTAACTACTGGGGCAACAATATCAATAGCTTCATCGCAAGTTATAAGTTTGTTATATACTATAGATAATACATTTGCTGTAGACGCTGATACAACTTTAACCTTTACAACTGGAGGTGTAAACTATAAAGCCCCTGTAAATAGTGTGGCGGATACCGGTAGTATATATAATGTAACTATAGGGCAAGTACAGAAATACGTTGGTGGAGTCTGGACAAATATAACATCAACCGTTTCTATTGGTGGTGATATAAATGGTGTTTTATTAACGTTTACTAGTGATGCTTCTTCTATGATAGAGTCAACCACTATTGGTGTTGAGAAAGAATTAATTAAAGATAAATTTGTTAAATTTGGATATAGATATAAGTTTATAGATAACGAATACTCTTTAATATCACCGTTCACACAGACTTGTTTTATACCTGAATTTTATAAACCAGGTTCTGCTGGACTTTCTTATTTAACAACAGGCGGTATAACAGAAGACGAGGAAAAACTAGCATTAAAACACACTGATTTAGAAAAAATGAGAAACTATATTAATGAGTTAAAACTCTATATAGATTTACCTTATACAGAAAGAACAATGCATAGTAGTTTACATGTTAAAGAGATTGAAGTTGTTATGTCTGTAGCTAATGATCCTACGTTAAAAGTTGTAGAATCAATAGATTTGGAGAATTCAAATGAAAAATCAAATATAACTACTTATAATTATAAATCAACTTTACCATATAAGGTTTTACCTGAAGATGAAACTACTAGGGTTTTTGATAATGTTCCTTTAAGAGCTAAAACTCAAGAAATTGTTGGCAATAGAGTGGTATACGGTAATATAGTGTTAGGACATGAACTTGCTAAAGCAGATTTTAGTGTTTCAACGACAGAAAGAAATTCAACAGATTTTGATTTAGATTTAGAATATCCTGTACAAACTCTAAAACAAAGAAGAAGATACCAGGTTGGTTTAGTGTTAGCTGATAAATACGGTAGACAATCCTCTGTAATTCAACCAACAAGTAGTGGTGGTGATACTTGCTTTTTAGATCATCAAAAAACATTAGGTGATAATGATGGTGGAAGTTTAGTTGTTGGGGCTAATTCTTTAACTTCATCTATAACAACTAACACAAATAATGCCACAAATAATACATATGTTGCAGCCGCGTATACAACAAATGGTAACGGTACAGATGCTGTAATAACTGTTGAGGTTGCTGCAAACAAAGTAGAAGAGGTTACTGTAACCACAGCTGGTACCGGTTATAACGTTGGTGATACAATAACTGTTGCTACTAGTGTTATTGGTGGTAGTACAAATTTAGTAATAACACTAACTGATAATGATATAGCTGGTGGATATGATGATGGATATGGATATTGTTTAAATTTAGAATTATTATCACAAGTACAAGGAAATGTTTACGTACCTAGTGGCGCGGCGAATAGTGTTACATCTATAACAAACGGTGGGTCACACCTTGGTGTATCAACAAATCTTCCAACAACAGGTGGTACAGGTACTGGTCTTACTTTAAATATAACCGCTGTTGATGGTACTGAGGCTACCGCTGTAACAGTAAATAATCCTGGAGAAGGGTATACAGACGGTGATTCTATAACTTACGTGCATGGTTGGGATAATTTAGTTGTGGTTATTGATATAGTATCTAATCCAAATCCTTTAGGTTGGTATAGTTATAAATGGGTTGTGAAACAAAAACAACAAGATTTTTACAATGTTTATGCACCTTCTTTAATAAGAGAATATCCTGTAGCAAGAGAAAGAACATGGTTAACACTACATGGTGATAATATAAATAAAGTACCTAGAAGCTTAGAGCCAAGCGCAAATCCCGATATAAAAATAAGTCCATCAGAAGCTTATTTATTTCCAAAAGTAATAAATACTTTTGACGATAGCGGCGGAGATGGTAATTATTTGTACTCTAATACTGGTAATATAGATTTGTTTACACATGACCCATTAAAAGTAATATCAATAGGCGCGCAAAAAGATCATGATTTAGGTAATGAAGGAGAGATTTTACCAGATACTAATTCAACTAGATATTATAATGTTTATATACCTGAAGCTAATTTTTTCGAAGCCGATAAGAATCATTTAATAGCAGAATTAAAAAATTCTTATGGTGTTCCTGAAAACAAACAATTACAAAGTTCAGCAAGTGGAACAGATGAACAAAAACTAGATGAAGATAATAGATTAGTTATTTTTGAAACAGAACCTTTTATAACGGCTTTAGATCTTTATTATGAAACTTCAACTAGCGGTTTAATATCAGAACTAAATAATGAGTATGCGCAAGGCGTTACTATTGCTGATATATTAATGCAGAATAATTCATTTAATGAAAATTTAGTAGCAGATGCTTTTAGTGATATAAAATTTGAAGCTAAAAATGCGGCTGGTACTACTTTAACAAACGTCACTTTTACAGTTGATTATATCACAGATGCTATAGGAACTGATTTAACAGTATCTGGTGGTCCTGGGCAACTTGGTATAGCAGAAGAATCCACTGATGTATGGAAATTAAGAGTACTTGAGCCTTTTTATTATAATGATGGTTATAACAATCCTATTAAAGTAAAAGTAACAGCAACTCCAAATTCTGGTACAGCTCTTACTTCAGAAGAAAAAACTATATATCTTGAAAATACAGATATAGATTTAACTACAATTACTCAAACACACCCCAATACTAGTATTAACGCTCATTTTACCGTTCCGTCAGGATCAACCACGTATAGAGCAAGTCCATATACAGTTACTGGACCTTTAGAATCTCACACAGATATAGTTAGATTTTGGGCTGATAATGGTAGTAAAAAATTGAATTTCAATACAGGATTAATTAATGTAGAATACGAAATAATATCAATAACGGAATCAAACGGCACGGTTCATACTAGTGAAGAAGATAGTGATCTTTGGCGGTCTTTTGAGATAATTGATAATAATAAATTAAGAGTGGCATTAAACGCTACCATTACAGGTGGAACATATAGTTTTTTACTTAGAGCTACTGATACAGCCGCTTCTTTAAACAATGATACTGATACTGATGAAACCACTTTTGTATTAGTTGTAGACGGTGGAGATATTAGAAAATTTAGATTTGTAGCTAGACATGCTTCTAACGGACATGATCCCACTAGTAATAATAATCAGGGCGCTTGTGATATAGCAAATAATAGAAGCATTGGTTATATATGCACTGGATTCCCTAATATTGCAGATTTTACTGGAGTTGAAAATGATTTTTATCACCATCCTACAGCTACTCTTGCCTCTGGATCTTTGTGTTATGGTGGTTTATCTACCAATAGTATAAATATAGAGAGTTGGATGCCTTATCCAGGGGGATCTGAAACTGCTGAATTAGAAGGTCATTCAGTTGGAATAAACTTTAATGTTGGTTGGTCAGGAGCTGGTGGGGCAACCGGTCTTTACGATAACACTTATAAAACTATAGCTTCTAGCGCAGGAGATGATGCATGGGGAGGTGTTGGAGGAGCTTTTAGACAAGGTATGGTTTTTGTTTCACCACCAAATGATTTTGCCCCAGAAACAGGAACTGTATTTCAACATCATGAGTACTTTAAAACCCGAATAGATAATGCTAATGAACCAAATATTCATCTACCTGGGAATAGTGGCGTTGGTAACCGAGTATATGCTTTAAAACCAGGTGAAGGATTAACATCAAATTTTAAAATAAAATTACTTAATTGTTATGAGGAAATGGAGTTTGATAAAGATTGTGATTATCCTCATCAAGTTGATAAAGGTGTTTCTTTTCATCCTTTTACATTTTGGGTTACAGCTGATGATTTAACAGTATCAGCTTTAAAAGATGGATCAAAAAGATTAAGTTTAAAAATGATTGAAAGAAATAGAAGTGCTGATGGTACACTTACCGGCGATGAAAGATCATTATATATATTTGGTAATGGTTCTGATGATGTACAAACAAATGGTACACCTATAACGTTATTATCAGCTTATCCTTCAAGTATTAGGGATTCAGGGACTCAAGAAGCTGCTCTTGCTGCTTATAGAGCCGCGAGCATGTCTAATGAAAACCGGAGTGATAGTTGTTTGAGGATTTTTGAAGCTACACCAAACCCTACACCTCTTCCTGTAGATCAACAAAACTATCAAATTGCTGGGCATCCTCAACATAATTTAGAAGAATCAGGTGACAATGGTAAAGCACATGTTGTTCAAGTTCTTAAATGGAACGTAGGCGCTACTGAGCCTGAAAATAATTGGGACGAACCTAGTTCACCAGCTCCTGGGACACCAGCTGGTATAGATATAGCTTTAAGTGGTGATACTGGTATAATAGAAAAAGCAGCTCATTATCAAAATACTGATTCAACTACAGGTGGTGTAAATTCACCCGCTAGTTATGCTCCTTATAGTCTTTTAGTGCCAAATGCTTTTGCCCAACTTAGAAACCGTACTGATTTAGATATTGGTCATTCGTATACACCAACTGAAGCTAGCGGTGGAACAAATTGGGCGCATCATGATGTTTCTTTATTAAAATTAAACAAAATATACGAAATAATAGTAGAATTAGTTGATGGACTTACAGATTGGTCACCCTAATTTTTAATTAATTAATATTAAAAACAAGTAATTATAGTTATGAACATATATTTAAGTTATTTTAATACTTTTGGGATAAAGTCAGACCAAAAAAATTGGCATTTTGAAGAAAGTAGAATAAAAGGCGGTTACAATGAAGACATGATGAGTCCAGGCGTTAGGGCGTATGTAGTTAATGAAGATTACGATCAATTAACTAGAAAAAATGCTTTAATATATTCTGGTATATATAATTCTAGAACAGGTGTTAATAATACAAACGTGTTTAGTGTTGGTAAAAATATTACAAAAGCTGTTGACGCGGCTTATGGAGGTATACATAAACTACATGCTGAGGAAACTAACTTACTTATAATACAGGAACAAAAAACCAGTCAAGCTTTAATAGATAAAGACGCTGTTTATACAGCTGAAGGAACACCAATGTCAACCCAATCAAACGTTGTTATAGGCCAAATAGTGCCTTATCAAGGTAGATATGGTATTTTAGATTCAGATTCTTTTGCTGTTTATGGAGGTAGAAAATACTGGGTAGATAGAAACAGAGGGGCTGTTTTGAGATTATCAAGGGATGGTATCACTGAAATATCAAATTATGGTATGAATGATTTTTTTAGAGATCAAATAAAAAAATCTGATAGAATTGTTGGAATGTTTGATACTCATAATAAAGAATATATACTATCAATTCAAGGTGAAAGGTTTTATAATCAACAAGGTAAAAATTATTATACACTTGCTTTTGATGAAATGAATTTAGGTTGGACTACTTTTTATACATTTAAACCATCTTATGGAGATAGTTTAAATAATGAGTTTTATACCTTTGAAGATCCAGACGTTAAAGGTGGTACAACTCAATGTACACCATATAGACACCATAGCCCAACAGGTTCGGTTAATACATTTTATGGATCTAGTGTAAATTCATCAATTAAATTTGTGTCAAATACAAAACCCTCTACTGTTAAATTTTTTAAATCAATTAACTATGAAGGTGATGCTAGCTGGATGGTATCTAGTATATCAACAAACTCAGATACAGGCAACGTTATAGCTAAATATAATATATTACAAACACCAACAGATTTTACAAATTCATACTTTAAAAATCAATTTTACAAGCAAGATGGTAAATATTTTGCATGGATAAAAAATACAACAAGTCAATTACCTGGAGAGATTATAGTTGGGGGTAATCACGAAATATCTGGTTTAAAAGGATACTTTGCGACTGTTAAAATGACAAACGATTCTAACACAAAAGAAGAACTTTTTGCTGTTGGATTTAGTGTAGAACAACTTACAGAAAGAATAACTAATAAACAATAAAAATTATGCCAAATCCATGGATGTTAATAGCGGGAGCAGCAATAGGAGTGATAGGCGGAGCTGTAGGTTCCGCTCAAGCTAAAAAAAGAGCAGCATATGCCCGCGGAAGACACAGTATGTATGGAGATCAAATTAGTGAAATAGAAGCTAATAGAGCAGCGATTATAGATCCTTATGCTGAAATTGAAGATTTAAGCAGTATGATTCAAAATCCATATGCAAACCTACAAGTAGCTACTGGAGCTGCTGAAATGCAAGCACAACAAGCTGATTTGTCTCTAGCTAGTATGCAAGAAACTTTAAAAGCCACTGGAGCAGGAGCCGGCGGGGCTACTGCATTAGCACAAGCGGCTTTAAGATCTAAGCAAGGAGTCGCTGCTACTATAGAAAAACAAGAAGTTGAAAATGCTAGATTAAGAGCACAAGGAGACGCACATTACCAACAACAAATGCTACAAGAAAAAGCAAGAATACAAAATGCTAGAGCACAAGGAAAAGCATTTATGTTCCATGCTAAAGACCAAAGAGAAATGCAAAGATTAAATAGATTATCTGCTTTACAATCTCAATACATGCAACAAGAAGCTGGTTATATAGGACAACAAATGGCGAGCCAACAACAAATGTTTGGCGCAGTATCTGGCGGATTAATGGGTGCTGCT
>Ga0098061_1000995_pt1 | contig 13764 bp, 8 predicted proteins | sample 22_taG_FD_92579 | JGI IMG/M metagenome (GOLD analysis project Ga0098061, IMG submission 92579) | Marine viral communities from the Subarctic Pacific Ocean - 22_ETSP_OMZ_AT15343 metaG | ecosystem: Environmental > Aquatic > Marine > Oceanic | place: Subarctic Pacific Ocean | collected 2015-01-20 | reverse complement strand
GGTGCCAAAGTGTGTCTCCCGGATGGTACGTCGGGCAGTGGACAATTCCCGCTCCCCCAGGATCCCAGACAGAATCCAAATTTTAAAGAATCTTTTACAATGTACAGCCGCCCAACAGCATTTGGCCCCCCCGTCACCGCACGACTCCCCGGTTCGTTCTCCAACGTCCCAGCCATCTTCTCGGCAAGCGTAGTTGATAGTATAAGTGGGTTTAATTGGTCTTTTACTCCTCCATATTATAATGGCGAAGCGTGGCTTGATTTGGTATTTTGGCCGAGCGCTAGCCAGGCGTATAGTTTAGAAAGAATACTTGCCGAAGTACAGACTAGGTATTGGCGGTGTGATCCCGGTTACGCCGGCAATGGCTCTTTCACGAAAGATACGTCACTTCTCTTTTCCTACGAGGCGCCCACTCAGTTGCCCTATGAGGGCTTCAATGTCAATCACAATGCAATGCAAATAAACTCTAGTATTAACTGTTTCGGTATTGAAAGAGTTTTAGAATCGCAGTTACAATCTGGTCAACCCAACATTAAAACCAACAAGACTGTCGGCAAGAGATGGATAATTCAGCCTAAATGGGAAACCCCTATGTTGAATTTTAATAATTTGGGTATTCATCCCATAACCAACGCCGATTCAACGCTTACATTGCCTACATATGGTTCGGCATCTGTACCTAGAGGAATGTGGCATCAATTTGGTGTCACGCCTCCCGATCCGAATAAGGGCGTCTTTTTAGAAATAGATGATATTCCAACAACGTGGTTAAAAAACCACTATGATGTGGTTAATAAAAATACCCTATATAATAACCAAGACTCGGGATCTTATGGCTATGACTTACATAGCACTATGAAGTCTTTGGTGGATACGCTCTCGTTTAGACCAAAAAACAGTAAAAAGAGACTTGGAGAGTTGGCCGAAAAGAGAACCATTAGAGAGGGAATTGTGGCGGTACCGTATATTCTTGAAAGTGTGGAAAATACCGGCAGCGTTTCTGGCGAACGGGCAATGACCAGGAAGAAGTTCATTTCTATTCCAAAAATACGAATGACGGCAGCTATGAAAAATTCCACAGGCACCAAAAAGGGCGATTCTCTAAGTGCCGCTGGGCAATCCATTAGAGATTTGGTGGAGAAAATGGAGCGCTATGTGCTACCTCCACAGTTTGATTTCTTAAATAACGATGACGTTGACCCAATAGTAATGTATATTTTCGAATTCAAATATAAATTAGATAAAGATGATCTTTCGTATATATGGCAGAATTTGGCCCCGCGCGACTATAGAAAGATTACCATGCGTTCTGATGAAATAGCTCATGAATTAAATAATAATGAATTATTGGATGGGGCAAACATAATGGATAACGATAATTTGCGCTGGATGGTATTTAAGGTTAAGCAAAATGCCCGAAAAGATTATTCCGATTTGATTGTTCCACAAGCTGCTGCTGCTGCTGGCCCCCAGATTCCCGATCCGGTAAAAGAGAAGGGGGAATATGAAATTGGATTCAATTGGCCATATGATTATTTATCTGTCATTGAGCTAATTAAAATGGATGCAGAAGTATTATATAAACAACCTCCCGAGCGCCCCTCTCGCGAAGGTGATCCCGGCGCCCCGGAACGCTTTGAGCAGGGGCCCCGAACGCAGTCTCGCGGATCACGCAGAAGAGAAGGCCCTCGCAGTACAACTGGTGGTACTAAGGACCCCTCAGACATTTGATTACAAAATAAAACTATCGAGAACATACAGATAAAATGGCTAAATTTATTAATAAAAAAGAACAGGTTTGGGATTTACAATTAACGACTTATGGGCGTTATTTGTTATCGCTAGGCAATTTTAAACCAACATATTATGCCTTTTATGATGATAACGTGATATATGACTATCAGTACGCAGCAACTGGCACCATAGAACCACAGAATAATGTACACAATAGAATAAAGAACGAGACTCAATATTTAGAAGGCTTGACATTATTTGAAGATTTAGAGGTGGTCTCTCACTTCTCCTCCGGCGAAATTATCGATTGGAAGGATTTAAAAAACCTTAAAGCAAAGAGAAGACCAAGGCAAGATATTTTTAAACTTGATTCGGCCATCGGAGATGCTTATTTAGATGGAGATTCAAATCTTGCACCAGCATGGAAGGTTGTCGCACTCGAAAGCACCATTAGTAGCTCAACCACCAAAGATTTATTGAAGGACCAAAATATTCCACAAATTAATGTGGATGCGAATTATGTTAAAAAAGTTAAAAAAGCAACAATTGATTTCGATCCCGAAGATGCTAGAGGCATCAATCTTTCAACGGCGCCTTTTGCGGACAATAAGATCATTGTTTTAGAACAAGATGAACCCCTATTTTATGTAGAAGAAGTAAATACACAATTATTAACTGAAAATTTTGAAATAGAAATTTTTGAAATAGAGCCCAATTCTCGCGAAGATGCTCTTTTGAGAAAGTATTTTGAAAGCTTTATACCGCAAGTCCAAAATGGAATCATGGTTTCGCCAACGCAGCAAAAGAATCCAGCACGAGACCTCACAACCGGTAGTGTAGAATATTATTTTGATGTATTGCTTGATAAAGAGATCAATCAGAATCTTGCGTGCCAAGGAGCAGAAGTTTTTAATAAGCAATCTTATTATGTTAACCTTGATTTTGATTGTGAGAGATCTAAAGACATCACGGCATTTTATGATATTTACGGATCGGTTACGGAGCCAGAAATATGTATCGATTGATTGGAGAATTTAAGATATGTCATTAATTTATGAAGGTGACACTATAGAAAATTTTGGCAAATATTTGCCAACGCCATATATTAAAAGAATTCGCCTAAGCACAGATACCCACACCGGCGACGGTCTTGGCCCCTATCCAGTCACCTTTACTGCGCCTAAGTGTACAATAAGCGCTTGTTTGTTTTTTAAAGTTAGCGACGATGAGGATGTAGACCAAGTTTTAAGCAAGCTGGATGAGAAACTAGTTTTTTACTTTCTCTTTGCGGCTAGCGCTCCCGACGCTGAATATACTAGAGATGAGGCTCGGAAGATCTTAAGTGGCGAAGAGAATGTTTTTTCTTATTGTAATCGTTTCGAAGTCTTTGGGTCCGACTATGATAAGGAGTCCGATGTTTATTTGGCCGCTATTGAACTTAAGAGTTTTCTCACTGGAGTTGAGCAGGAATCATTAGCGTTTCAGGACAGGACAGGCGTTCATGAAGATACTCAATATTCTCCAACTAACATGTTTTACGATGAAAATGGAGATAAAATCCTACAGTTCGAGATTGAAGTATCAAGAACAATAAATATGTTATCATCTGGTGAAACCACTTGGGATAGCGTAGAGGGTTTGAGTATTTTTGCTTTCAGCAGTACTTATAATTATTATAGCAACAAAGAGGAACTTGATTCCGAACTTGAAAACTTACAACTTTTTAATAGACGCACCAGTGATCTTGCTCACGAAACAGTATTTGCGGGTGGCGAACTCATCAATCAAATACAAGTTGCGTATTTTGATTCTGAGGACGTTCTTTATAATGGTAATCCGCTTCAGTCAATTGATAAAACACTACACAAATCGGATTCCATTAAGCATCAAACCATAGTTGGTTATTTCAATGATTTGCTGGCGCAATTTACGACGGAAACGGAGACGGTTCGACTGAAGAAGGTAAGGGATCAGATTTCTTACGTTTTGGCTACTTATGGCAATAGGCCCGATCTTGTATACCAATTGGATTTGTTAAGAAAAACGTTTCCGGACAAATCCAACGCTACTCCCGTAGGAAAACTTTATTTTCGTTTTAAAAAGAGAATCGCATCCGTCAATAGAGATATCAAATTAAATCCAAAGCTTTCTCGGAAGGTAATACGTAACGCAAAACTGCTTGACGAGCGCTCCCCGCCCGTTTACGCCCCCAGAGAAGACACTTCTTGGCTCGAAACGTATACAAATGGTTTGACGGGCCACTCCCCAAGCTTTTTATATTCTAATGGATATATGGATCGTACCGCATTGTACTCGTTCCCAGCCGATAGTGCCTTTCAGCAGTCAGAAACAGCAGAGTATGAAGGAAACATCGCCGCAGCAACCGCCGGCGGCACCCGAACCGGAGCCCCGTCCGACGATCCCATGGGCAAGTATGCCGATCCTAATCTTATGACCGGTTACGCGTGGGATGACCCTAGTTTGTTTGACGCAATTGTGAGGCAGTCGGGTTATTTCTTCTTTGATTATGAAAAGGCCCTTCGAAAAGTTGCCAACATTAATCAAATAGTTGATGTAGGAAGGCTGATAAGCTATGGAATTCCAACTGATTATAAACACTTTAGGGTTTCTAATGCCTTTATTACTAGGCCCGAGTCCGTGTGGCGAACCCGCGCGGGTGAATACGGCGAGAAAGTACAAATCTCCGCGCACATGAATCAGGAGGTGAGTTATCCGCTGACTAGGACCACAGCGACGACGGCTGATGGGAATCGCGGCTTAGTTATAAATTCTCCTGGGTTTTATAATTATAATCCGACCCCAGGTTCTGGGCTGGCTCTTACTCAAGAGGAGCACACTTATTTGATGGTTAGAAATTTTGAATTAATGCAGACAAGAGGTTTTTCTTACAAAATTCCAGATTATCGTTTAATGTGTTTTGAATTTCAGGATTTCATGGACGATGATCTGGCAATTGACCGCGCAGGCCGACATGTCGATCATTATGATATAGAAGTCGTCGTCGCAGATCACTCCATGGAAATTTTAAAAGAATTTTTAAATAAATCTTATAACGCCCGTGACGACTTGCGGGCATACAAAGAAAAGGCAATGGAACAGTTTTCCTATGAGCAAGCCACGGGCCTCTTTAATGACTTTTTTATAGAAGGAATGCAATCTATGTATGCGGATAACGAAGTCATGGCACCATGGTATCGGGCCCCGATAATATACAATTTACAGCGAGATTTGCTTTATGATGCCTTTGGCGGTAATATGGCGGATATTATTGAAGATGCACAATCTGTTATGAACAACATTAATCCCTATAATGGAAACTTTTATGCACTGGATAAATTTTCTATTGATATGAGTGAATTCTTGGAGACGGAATGGGCCCCCGATAGCGCGCGCTTCGAGGCGCTTCAAACTCCTGCTGTTGTTAAAAAATTTAAAAATAGACTTTCATACGACTCGGCCGGAAGCGTTGACGAGCCGTATGGAAGCATTTATGTAGATACGGGAATGACCGCGGAAGAACTCGCCGCTGCATCTACCCCCAAGCCGACTGAGGACTGGACGACATTTGTTGTTGTGTTACACCGCGACACTGGTTTTGAATCTAGATCACTCACCGTCTTCGCCAAGCGCTATTGGTGGTATGAAATCATATTTAAGCGCAACGGCTCTTTGATAACGGAAGTGGGATTCTGTGACTATGGTAAATTACCATGGTATTCCGACTCGGATACCCAAATGACGGCTAGCGCAAGCAACGATGGAACCAATCGTACTAAAATAAGCTGGAAGAGCGTCGAGGGCCTTTCCGCAGCCCAGGTCCTCGACCAAGAGGGCCTCAGCAGCGGCTACGTCTCCGAGGGGCCGGGAGATATCGATGTTGTCAGCCGCTCCGCGAACGCGGATCGAGGGGCCATTAATGCCACAGAATATCCCGACTCGTATCAGTACCCCCGCGGCGGCGGCGAGGTTGAACTCACCGGGTGGAGCCCTGGCGACTGGATCTCTGAATCGATTTCGATCTACAAAAAGCTTTTCGATTGAATGGAAAAATAGGAGAACAGAATAATGAAAAAATCACTTAATATGAATGACTTAGAAGATCTGTCTAACTTTAAAGACAAGGCAGATCGGCGCCAAAATATACAGGTTATTGGCAATCAAGTCGTCGGTCTTGGACAGAAAGAAAGGCGCCTTATAGTAGAAGCGCACCATCTTTTGGTTAAGAAGGGCATGGCCCGCCCAAACACTTCTGACCCATCAACCGTGACTGTTGCCGGCCTGTTTTTGGAAGCGATTGGACTGACTGTTTTAGAAAAGGAAAGAAAAAGCCAACTACAGAGAGATTTCTCTCTTTTGGACAAAAGGCGCCCCGATTTAGATTCAGGAAATCCCAACATAGAAGATCCCAATCTAAAAAATTTAAAGAATTATCAACAAGAAGCGAAAGACGTATTCACGGAGAGTAGCGATCCTTTTTATGAGTTAGATGCCGGCCGTTCAAGACAAGACAAGCTTCAACAGAGAAACTTTAACAAACAGAACAAGAAAAAAGCAATAAATAGTTTGGCCCGAAACCTGGCACACATAAATTTGGATAACGCCTCACCATCATTAAAATACTTTCAGTGATACTTATTAAGGAGTAGAGAAACAAAATGAGCGGAACACTAGAATATACTGACTCTGAAGAGGGAATCACTCAATATTCGTCTGACTTTACCTATAGCGTGACAGTCTCGGGCAAGAAGCGCGAATATTATGTGAGCAAAGACTCGGCCGCGAAGGTCCGCGCGTCCGCGGGTACCCGTGGTTGGTATAAAGAATTTGTAATCCGCTTTATTCAGGAAAATGAACGAGTATATAGGTACGGCTTTTGGGACAGCCACCCGACATACGAACTGCCGCTCGCCCAGGACGGCTCGGTGTACCCAATCGCAACGGACTGGAGAGACGCAATCCAAGAGTTCTCCGCTGGCCAGAATGATAATGGTCAAGACATGGTGGAAATAAAATTTTATACGAAGAAGGTCCACGACCCGGATGACGCTGGAGCGGGCCGAAACTACATCGCCCCCACCCGGCAAATGGCCCGCAAGGGCGGCTTGGAAGACGAGGCCCGGGCAGCCGGCTGGCATACGCCTCGCGACGTGGGCCCAGATCTGAGGCTCACCATGGAGCCCGGGCTGACCGAAACCGCCGAGCATCTTCACGAGCAGGCCATGACTTCCGCAAAGTTAAATACTCCACGGACGACTTTATATGTGGCTTCCATGAGCAAGGCTATTGTACTTGAAGGCGCCACTGGATTAATAGGCGCAGATTCTTTTAGATTAAAATGGAACAATTTAGAGGCTATTCCCGATTGGGATCCGAGCACACACCGGAAGTGGCTTGCAATCCAGAAGGGCGATGCCCCAGGCGGATCTATTGGAATTATAAAGGAAAATCTTTATCTACCAGTAGAAGATTCTCCGGATATCTGGAATCCCGTAGTTAAATATTTTAATACATTTTCTAGTTTAAATACTGGAAAGCAGCAGGAGGATCCGACCCTTTCAAGAATAGTTGCTGAAACTCCAACATTTGAAGTAAGTTATAATCCTCGCCCCGGGGCAATGGGAGAAACAAAGGGACTTAAAGACAAATATCAAAGATTCGAAGGAGCCACCTATCATCAAGGAGTGGATCTTGCTATTAATACCATTGTCGAGGCCGCACTTAAGGGGACGAAGTTACAAAGTAAATATAATTTTAAGAAGGCAGACACAAATAAAAAATTTAACACGAACAAGCTCTCTTTGTTTTCTGAAGCGGGGAGAATGCCCGAAAGTGTGGAAGTTTCAACCACGACTGCTACCACCACGCGCCCAATGAGGATTAGTTATCCATAATGCCTTTTGATCCCTCCAACACCAGAGAACATAAATTAATCGACCTGAATTTATTTAGCGGCTCGACCGATGCTTTTAGAACCGCGGTCGGCGGCTATTGGAAAATAGAAACCGAGGAGCCCACCGGGCCCAACTCAGAAGAACAAAATAACATTTCTTTCCAAGATTACAAGCCTCGACACCCTCTGTTTCCTTATTTTGCTGAAATAAGAACAAATAGTTCACTAAAAGAAACGATATCTGAAGAAATCCTTATCACCAACAAGAGGTTCCCGGTACGAGTGTACGGTGACGGCGAATCGGTGAGAGATGATATATATTGGAAGGCCTTATTCATGGGTGGACAGTTCGGCCGAGAGGAAATAAAGCCCGCTTACAATGAAAACGTTTATGGATATCATTATTTTGAAACTTCTTTGTCATATCCCAAGCGAGATGCTGCTGTTATCGAGGGAAACTCAATAGGGGATCAAATTCAAATATCGAATGATTATAATCATTATTTATCAGAGTATGAAAAGTATATCGGAGCACTAGATTCGGAATTGTTAATTCCAAATTATTATATAATAAGCGATTTACAATCAATCGAGAATATAGAAGATATAAATGAAAATACTTATAATTCTGATATCATTAATTTTGTTACCTTAGAGGACAATTATACCACAATTAATACTGTAATGGAATCCGCCGTTGGCTCATATCTCGCACTTCGCCTAGGCGCCCCAGCGGAGAATTCTACTAATTTAATAGAAGGATATTTGCCAAAGTTTTTTGTTCAAAATCCCCTTTCTGCTTCTACTATCACGGCCGTTAAAAACAATTTGCAGAACATTATTTTAGATGAGTTGGCCCTGAATAAGCTTTATCACGGTGATCAAATATTAAAATATAAAGAAAACTTTCCTTTTCATATGAAAATTAATTTTCCACTTGATAAGTCTGATGCATCGCCACCTATCACCCCCTTTGCTGATTTTATAACAAACAATAAGCATACAGCCCGGTTTCTCAAGACACTGAAGGAAGTCTTTACTGGAGAACTATCGAACCTGCCTCCGGTTGAGACAGCATATGCTTCTAATATGAGTTATCTCTCTAGTTCGGAAGGCAGCGCAGTCGACTATAATGTAGAAACGACCGAAAATAAAAATTATAGATATGTTGATTTCATTAGAATGCTCGCCCATGATTATAATAATTTTATTTCTACAACCGATAACTGTTATTTTGTGGGAGATAAAAATATGTATAGAGATGCGGTATTTGATTCCAATGGGGCATATCGATATCTAAATTCGGTAAGCGCCGTCAACACAATGAACGATGTTATCGACTATGTTAACAATGAAGCTAATTTTAGTATCGATAGTTTAGAAGATTTTCTTTTTACAAACAATTCATGTTACAACGAAACTGTTGCATACCGAGTACAAAAAGTGGGAGGGGCCCCCACGGGAGACGCCAGAACACAAGAAACCCTTCAGAATTATTGGTTTGCGAACACAAAAGACTTAGATGATTTCAATTTTATTGACACGCAAGTAAAATACAATAAAGATTATACGTATCATGTATACAAATATGTTATTGTTGTTGGGGCACGATATAAATTTTCCGATTTAAGATTAACGCAGGGAATAAGTTTCGATAATTATGATTCGACTACTCAGAAATATGGTTTAGAATTCTACGATCCGCTAACAAATGAGAAAGTAGAACAATTATATAATGTGGGTGAAAGCAGCTTTGAAAGCCTTAGTTCTTTTGGATCGTTAGTTCAGGAAAGTTCAAAATATCCTTATCTTGCTGATTTTTATTTGAACTATGAGCCATGCGTGTTTGTTTATGAGGTACCAATATATTCTAAGACTTTGAAAATCTTGGATAATCCTGCGAATGGAACAAATATCTTCCCCTATCAGCACTTGGACAATTCACAGAAAATTGGCTTTGGTTTGTATTATGATGAATTTGGTATGAAGAAATTCCCAAAAACCATTAATAGCACAGATGAGAAGCTAAAGCAAGACTACATGAACGCCAAAGATCTTCTGAGCGAAAGTTTTATTTCGGATAGTTCTATTTCGCGACCTAAATATATGCAGATTTATCGTTTGGAGGAGCCCCCAACATCATATTCCGATTTTGATAACAATTTGCTTAACACGCTCAATTTGGGAGTGCCGAATTCAGATGATACTTATACGGTTGACTTTTTCGATAATCAAATAAGAACGAATAAAAAATATTACTATTTGTTTAGAACATTAAACGAACAGCGCATGATTGGGCATACATCTGAAATTTATGAAACAGAACTAGTTAGTGATGGTGGTTATTTATATGCCCTGTTTAACGTATACCATGAAGAAGATTTGGAGAAAAACATATTTGTAAGCCCATCTCGCAATCTACGAAAATTAATACAACTTCAGCCAAATATGAGCCAACTAGCTTTAAATACAGATCTGGTGGATTTCACGCAAGAGGCCTCCAGTCAACTAGAAAATTTAAAGATCGGGTCGGCTGATGACTTAATCTGGGATAAAAAGTTCAAAGTTCGCTTAACATCAAAGAAAACAGGTAAGAAAATAGATTTGAACATTACTTATAAATTGAGAAGCAGTTGACAAAAATGATAACTATTTACGTAAAGAGAGGAAGATAAATGGGATTTTTAGATAATTCTGGCGATATTATTTTAGACGCCGTGTTGACGGATCTGGGTCGCCAAAAAATGGCTAGAGGAAACTTTAGTATTACGAAGTTTGCTGTGGGCGATGATGAAATCGATTATGGGCTTTATAATAAAAACAGCCCTTCTGGGTCGGCTTATTACGATTTGGAAATTTTGCAAACCCCTGTGATGGAAGCGTTTACTCAAACAAATGCAGGAATCAACTATGGCTTGCTAACAAATACTGCGACCGATTTACTTTATTTGCCAACCTTGAGGATAAACACAAAAGGGCTTAACAACACTGTGCGCCCCCCTTCTACGATGCGGGGTTTGTTTTTTGTTGCCTCTACGGCAGCCGATACAACCAACAAATTAATAGCAGAAGGCGTGACAGCTGCAAATCACACCATTTCCAATGCCACTACCGGTCCCGCAATATTGCTAGAGGCCGGCCTAGATACAACAGATATTAATGGCACTGCTGCGAATAGAACCACATATTTGCTCAACACTAATTTGGTTGACAACTACTATTTTGTCTATTATGATAATAGATTTATTAGTTCGATTTTGGGCCCAACGCCCGTATCAAAATTCAACAACACGGTAGATGAGAATGGGACACTTGAATTGAGCCCCGCTTTGCACAACTCACCTCGCGTAAGTACTGATTTACAACTCGAAAACTATAGCGCGGCCAGGGTTAGGGGGATTATGGATGGCATTGTGTATAACGAGTCTTTCGGTACTGTTGATACAACTTTATCGATTATTAGTGGACCGCGTTCAACGTGTACCATGTTAAATGTGGAAATTAATCCTAACTTGTCTACTGAGTTTTCAAAGTTTGGGTCAGAAGATACCGCTCTTCCCGGCGGCCTGGTCGGGGCGAAATTTGATTTTTTGGACACGATACTTTACGTACAGGGTGCGAATACGGGCATTCAAACTCAAATCCCGTTAAGAATTTGTAAGTATAAGTCAGGTTGAGCCCCATAAATGAAAATAAAACTAAATGGAGATTTTTAAATGGCAGTCGTAAATTATGAACCCCTGGGTACAGCAGATGTAACCACCACAAAAACATTATTACACGAGTCGATTCCCTTAACGGGGACGATTCTAAGTGGAACATATGGGACATTGTTGAGTGGCGACAATATTAAAAATTATACACATGGAATGTTTCAATCTGTATATGATTATCCATATTTGAGTTCGTCTGCGAATCATATTTTTGATTTAACAGTTGGCTTCAATGCTAGTTCGCCCTTGTCTGGTACTAGTGGCGTTACGATGGAATCGAAAAAGATTAATATGTATAATCAGTTTTCGCAAGTTTTGCTTGGGTTTACGGGTTCTGGTAACACGATTAGAGACTTTGAATTGGATACCACCCTGGATCAAACGGGCTCTATGAAGGAGTCCCTGTTCATCAATTTCTCGCGGCTTCTCTATAAAGATGAAATTAAAAAGGGAACCGTTAGTCTTGTGTTGGGTACTGGCTCCTGGGCGGATCCGTTTGCGTTAACGAAGACCCTATCAGACGCTAGCGCCTCGGCTACTGCCGGCACTGCGAATACCATGGGTGGCGATTACGGAGTTTTATATTCCGCAGCCGATGATACGGCCCGAGGAGTGGTTTTTTATCAGGCCGGCCTCATAGTGCTTTCTACTTCTTCGTGGGATTCGATTCCTCTTTTTAATAGTGGTAGCGATTATGGATATACTATAACAGATTCCCTGGTTAGTGCTTCGATTAGTGGTTCGTGCGATGCGTTGCGACATAGAATTAAAAATATTTCCTTTAATAATACAACGGAGATTAATTCAACAATTTATTTCTGTAGGATCCCGAGCAATAAGTACAACTATAGCTCTAACCCGACGTATATTTCCTCAAGTCAAATTGTTGTAAAGAATGTGGCATCAGATACTCCTGTTTCCTATGTTACGACGATTGGTCTCTATAATGGGAATAATCAGCTTTTAGCCACCGCCAAGCTTTCGGAACCATTACGAAAGGATCCGAATAACGAGATTACATTGCGTGTTAGATTAGATTATTAAAAATGTCTTTTAAAAAGTTCGGACCTAATGATGTTATCCTGAACACAATGGAAGCTCACCCTAGTTGTGAGTTTTTCATTTTTGACTCAAAAATATATTACAATAACACCCCAGAGCGCTCTGGTGCTTTTAGTAGCAATGTTTTAAATGTTCCGCCTGGCTATATTAGTTTATATGAATATAACGTAGATAAGCTCGACGGCTCCAATAATTTTATTTATCCATTTACAAGGAAAGGCGGTGATAGGGTAACGTTTAAAAATATTAGCACAAAAGAGTTTGATTATTTGTATGGTATGGGGGATATAATAACCAGCAGTTATCCTATGTCGGCTTCAATCACCCGAGAATTTATGAGCGGTGCGGCCGGCGGCATGACCCCTTATACCGTTCCTAGACCGGACGAAATCGGCGGCACGGTTACGTTTTCTGCCCCCAAATATCGCCACTTTTATGCTCTTAAAAATAGACTGAATTACTACGGGGTGAAAAGCGAACATTATAAAGTATCTTCATCCTATGGAGATAAAAGCCTACAGCCAATTAATTTAATTTCAATTCCTTCTATATTTTACGGTTCGCAGATAAAGCCTGGCACCCTGTCTCTTAAGTGGTATTTTACCGGATCTTTGATTGGAGAACTACAAGACACAAAACAAAATGGTGAACTAATAGAGGTTTCGGGATCTAATGCTGGGGCCATAGCCGGCGTTGCCTTATACGACGAGGGGTTTATTTTGTTGACGGGCTCGTGGTCTCTCAATTCAGAAACCATTCGGTTGATTTCCGGGAGCACTGCGACGGTAACTCCACAGTGGCTTTATTTTGGCGCCGGCGCAAATGACAATGTTAGCCAAGCCACAGTAGGAAATACCACTTTTGCTTCAGCATCTTTTGATCTTTCTTTTAAGGGGGCAACCAAAACACAAGTTATGACAATGTTTGCCCACGCCCATCGCGGTGAGGCAAATTATTCAAGTAATCCCACCTTTTTAAACTATGGACAAGAGCAGCTTTATCTTACTTCTTCGCAAGTGTATGAGGAAAACTCATCGCGAACAATTGCCAACACCGTCAGTTCAAGTTACACAGATTATAGTGCCTCGTTCCAACGACAAGTATATATTTCCAGAGTGGCGATTTATGATGAAAGTAAAAATTTAATTGGAATTGCCACCCTTTCGGATCCGGTCCTAAAAAAAGAAGATGAAGATTTAGCCTTTAAAATTCGTCTAGATCTATGAAGCCAATATTAATTATATCTCCAACGTTGGTAAAATTTCTTTCTATTTTTATTGATATATATGCGATAACGCTATTCCCTTTTATAATTTCAAAAGAAAAAATGGGAGACGTTACCTT
>Ga0098061_1000991_pt1 | contig 13821 bp, 2 predicted proteins | sample 22_taG_FD_92579 | JGI IMG/M metagenome (GOLD analysis project Ga0098061, IMG submission 92579) | Marine viral communities from the Subarctic Pacific Ocean - 22_ETSP_OMZ_AT15343 metaG | ecosystem: Environmental > Aquatic > Marine > Oceanic | place: Subarctic Pacific Ocean | collected 2015-01-20 | reverse complement strand
ATAACCCACTTTTAGCTTTTGTTTTCATTTTACACCTTTTCTTATCCGACTTAATTTTCTTGCACTGAACTTCTTTAGTACCTTGTTCAACTTTAATATGAACAGTACAATAAGAACTACCTGACTCCACTGTTGTTTTACATCTTTTTCCACTTTTACTTACAGCGGCACATTTTATATCTTTCTTACCTTCTTTCTTTTCTTTCTTTTGTATTTCAAGATTTTTATTTTCTAACTTTTCTTCTTTTTCTTCTTTTTTTATTTTTTCCTTTTTCTTTTCTTTTGTCTTTTTTTCTTTAGTTTTCTTTTCTTTTATTTCGTCTTCAACAGCCAATACGTCTGAGTCATCTATATCTAAATCCCAAGTATTCCACCCCATTAATAAAGCTAATCTTTCTAGAGCTGTTATATTTTCTGTAAGAGCCGCGTCTACATTATCCACTTTCTTAACAACTCTATCTAGCGGTAAATTTGTAGTACCAGATATAATATTAGCTATAATCGACCATCTAGGATTGTCAATATTTAACATGCTCATTTCATCTATGACTTCTCTATTGAACTTATATTCTTGTATAGCTGAATAAATTTTTCTACCTTTAGAGCTTACGGTTGGAGATAAGCTAAAGAACTTTAATATAGTATAAGTGTGATCTGCCACCCAAGGTCCTTTCTTTTCTTGTTCAATATACTCCATTATAGTGTTTTTTAAAGTAGCAACAACGTTACCACCAAATCCTATTCCTCCAAGAATAGAATCTAACATAGAGTTTAAAACGCTTTTTTTAGTTTCATCTTCATCGTCATCACCACTACCTATAAGAGCTCCTAACGCTGCTTGTAAAGCGGAGAATATTAGATTCTGAACAGCCATATAATACATGATCTTACCCACGTTTGTTTCAACATCACCTCTACCGTGTCTTAAATCAAGAAAAGCCTTTTTAGTTAACCTAGCGTACTGCATAGGTGTATTTTTAAAAGCTAATATATATCTACCTAATGGACTGGCTTGTTGTTGTGATATCATATCAGGTCTTGCGGACTGCTGTGATTCCTCTGTGTTTTCTTGAAAATCACTCCAAGCTTTTTCTTCAGCAGCTTTTTGATCCATCCCCTGTTTTAAATAAGAATTAACTCTATTTCTATAGAAAGTAGCGCCACCAGAAGATATAGCAAAACTATCCGCTATTTGTGTTGGTAAAAATCCTTTTGTTAATAACCAGTTTAATATTGCTTTCGGCGTGTTCTTAGAACCTGCAACCGCTTCTGCTAATTCAGCTTCATTAATACCTCGTTGGTTTCCAGCACGCCTTTGCTTCAACATGTTAGAATTAAATATCATTGTGAAATCTTTGATAAATTGTGGGAAGTTTAATAACGCAGCCCCAGCTTTCAAAGGGTTGTTATCTGACCAATTTAAATAGTTGATACTAGATATTGTTTGTAATAAAGCAGATCTCATATTAAGGAACATGATAGCACCAACAGATTGATTTGCCCAGTTATTAAAAGCGTTTACTAATCTATTGGTACCGGCTTCTCTTTTAGTACCGAACTCCATTCTCCAAAGCATGTCTTCTAAAGCTTCTCTAAATCTAGTACCGTATATAGCTTCTATTTTATTTATATTATTACCAATTAATCTACCATCTGGACCCCAAACACCAAACATTATTTCTTTATTCTGTCTCCATTCAGCTAAATGCTCTTCTCTATTTATTTCGTTATTTATTTTGTTTATATCGCTTTGTATGTTCTCAACCATCCAATATTCACTAGGTTCTAAATAACCTTGCTCTTGGTTTGTTATCAATCCTAAATTATCAGCGAAAGCTTTTATATCGTTTTGTGACTCTACGAAATCAACAAGTGCTTTTAAATCTCTTTGAGATAATCCTGGAACTTCCATTCCGTTCTTGTTCCATAAGTAAACTCTAATAGCTTGTTGTACGGTAAAATCACTATCATAACCCTCGAAAGTACTGATCTTATTTTTTAAATCTTTTTTAACACCCTTGAATTCTTTTAATAAAGTTTTGTATTGGTTATCTAATCCTTGTTTAGAAGCATTCATTGCTTCGTAAGCTCTTGAAAATGGATCGAATAAAGCTTTTTTAAAGAAAGCCATTTGAGCCTCTCCCTGTCTACCCTTACCAACAAATCTGTATATTAAACCTTTAAAATCCTCTGCTGATGGTGGTACCCAGAATTTCCATCTACCTTTTTTACTACCTCTTATTTTAGCTTGTGCGTCAGAGAAAACTTTTTCAGCCTTTACTCCTTTTGTTTGCTCTAATATTCTATTTAAATCTAACTCTGACTGCGTGTTAGAATCTAGTATATCGTTAATAGTAGGATCTATACTTTTGCTAAATTGTGTTTTTGCTTGTTGTACCTTGCCTTTAACGTCAAATTGATCTAACACGTTTTTAACAGCTTGAACATTAGCTAAAGCGTCGTCAGCAAAATATATATCATTGTAACCATCAGCCACTTTTTCCACTATCCACATGGCTTTTGCTTCTCCAGTACTATTTCCTAGTCCAGTAATATTTTCTAATGGTATATCAATTCCTTGGCTTAATAAAAATTCTCTAATAGCAGGGGCAGCTTCCATTGGTCTAGCCGTTAATATAAAATTATCTTGGATACCAAATTTTTCTATTCTATCTTGGAACTTTTTGAAGAATGGCCCTATCTTACCATCAACAACTAAATTAAATTCTGAAAAATCAAACACATATCCTTTAGCTGCTAAATCAATGTATTGACTAGCGTATTCCTCGGCGTTTAATTTACCAATTGTTCCATCCGGAGTAGTAAATAAAACGTTAGACTTAGTGGTAGCTAACGTATCATCAAAATCCCATATACTAATACCCTTAGCAGGATTAACGGTTTTTGAGTACTGCGTAGCCTTTTGCACTGTTTTGTGTTGTTTGTGTCCTAAGTCAGATAGTTCTCTTATACCTTGAACTATTCCAGATATGTTCTCTGCTTCGGCTAAATAAGTAGCTAAATCTACACCTGTTTCCGCGTGATAAATATTCTTAGATTTTCCTTTACCAAATTTAGTCATTCTCATTGGACCTTCATAACTAACTTTATTGTCTACTTCTTTTCCTCCTATTTTTATTTTAGCATCAAAATACTCATTAGCTAAATATTTAGGTACCCAAGCAGATCTATGATCGTGCCCTAAGTTAGCTAAATCTATAGATTTTCCATTTGACCAAACGTAAGAAGATCTTTCTGCGTGCGTAGTAGCGGAAGCTCCAACGTGTTCGTTTTTCCATGTTAAATCACTTATTGTCATTACTTCAATCGCTGCTTTTTTAGAACCAGCTTTTTCCACGTCGTTCTCGGCTTTAGTTTTCTTTTTTACATCCGAGCTTTTTAAATCTTTTTCAAGTTTATTTTTATTCGCTTCGTATCTCTCTTTCCATTCATCAACTTTCTTCCAAGCTTTAATATAGTTTTTCCATTCTTGGCTAGCGTAATACTCTACGTTTTCAAGTTTTACTTGATCTGCTACTATTAAAACCTCTCCAATATCTTTTTGTGTAGGTTTTATTATTTTAAAATCTTCCCCAAATTCTTCTTGTAAAAACTGTTTAGTAAGATTAAAACCTATTTTACTTCTGTCTGGTTTTGGATATACTTTTATATTGCCTCGCTTGTCTTTTATTAATGGAACCTGTTGTCCTTCTATTAAATACATGAATTCAAAAGTACTTAAAGCTCTAGTTCCTTCTATTATATTAGTTTGCATTTGACCAATAAAATAAACAAAGTGAGGAGATATAATATTACTATCATTATAAGCTTGTTTCATTTTTAATGAAATATACTTCATAGCCATCATATTAGCTTTGTTCATTGCTATAATCTTAGATCTATACTCTGCTTTCTTTGCTAGTTTTGCTTTTAATCCTTTTTGAGTAGAGATATCATTGATCATATTCTTTATCTCAGTAGTACTCATTATCATAGGAACAAGTCCTTTAATAATTTTAGGTGCATCTTTACCAAGATGTTCTTTCATAAATTCTTCCTCTGCTAATCTTTCTTCGGGAGTAAACTCTCTGTTCTCTATCTTAGATAACTCTAATCCATATAATTTAGGATTTATACTTTTACCATCTTTAAAACCTAATAAATAACTTAAAGTTTTAAAGTCAAAATCAGGATGTATAGTTAAACCAAGTTCCATAGCTTGTTTTACGTACTTAGCTTGGTAATCACCAGGGTTTTTACCATCAAACATTTGTGGCGCATCTCCATTATAAGAGGCTACTCCAAAATTCTTTTTTATGAAATCTTTAGGAGTATATTTATCTAACATTATAGATGGGATATAATTTCTACCTCTTTGTAAATTAGAATTTATATTAATAAAATAATCTTCTACAACACCCACGAATAGAGGATCTAATTCTCTCATAGCATCGTAACTACCAGGATCGTTGTGGTACATTTGTATTAATTCCTCAACTCTTTGGTTTTCTCTATTCCCAAATCCTGGTTCTATTTTATCAGTTTCTGGATTAACGTCTCCTTGTTGAGGACTTTTAGAATATACTAAAATAGATTTACCATTAGCTATTCTACCAATAACATCTGGATCCGCCCCACCTTCAAACAATGTTTTTCTAACTTGTTGGTTAGTCATTATTTTTCCATGTTGGGATATTAAGGCTTTTACTCTTTGACTAACATTACTTTCCTTACCCACTATATTAACTTCTCCACTTTTAGTTATACCAAACGTTTCTAAAAAGTTATCAGGCATATTAGTTTTCTTACGTTGTGGCCATAAATTCTTAGCTCTTCTACCTTTATTATAAAATGGAGCTAACAAAACTTTTTGAACTCCTGTAGCTGTCGTAGGTCTATTGTTTTTATCAGTCATAAACCCCTGAGGTAGAGACGTCCAAAGTAATTGATTATGTTTACTTATAAAAGGTTGTAAGGCTTTTATATCTTGTTGGTTTAAATTATCGTTGTTTGCTAATTTATTAACTATAGATTCTAATATAGAAGTTCCTACTAGTTTTTTACCTTTTGGACTTTGCCAAAACGGTGTTCCATCGTCCGTGTATACGGCTGATGGATCAAACATCATGGTTCCAATTGTTCCTCTAGGATCTAAGTCAGTTAACGTTTTATAATCCTTACCTTCGTAAACACTTGGGTTTTCTTTAACTATATTAGCTATACCTTCATTGTACTTGTTGACACGATCTATCTTACCTTTATTATATGGGTCATCTGTAATAATCCTTTCGCTTACTAATATTTGTCCAGATTTAATAGCCTTATCTTTTTTCTTCTCGGTTTCTTCCGCCTCCATTTTAGATATCTCGTTGATAGCGTCATCCATAGATTTTTTAAATCCTTTATCTTTGGTATGTTTCGCAAAAACTTCATATGCTCTAACTTTAAACCATGTATTAATAAAACCAGATAACGGGGCTACATCTAAACCAGCGGCCTCTTGCTTAGCTACATACGCAGGATAATCTTTTACTAGACCAAGTACGTTTCTTGATTTTAAATCAGGGTCTCCAGGATCATAAGTTATTTCAGATATCATGTCATCTCTATATAGATCAAATATATCTCTAGTATCTCCAATAGCATTATTCTTTGCAACGTTAATTCTCGTCACTGCCATTCCCCCGTATTTCTGTGCTATAGTAAAGGCTTTTTCATCAATAGTTAAATTAGGATCACTCCACGTGTCATTTGTTTCTTTAGCTAAATCTTCTCTTTCTTTCTGTGTAATTTCTTTATCTACTTCAGCTTCGGTTTTAGAATATTGAGTTGATGTAGTTTTAGTCTTTTTAGGTGGTAATCTCCAAGTAGCAAAATCACTTGTTATTGTTCCATCTAATTTACCTTTAATAAATTGTTGAACTTGATATATCTCACTATCATGCCATCCAAATCTAGGAAAAATCTTTTCACCAATTTCCTCAGCTGTTAATCCTTCTTTTATCCCTTTTTGAACAAGTTTTTCAACAGTTTTTTCACCAGCTTTAGCTTCTATACCAGTTTGTGTCTTTATCGATTCTTTTGCTGTTTTTGGTCTAGATTTAATGGGAATAGCATACTCCGCGTAATTTGGGTCTTGGGCGGTTGGTGGTTTAGTTTTTTCCTTCCCTACTAAATCTTCATAATGCTTTGCCCCACTAACGGCTAAATCAACTAATTTGTTACCAAAGTCGTTTTTAATAGCTTGTTGATTAAAGTTGTTCATGAAATCTAACACTTTTTTAGGGGTATCTAAATGAGTATCCATAAGATCATTTAAATCTTCCTCTACCTCTTGTTTCCAAAAACTTGTAAAATAATCTCCAATCTTTTTTAAAACACTTCTAGTATCGGGACTTGTTAAAGATATTCTTTTTGAAGGGTCTTTTTCGTTTACTACCAAATCATGATAATGAGTTAAGTACTCTTCTGCGTACGATTCAAATGGTAGCGGCGCGTCTTTATTTATGCTACCATCTTTGTTTGAACCATGTTTATAACCATTGTCTTCTAATACTTTCTCTAATTTCTTTTTATGGTCCGCAGGTAATAAGTCTAAAAATCCCTTTATTAGTTTGACACCTTTCTCTGTAATATAAACCTCGTGAAAAACTCCATCTGGTCCTTTAACTGTTCTTTTTGGACCGTTTAAAACAGAGAACAAAACCATATGTAGCAGTTCGTGAGAAGGAGATGTAAGCGCAGAATTCTTAAGAGCAACTGTTTTATTGATAACAATCATTCTTTTCTCATTACCGTTATCATCCATGTACTCATGTATAAAGGCGTTAGCGTTAATAGCTCCTGCATCAGGAATAATTCTTTTTCCTGTTCGTGGATCAACACTATTATGATAATCTATTATTTGATCTTGTGAAAATACACCAACGTCTACTCCAGCTTCGTTTGTAATTTCTCTAATTGCAGCGATTTTATCCTCTATTTTTTGTTCTTCTAGCTTTAATAGAGCTTGATTTTCTCTACCTCGCATAACCATTCCTCTACCAATATTACTTTGCTCATATCCTCTTTCTACAAGTTCACTATATTTAATAGCGTTCCTCAAATCATTTAAACGCGAAGCGTCTGGATTGTTTTTCTTTTCTTCTTCTACTAACTCATCTCTAAAATCTTGTTCTGTTTTACCTTGGTTACTTGGATTGTTAACAAACTCTGCCACCTCTTGCACTATTTCATTAGACATCAAAACTTCACCACTATTAAAACTAGTACTACCAGTTAATGAATTTATCATACCAATTAAATGCTCTGCTCTAGCAGCTTCTACTTTGTTACTTATACGTATCCTTGGTCTATTTTTCCAGTTTTTGAAATACCCATTCTTCTTAGCTGTTTTTATAGCTTCTATAAAATCTACAGTATTATTGTAATGTTTTCCATTGAACTCGTATAAAGATGATTTCTCTCTAAGTTCGTTACGCTCTTTGGTTTTTTTTCTTATTTTCTTTAATATATCTTTTTTATTTTGAGATCCAAGCTCAGCATTTTTCCACTGAAGTTTTAATCCTAGTATTTCAAGATCCATTATTTTTTCTTGTCTACTAGAAAATCCAGACTCTACCGTGTTAGCAACTTTCTGTATATCTAACTCAACGTTTTTTAAATCCTTTTTTAATTCTTCTTTTTTATTAGAATCTTTTTCTTCTTTTATTTTCTTTTGGAGTTTTTCCTTTGTGTATAATAACCCTAACGTGTCCATTCTCTCTTGATTGGTCATGTTTTGATAATGATCTGGATCTATTTTGTTTTTCATAGCTGTCCAGGTATTTACCTCACTCATTATTCTTTTGTACTCTGTTTGATCAATACCTCTTCTTTTCTTTGGTGGTACTCCATCTGCTTTATCTTGCTCGTAAAGATCAACGTTCTTTTTCATTTCTGCGTTAAACCCGATTATGTCTTCAGCAGCGGCTTGGTACATGGAAAAATCCGGTTTACCTTTTCTAAATCCACGGGTTCTAATAAAACCAGATGTAATTATTGATAGCGGTGTTAATATATTTAAAGCTTTAAAATCTTGTTGTGTCGCTACGTGAAAATTCGTTTTGTTTCGTTCATTGTAACGGTTGTTCCAGTAAGCATTTGCGAACTCTTGAAGATTTTCTTCTAACAATTCTTTAGGTATTTCTTTAATACTGTTTCGAAACAAATTGAATCCCTTTCGTAAATTAGTCCCATTTTCCCAAAGCGGAGCCGTCCCGTAACCTTTCGATTTTTTAAATCTACTCATACCTTTAAACATATTGATATCCGGGTTTATCGTTTCAATTAATGATTCATAAAAAGTTTTAGTGGTCGCTGACCGCATAGCGTCTTCTGCTGTAAAGTCATCGTCTATTTGATGTATAGCTTCTTGAACGTTTTTTGGAAACATAACATTAGCGCCACCAACCATTTGTGAAGCTCTATCTAATAATTTTGCTTTAGTCGCCTGTGTACCTATAAAGTTTTTAACTTTACTTATTCTAGTATATGTTTTTGGAAGAAGTGTGCTACTTATACCTACCGTTCTAGCTGATGTTTTAGCCGCCCATTTTCCAGCCTTACCTATTCCTTTCATGGCACCTTTTGCTAAAAAACCACCTTTCATCATGTTATACATATCTGTTACAACTACAGCAACGGTTGGCGCTACGTTAGTCCAATCTACCTCTCCTGTTTCTGGATCTATCATATCTCCCTCACCCACAAAATCGAACGTTAAATTTTTCTGCGCTATGTTCCAAGAGTTTACTATCTTCATTCGATCTTCAGCGGTATTACCACCCCAAATCCTAGGTGTTTGTGATTCTATTACTCCAAGCGTGCCTGTTACAAACGACATAAATGATTGGTAAACTGATTCACCTATACCCATTAGCTGCCAACCTACATGCCCAGCTTCTGCTTTTTCCAACCTCTCTTGTCTTCTTAATTCATAATCAAAATTTTGTTTAGCAACTCTATTTAATAAATTAGTGCTAGTTGGATCTATCAAAGCGTTCCAATTTTGTTTTGTTTTAGCGTTACGATCAACCAAATCGTTATAGTTTTCTATAAAAACTTGATTCCTCTCGTTGTTTGACATGAGATTATAAAGATCAACAGTGCTGTTCATCGCACTAGAATACACTTCAGTTTGCGTGATTAAATCGTTAACTTTTTTTACATTCTCATCGTTCTTTTCTATGTCACCAGATTTAAATCCATCTAATAATGTCTTGTACTCTACCTCAGCATCGTAATATTGTCTATCAAGTTTAGCTAGGGTACCACTATAATTTGACATCGTATTCATCATTTTAAACATACCAGCTCTCTCGTACATCTCAACTTCCTTGTTCTGTTTTTCTAATTGATCCCCAATAAAAGCTTGGAAAACCTGCGCTTTAATTTTATCAATTTCGTATAATTCTTCAATGTCCTCGGTAGCATCCCACTCTCCCGCTCCTTTAGAGTTCCAGTAATACTTACCTCTACTCTCATCCCATTCTAATTCCGCATGACCATAATTACCATCTCCTTGATTGGTTATTGCTACTGCATTAGAATATTTAACAGCATTATTTACAATATTCCTATCGTTATATCCATATGTTAAAGCCTCTAATTGAGCTGTTTTTAACATTCCCTCATCATCTTCCATTTGCTTAGTTACAAATCTTTCAAGCGCGGCGATGTCTATATCCATTCCTTCGAAATCTGATATACTGTAAAACTTAGACCAGTTTGATTGGTTAGATTTTATATGTTTTTTTATTTCAATTTTTCTTTCGTCAGTTGTCTCTGGATTATTTAATTCCTCTATTTCATTGTTAAACCTTATATTCTGAGCTATTAAATTACGATTTTCATACTTTAAATAATCAGCATCAATTTGCTTATACTTAGTTTCGTTACTAGCAATATTTGTACTATGATTGTTATAATGGGTTTTCCATTTATTGAAATCTATAACATCTTCTTCTGTAACGTTGATAATCTCTCCGTTATAAGTATACTCTCCTACCGCTAATCCTTTTTCTCTAGATTCTTCTGTTTCTAAAACACCGTCTCTCTCTGCGATTTTTACTAACTTACTAATTGCTGTTTTTCCCTCTCCACGACCATGAAAAGCCTCTATATCTTTTGTATCAGTGGATGCTAAGAGTCTATTGTGTAAGGATACTTTTTGGTTATAATCTTCTTTTGAAATAGTAAGTTGATTCTCTGCCGGAATAATATTTAAATCAGCTAATCTTTCTACCTCTTCCTCTGTTATTTTATAATCACCATTTTCCTCGTCAAACTCATATACTAGTGGAGTTGTAATATCACCATCAGTAAAATCTTTTTGAGGAATTGCTACTTTAGCTTCCTCAATCCAAGCTTCGTATTCTTCTCTAAAGTTCTCTTTAGAATAATCTCCTTTAATTTCTTCGTAATAAGCTTTTTCTTTCCACCGTTTCCAATCGTTGATCATATTTTGATCAAACGCCCCATCTCCTAACTTTTCATTTTGCATTGCGGCAAAATCATTATCATAGAAATCCTTTAAACTTGTATTTTTTCTTCTTTCATATTCTACGGTTGTTACTTTTCTCTCTTCTATTTTATCAAGTTTAACTACACTATGGCGAAGATGCGCTGTTTCCGTTCCTTCTTTTATATCTAAAGCGTTTTGTTTAGCTTGTGGATAAAGTGTTTCTAAATCTACAATTAATTCCTCGTCTTCAACTACCTCCCAATCGTTTTCTCCAGCAAAAAGTTCTTTCACCATTAATATTCCTTCTTCATTCCATTTAAAGGTTTTATCCTTGTGAATGTTCTTTCCTTCTGGACTTTTCTTTTCTAACATCTTTAAAAGAACACCAGATTCAACTACACCTAAAGAATCGTGTCCGTCAGTATAATGCCACTCTCCATCAATCACCCTGTAATCCGTTCCTTTCATGTGATCTTTCGTGTACACTTCTGTCATCCAAGCTTCCATCTTCTCGGCTGAAATCTCTTCCGCATACTCACTCTGTCCTGAAACCAATCTTTGGGCCCAAGTTGCGTTAACAAAATTAGTACCGAAATCTGCAGATGTATGTGTTTCGCCGTTACTATCAGTATACTGTACATCGATTACATCGTCTTCTCTAACTCGAAACGTGAACCCCATTTTTCCATATGTTCTTTGTAAAGTATTTACAATAAAGTTTTGATCACCATAATCAAAGAGTTGACCTTTGATTGTTGTGCCTTGATCTCTAATTCCACCAATGAATTTTTTTACACCTTTGTTTGCTTCAAACGTAGCGCTTGATTCAGATATTTTTGAGAACAAATCCTCTACTTTTTCAGTCATATCTATTCTAGATTCCTTTAATACATCCTTATATTCATCTAGTGAAATATACTCATAGCTTTCGTCCCTAGACTTCATATACTCGTTGTGTTTGTTTAACAACTCTGTTTGTTCGTCTGTTCCTTTTTTATTAAACTCAAGTATAGCGTTGTTGTCTATAGTGTGCATTACCATCTCCGTTTCTTTCTCCCACTTTGCTCTAGCTTCAGCTTCTAATCTTGCGTTTTCTTTAGCTACACGTGCTTTTTCAGCGGCTACTTTTGCTTCGTAGTCAACTTGCCCAATACAATCCAAAACTTTTTGTTGACCCCAGCCTTGACTTTTACCGTATTCTACTATGTTATAAATTTCTTTATCGCTTATTAAAGTTTTAGCCATACTTATTCTCTGTTCTTGTATTGATTTGCTATATCTTCTTTGTCGTAACTTGTATTTTCCCAAGTTTCATTTTCTGCATCCCATCTCATATTCAGACTACTTAATACCCCCATTATACCGCCTCTAGCCATAAATGTTTCTGGATTTTCACCTGGATCTGGTCGCATTGCTTTTCTTTCTTTTATAGTGAGAATTCTTCCGTCTACCTCAATCTCTCCATAAAACTTATTCTCAGCGTTCATAGTTAACCAATCAGCAACTATATCTTTAGTCATCTCAAAATCATAACCATAATCACTATCTTTATTAGTTATAGCATCTATAATTCTACTTTTGTCTTCTCCTACCATATCGTAATCATAGTGATCAATTACACCATCTGGCACACCGTCTGGTCCATCAACATCTATCCCTAAGTTTTTATAAAAATTATTATTACCTTTTGACAATTCGTCTAAATAACCACTTATGTGTCTTACAAAAGTATTGCTTTCCCCTGCTCCTCTAAAATCATCGTGCATTATAGACATAATATTATCTTGATTTATAAATTGATCTCCAATAGCCGTTTTTATTCTTTGAGCGTTAAAACTAGCTGTAGAACTACCATCTACATAACCAGATCCAGAAGCGTTCATACTATTTTCATAATCTAAATACGCCAACTTTGTTGTTTCGTCTTTCTCTCCTAGAGACTTAGATAAATCATCTAATGTAAAAAACTCTTGGTTACTACCATCAGCTAAGTCCCCTTCTGATTCCTTATAATCAGGGTTCTTAAACACCCACTCCCCATCTTTGTACATAACATTATTAGGATCGGTACACGCTGCTGATATCTGTTTTTCTTTAGCCGTTCTACCGTTAGATAATGCGTCGTCGTTTTTTAGTTCAGCAGCTATACTTAAAGCTTCTTTTAAAGACTGAACGCTAGTAGACAAACCGTTCAACTTCATTTTAATTTGACCCTGCGCCGCTTTGTCATCTCCTTGAACAGCTTGCATATATTCTTCTTGAAGTTTTTTAGCTTCTTCTGTAGCTAAACCGTAATATTCCTCCCCTAAACTCCCAGCGTTTTCTGTTATCTTTAAGGTGTTATTAGTAAATTGAGTTTCGTAAGCCTCTAACTCTCTTCTTTTGTTTTCTTCGTCTATCTGCACATTGTACCTATGTTGCTCTAAACCAGCTAAAGCACTACCAGCTATATCACTAACTGTGTCCCAATTAGTAGATATCTTATTCTTAGCTCGCCTTGCATCGAAGTAAGCTTTAATAGCTGGATCATTACTACCAGCGTACGGATTTATGAATTCGTCTTGATTGTCTTCTGCCATAATTTATTTATATTAACCTACGCCTCCAGCGATACTACCTGCAGCGCCGAATATATCGTTTATACCACTATCTATATCTGCTTGCGCCGCATTTATGTCAGCAGATGTTTGAGAAACATCTCCAGAAGAAAACTGTAAAGCCTTATTGGCCATCGAAGCTTTCATTTGTCTCGAAAGATTATCTCCTTTTCTTTCTTGCATTTGTAATTTACTAGCTTCGTTTCTTTCCGCTACTTGATTTGCTTTTTCTTGATCAGCTATAGATATAGAAGCTTTTTGATTTGCTATTTGACCTTGATTAGCCATAGCTTGAGCTAATGCCGCCACACCAGATCCACCAGCGGCTTGATTCATATTAGACATAGTGTCAGCCATACCAACTTGATTTTGTTCTGCTGCAAAATCTGCTGCCTGTGTATTTACGGTTAGATCTTCCATAGTATTTTCCATGTTAAGATATGGATTACTAGTATCCAAGTTCAAATAAGCTTTCCTATCTTTCTCCATCTGTGCTTTAGCTTTTTCATTTGCTTTTTTTGCTTCTCTTTTGTCAGCTCCACCTTTTATGGCTTTAGCTACACCTAATCCAGCTGACACAACAGCTGCTCCTGCTAAAAAAAAACTCATAATTTATTTATTTTTATTAATATATTGTTCATATTCTTCGAATGTTAAAGAGACGATTTCGTCTTCTAGTTTTTTAATATCTTTTATATTGTTTGGATTTTTGTGTATATT
>Ga0098061_1000989_pt1 | contig 13850 bp, 6 predicted proteins | sample 22_taG_FD_92579 | JGI IMG/M metagenome (GOLD analysis project Ga0098061, IMG submission 92579) | Marine viral communities from the Subarctic Pacific Ocean - 22_ETSP_OMZ_AT15343 metaG | ecosystem: Environmental > Aquatic > Marine > Oceanic | place: Subarctic Pacific Ocean | collected 2015-01-20 | reverse complement strand
GGATTCATGAAGTTCAACTCTATTCTATTTGGACAACCTCTCTACCCTCGACAATGTAACACATATTTAGCTGAAACGCGAGGGCGCACCGAGTTCGACACAAGGTGGAACTATGCTAGAAAGGATAGAACACTAGATCGGAGTTATAATAGCTTGGGGAACCTTGCTCAAAATAATAGTGAATGGAAACTAGACGCTTTAGCGAATTTTGTAACAGCCGAACCGGGCGAGAGGACAGTGGCCGGCGTATCGCTTAGCCCATTTCGTATTCAATGTTTGGAGGGGGCCGCACCTCAAGATTTTTGCACAAGTCGAGCAACTGGTGGATATGGAGAATATCAACAGCCGTCAGCGATTTACCACAATGGGGATGTTTGGCATAATTTAACAGCCTCTGTTATCTACAATAGACCAGTTCCAGAAATTTATTACGATGACGGTCCTTTCTATATTGCTGGAGGGGGTACAATGTGGGAAGCAGGAGCCCAGGCGAAAAAACCCGACGCTGGTCCTTCCTACACTAGTTATGAAAATTATGCTGCTGATTTACGTGGTATAGGAAAAGCTTATAGCATTGTACCCGAGTTCAGGATCTCCGAGCATATGGATTATTATCTTATTAACTCCAAAGAGCCAGGCAACTTTTTAGTCCCCAACGCTGCCTACCTGTCCCTTACGGGCACAGCTATCTCAAGCTCAGGTCGTGTGGGCATCAATCAGCCCTCGACAGCTTTTTATAATACCTATAGTACGTCTGATTTTTTGAAGATGTTTAAAATTATTAAGGATGACCATAAAACTCTCAGCGGGGTGGGCCCCAAGGGTATTCAATTAGAGTGTAGAGCATTAATGAAGTTTTTGCCTTATGATGGATTCTATCCGGCACAACGCACAGCACAGCTTGCGACTTTGTTTAGTCAATCGTATGGGAACGTGAGCAAGCTCACACGGTATCACCCTGGCGTGTTTGGGGATTACGAAAACTTATTATCAACTCCAACCGCTTCGGCTGCGTTTAGAACGTTAATTACTCCTTTCTTTGCGCCTGGAATTATGTATAACTCCATTAAATCTGGCATTGCTGTTGATTATCCTATACACACGGGAGCTTTTGAGGTGACGGGCTCTGAGCTTTTACAGTACCGTACTATTAGCAGCAATCCAAATATTAAACAAGTCGGGAAACTCACCGACGCAGGGCTTCCACGAAATAAGACCAATTATAGTTATAGAGTTCCATTTGAAGCTCTTGTGGAGCCTGAACGAATCCTGGGAACCCTCATTCATGATGCGGAACCTCACTTGTCTGCTGCTTTAAATTGTACTGCGTCTATTGCGGGTACTGGTGATCCTAGATATACTATGGCCATGAGTAATTTTTTGGCCGAGTCGGTTAATTTTTTCTTAAAAGATGGAAAGCTTTCTTCATTGAAGTCGGCCCCCGATCTTCGCACGGATAATGGAGCCGCCTTTGTTGTAAAAGCTCAGAGCCCGTCCGGAGACGTCCCTAAGCACTATACTATGCGCATTGTTCTTTCGAACGCGGAGAACCAGACACTTGAGAGCCTTAACAGCTTGTTGGACTCCCAATTTGCTACGGTCATGTCAGGAACATCATTAGCGTGGAATCCTCCTTTGGTAAATAATTATGCTCGTACTTTTGGTGAGACGAATGTGTTCTCAGGGTCGTCAGCGAGGCAATATTATTATGGTTCTTCATTTGGCCCCCCCTCAGAGATAGAAAAAATATGGGAATCAGGTGGGGCGGCTTATCCATTTTATACGGCTTCTTGGGCGCCATTTACGCCCCCCTATTATAATGGATATTCACACATACAAGTTACATTTGCGCCCACTTACACTGGTTATCATGATCTAGCATCGATTAAACAGGCATGTACATATGAGGTCTCTCGTTCTGTGGATGTTTACGGGGGCCAAAGCCCGACCACCACCACGGCCACCCAACCAGCGGGGGTTGCTTTTGAGAGCGCCATGCAACTCAGTGCCTCGTTAAACTTTGATCAAGTAGTGCCATATGCGCAGTCGGCTGATCCGACGGACCCAAATTTTAGGTGGGTTATTGAGCCAAAGTTTGAGACCCCAATATTGGATTTTTCAGACGCCTCGGTTACGTTACCATTGGTAGGCTCAGGGTCGGTGAGTAAGGGAATGTGGCATCAATATGGGACGCAGCCATCTAATCCGTACAAAGGATTGTGGCTGCAAGTCCAAGATGTGCCAGGCAACACGGAAGGTGGGGGACCCACGGGGTCTTTAAGAAGTCTTTTAGGGTTTTCGTCTAAGGCTGTTCAATTGGGCAAACCACGGAGCCATAAAACAATAAAAGAAGCAGTTGTTGCTATTCCGTACACTCTTAGCCAAGGAGGGCTGAGAGAGTTTTACACCATTGACGATGCATGGGTGTCCATCTTTAGAGACATTTTAAGAGGGGGGGGAACCCCAGCCGTTGGCCCGAAGACGGAGGAGCTTAAGAAAGCCTTGAATGGCAACCCCGCACACTCAATAGCGAATATGTTAGTGAAAATGAAAGATTATGTTTTTCCGCCTCAGTTCGACTTCCTTCGAATGTGGGAGGGCAACGAGCCAGCAGTGCAGCCGATTGCTATGTATATTTTTCCTTTTGAGCACAAGTTAACACAAGAAGATATAACAGACATGTGGCAGAACTTACCCCCTGACAGCCTCCTTCGGATAAAAGAGCCAAAAGAGTCGCGAGCGATAGTTTCTCATCCTCTGGTTCTTGGCGAACTACTTGATAATGATATGGGCACGCAGACCCAATGGCTTGTTTTCAAGGTAAAAGAAAGGGCTCGTAAAAATTATTTTAGATTAACTTCGGGCATAGATGACGAGTCTCGGGGGATGTTTAACTTGGCTCAAAAGTTTAATCCTGCATGGGGGCCGTCGATATGGGAATCCGTATCATCTATAGATGTAACCAATACACAGGATTTGGGCACAGAAATTTATGAGCCTTTGTTTAGTTACAATTGGCCTTATGATTTTTTCTCCATGGTAGAACTCGTCCAGATGAGCGGCAAGATTAATATTTCAAGTTCATAGAAAACACTCAAAATAGCTATTTATAAAGATGACAGAATTTTTTAACAGAAAAGAAGAGGTAATCGATCTCCAGCTTACCCAACATGGGAAAAGGCTCTTATCTCGGGGGACCCTTAAGCCTGTATATTACACCTTTCATGATGACGATGTTCTCTATGATAGTCGATATGGCGGCTTTGATGAAGTGCAGAATGATATACATGGACGAATCAAAGATGCATTGCGCCCTAAAGCACAATATGTATATACCGGCGTGGAGACAAACATTAAAAAAGCTACGAATGTCGGGGCAGAAGTTTTTAGCGAAGGATCTTACAAGAACGAGTTTATTGCAAGCGGTGAAAAGCTAAACGTACTTCCGCAGTGCCTTGGGGCGTCTGACCCCAACACCCGGAATGCCCCGGCTTGGAATATTAGTTTATATAGAGCACCTATTAGCTCATCTTCTCCGGGGTACAGCGGCTCTATAGGGGGCACAGTGGCCATCCCTCAGCTAGAGGTGGTGCACCAGATCAACACTTACGTTGGGGTAGACGCAGGACAGTTTGATTTTTCTCAAGATTATGAGTTCCAGGAAGTATTTTCGGCGCTGGCGGAACAGGAGCTAGTAGCTCAAAAACTTGGACAACCGGTTGAGCTTTTTCAGCTAGCGCCTACTTTTGATGACGGAACATTTTTATATGAAGAGCAGAGCTATGTCTTTGTGGATGCGAGAGAAAATAATACTACTTTTATGAAGGAAAACTTCGATGTGGAGGTTTTTCGCATTGACTATGAACCTGATCTTACGACGGGGCTCACAGCAAGCATGATAAGGCAGCTAAAGTTTCTATCTTCGGGGCACTTGGACGATCAAACACTGTATGGTGAAGATAAACTAGGGACAGCATTTTCTCCTCCTACTCCTGATGACGTGGAGTACTATTTTGACCTAAATGTAGACAACGAGATCGATCCTAGAATTTTATGCCAGATTAATTTCGATAACAACAAAGTTAATCTTTTTGCCGACTCTTCGTTAGAGTTTGATTGCTTGCCTTACAAATTCTTGGACCAACCTGTTGTCGATCCGGAAACTGTTGAGGACTGTGAATGATAGTAAGCGCACAAAGTACAGCTGGAAGTTTGCTTCCTAATGCGTCTTTTAAGCGCATTACGTTGGAGAACGGGGGTGGTGTATCTATTATAAGTAAAAATATGTTTATACCACACGTTGCTTCAACATCCATAGGTATGGGTGGTGGGATAGATTATGTTGATCCAACTGAATCATCTGCGGTTACGGGATATTCTGAGCAGACAACCAGAGTAGCTTTGACAATGGCGATCAGGGATCAATTTAAGGCCCCGGAGTTGTCCCAATGGCTCGGCAAGGGGTTTGGGAACTATATAAAGATTTTTGTTTTACAAGTAAGAGATGCTATCGCAAGAGGGCAGTTGATTCTTGGAAAGCGTGACGGCCCTCAAGCCTTTTTGGAAAGAGTGAATACGTTAAAAGCGGAGGGGCACATTGCAGAAGGCGATGCTCAAGTTTTTAGCTTAAAAGATATAGTACCGGCTTTGGCGGATGGGGAGGCCCCTGTAGACTTCCAGCTTATATTTGAGTCCAACATGATCAAAGATAGCGCAGGAAACATGTTGTATGAGTTACAACATCCCGTAATATTTGAAGGACTTCCGGAAAGACCCTTAGATCTGTCGTATGTTGTTTTTTCATTTGTAGACTTTGAAGCACTAAACGATGAGTTTGATGGGGCGCTTAATGTACCCACCGCAGCGAACGCCGAGGTGGTGGACCTCGACGTGGGAGGAGGACAGGGCGTTGTAAAGATACACAAGGACCTGATGGATGGCATTAGATTTGAAAATGTATTTAAGAATAGCGCACTCGTTACGCAGGGGACTGTATATTTTACCGGTAGAGGTAACGTGTGGGACGGTCCGATCCACTTTGTTGATGGTCAAGCTAAAAGCGGGTATTCGGCCACTACAGCCACCAACCCGATTACACTGGCGGCAACTACCACCTCCAACACCAAGATACAGGACTTTCGGGTACGTAACACTATTTCATTACCCGATCTTAACATTGATTTGGCACAACTGTTTCCATCAACGCGGTCTCCTGTAAAAAACGCTTCTTATGAAACTTCAGTGGCGGGGCTTTTTAGCATGAAGCCTGAGAGCGTCTCTATTGTTGATTATTTTTCGGATGTGTTCTTGTCTCAACATAAAAACGAAAGCATAATGGGAACATTTTTTATTGATTTTGAAAAGATACTTCTTCGTGAGTCAAGGTTTCCGGTGACGCTTTTAGGCAATAAGAAGGGGGACGTTTTAAGCGCATCAAAGATTCTAGGGTTCAACTTGTTGAGAAGAAAAGTTTATGGGAATGAGTCTAGCGCAGATGATAAGAGCCCTTTCTTTAACAATAGCGAAGTTAAGCTGGCCTCCACTAAAGATGAAGGGGTAGCATTAGTGTCCGTAACCCCAAATGGACTCACAGAGCCGTGGTTGGAAGAAGAGTTTATTTACGCGGAGGGCGGTACGACCACTAGAGAAGTTCGTTCTTTCTCTTTTAATGACAAGTCGGCGTCAAAGAACACCAAATATAGTTATGGAGTAGAGTTTATACTGGAAGACGGGACAGTTTCCAAAGTAAAAGCACAGGTGACGGCGCTTAAGGCTCTTATGATTATGCTGGAAGAACTCAGGGCGGCCCTTGACATAAAAGAAAACCTTATTAAAGGCACCAAGCAACTAACTTCAGGGGCGCTTACGACTTTTAGCGCTGACATTAATGGCGTTTCGGCCACTCTTACAAGTCGCTTGCATTATATTTTTGAACTCTTTAGAGGCAGAAACCCAGAGTACATTGATGCTAAACAGGTGGAGATTACGCAAAAGCTTAGTTTTCTATTAAACAATATAGACGGAATGACAGAGGTACTTGCTCTTTTATCTCGGGTGCATTCGACTTTGGAAGGGGTTATTTCTAACGATGTTAAGGGATGGAGGGGCGCCGCACAGGACGACACTACTTTTCAGGCTTTGTCAACTAAAAGGCTGTTAACATTTAAACATTATTTCTCCAGTGCAGGGTCGGATGTGGCCACACAGGAAATAAAAGATTACTACCTGGATGTTCTCTCGCTTGATAGAGATCACTTTAATATACCTAACATTCATACGGTTAAGAATGTACCCGTTCTCGAATATAATGCTCGGGCAAATATGGAAAAAAGTAAATTTTTCCATGAGGACGCGAAAACGATTTGGTACAAGGAAGAACCTTTTGATACTGATATTGATGCAACAAAGTTATCATATTTAACACCAACGATAGTAGCTAATCATTATTTTGGCCAAGTAACGCCCCTCATGCAGGACATGGAGGGTGTACCTCTAGAAACGGTGTCCGCGTCAGACGCGAGCATTACGAACGCTTTACTTAATTGGATAAAAACCTCTCGGAGCGCGGGGACCAACACTGGGTTCGGGGGGCTTGGAAATCTTTCAGGACCTCAACAAGCAATTGGAGAGAACAACGCAGTGGAAACTTTGGCGGCAGATTTGGCAGGTGCGACTCGCATTCAGAAGGAGCCGCTTGAGACGGTCATGAATCAAGCAATTGATAATGCATTGACTTCTCCTGTGTTTGTTGCTGACCCGACGCTTGGAAAAGAACCAGTTTCTTCGCCGCCCAGCGAGATAGTTTTTCCCCACACGTCCATACACGATGTCGCGGAAACAGAATCTTTATATGGCAACGTGGATCTGTGTAAATTTGTGCTGTTTAAGTACATTACACTCCTGGAGTCCATTTTAAAGTATATACCCTCAAACCTTTCGTTTGACTTCCAGGAATATAATCCTGGGGTGCTGGGTACCATGGGCTTCGGCAAGCTTCCTTTGTCGCTTAAGAGCTTATTTGCCACAGCTGATGCCGCCGGTGTCTTGGGTGGAGCGAAGAGCCCGGCTGGGTTTTCGGGCGGAAATATTTCTAATAAAGTTTTAAAAGGTTATAAAAAGACTGCGGGCGTCTTTTGGTTCCATCAAAATATATATAAAGTGGAATACTTGAAAGAGTTTGGGACCACGGCAGACGGCTTTAGGACAATAAAGAATTTAGAGTGGACCCTTCTCGATAGCGCAGCGCTGGCCCCATTTGGCACCCTTCTAGCGGGAGGACGCGTATTATGCAGAATAAGCCTATACGAAGGGCCGATGGCTATTCCGATGCAGGAGAAACTACAGATGCCGATTTCGGATCAAATATTTATTCTTCAGCGACCGGGAGTGTCGGCGGGCGGGCCTGTTCTTGGTGGAGCAATAGGCCAGGCGCCTATCATCCCCGCCGACTTGGGAGCGGGAGAAGCCTCTTCCACTGAGGACGACCCCGACGAAGAGGACCTCCCCACAGGCGACCGGGCGACAGGAGGCGGGTATGGCTGAACAACCTATTCAAGCGGAAACGCAATATGGAAAACTTTCAAAGTTTGTTCCATTGTCAAACTTTGGGTATTCCGAAGGGGGCCCCGGAGGTCTTATACGACAACCTGAGACGTCTCCAATCCCCGAAACAGATCAACTCCGAGCGGACCTTGCGGCAAGGTGGACGACTGATTCTTTAAGACTTGGCAGCCTTCCTTTCCATACTACCACCAACATCCTTACGGACGGTACTGAACAGAAGGAATACCAATTTGACTCTGAACAGACTCCGAACGCTATTTATGATCGCTTTAAAATAAGCAAGGTAAAGGAGGAGGCGGAACTTCTCGAAAAAGTATGGACTAAACAAGAAGTTACCCTGGAAAAAGATGGAACATGGGCAAACGCAATTAGTGGGGATGGCTGGATTAAGGTTTTCTTTAAGCAACTTGATGAGGAGGTCCCAACCAATGGGGTGGCGGCAAAGCTGACCATGAGAAAGACGATTGTTACTCCTGGCGATTGGGCCGTTTTGGTAGCGGGGAGTTCTGATGGCGGGTGGGGGCAATTCACAGCGACGCCAGCGACAGATGAAGCGCTTCAAATTCCGGTTGTTTTTAAAGACTACTGGAAGGCTAACTTTACTGGATGGGATCAAGATCCCGGTGCCTATCCGTCTATTCGCCAGAATGGTCCGGACAATCCGTTCGTGGATTACTACTTCAACCTTACCGTCCCCTTCGCTAAAAATGAATTAACTGAGCTTGGGAATTCACTGTCTACCATGTTTATTGATGTGCGTGCCGATTATAATTTTCTAAATCAGAGCTATGAGGAACTAGTGGGCTTGACTGCGGCAGCAGAGATTTACTTGCCCAATATGTATTTGTATTTAACAGCAAAGTATGCCGAGGCTCCGGAGGCAGGAATTCAGTATGTAACAACTTTGGCGGGCTCTCTCCCTGAGGTATCGGTCGATGGGTCGGGTGGTATTGACATATTGGAGGAAAATATTGGTGAAAAATCTATTCAAGACAAAGTAAAGTTTTTCAGCGCGTATGGAGCATTTTTAGAGAGTTACGTAACCGAGACTTATGTGGTGGAGTCTCTCAAAAATCTTCACATGGGCTTTTCCAATGAGAATGTAAACTTTCTTTTAGATTATTCACAAAAATCTAATTCTTTTCCTATGTTTGTTAATGTTAAGTTTTCGACACAAACAGACTCAATTATAGCACAAGATTTAAGAGATTTTCAATTTGACTACCCGCTGCTTAAGAGTCTTATGCAGTCCAACGTCAATCGGAGTGCGACGGTCGCTGGGGACGAAACCAGCGGGGCGCCACAGGGATTTACTCGGATTGATAATCGCAAAGATGGACAATTTTTGCAGGACTCATCGCCCTACTCTCCTCTTTATGACCCTAATACTCCATCTACGCTGGTTGAATATCAAGCCGCCCGAAGTCTATATTATTTAGATATATTGGATTGGCTTGATCAATACGGCACTTCTGGAAACGATATCTTTGATGGACAGGCAGAAACGCAGTATCGCTTTGTTGGCGAAAGCCAGAAGGAACTGTTTGTGTCTAATAATTTCTTTAAATCAATTTACACAATGGTTATGAAAGAGAAAATAAAAAAAATAGCTCAAGAGAAGGTGAGAGATTTTGAAGATCTCCTTCGGGGTAAACCAGCCTATAATGAAAGTATAGCCTATAAGGTCACAAAACATCGCGTCAATAATGGCGCCATTGACCCTGTTCCTTCACAAACATTTTATTTTACAAACAGTAATGAGTTGAAAGACCTGAACTTTATTGATACGCAGGTTGCTTTTGGGCGAGAATATAAGTATGTGGTTAGTGCATATTGTTTGGTGGTGGGGACAGAGTATTTTTACGATGATTTAGTTTTAGATTATTCTCAACCTACAGACGAAACTAAAAAGCTAACAGAAGCCTATGCAGTGACCTATAAAGCCACCTTCAACGTATACTATCGTCCCACTGTGCGCTTGGTGGAGGTTCCATATTTTGGGTTTGAGGCTGATGAGTTGGACTCCATGGCGCTTATGTGGGACGATCCTCCAATGCCGCCCGAAGGACAGTTTATTCCAATTATAGGACAAACTAATAAGTTAAATATCTTTCTGAATGGGGCAACTGGAAAGATGGTAGCCGATCCTGTTGTTGTTAACAGCAATGATAGTATTAATTTGGAGAAGATCAGGAAGTACCAGAACCTGCCTAAGAGTTTTGGGGGTAAAATCGTCTATGAGGCTGAGGATGCGATAGACAATTTCCAGGTCTTTAGAATTGGGCCGAACGCGCAAGGGAATACCACTCACCCCGCATCGTATGGCGATTTCGGGGAAGTTCCTCATTGGGAAATGTCAACGCCAACGGCAAATTCAGTTGCGTTGGCTGATAAAATATTGCCTAATAGGGATTATTATTATATGTTTAGAGGGATCGATTATCATGGGAATACATCGCTTCCTTCTGCTATTTATAAGGTAAAGATGTTGGTTGAACCGGGCCAAGATATTTCTTATCCGCTAATTGAGATTGTGGAGCTTAACAAAACTCAAAAATATGTTACTTCTAAACCTATGAAGAGATTTTTTCATATTGAGCCCAAACAGGCGCAAACACTTCTAAAGGGGGAGCTATTGGCCGACCCTAACTTTGTCCATATCGCACAGACATCACAGAATTTTGGTTTGGGGGTTGAAGACGAGCAGTTGTTCGTAAACAAGAAAATGGAAAATGATCCTCTCTTGCGTAGGTTCAAGATTAGGCTAACTTCAAAGGAAACAGGAAGAAAAATAGACTTTAATGTACGTTTTGTGTGGAAACATAAAACTATCAACGAATAAAGTTATTGGAGAGAATAATTAATAGGGATTAGGAGTTTAATAATGGCTTTTCTAGACAATTCAGGCGATATCATACTTGATGCTGTCTTAACCGATACCGGAAGGTATAGATTATCAAAAGGTGATGGCACCTTTAAGATCGCCAAGTTTGCACTTGGCGATGAAGAAATTAATTATGGAAATTACAACACCGGCAGTGCGAGTGGTTCGGCGTATTACGATTTGGATATTTTGCAAACACCGATACTGGAGGCTTTTACCAACAACGCGTCGACCATGAAGACACAATTAATTTCTATTCCGCGAACCGACTTGCTTTTCTTACCGGTCTTGCGGATTAACAATGTCTTTCCCGAGGGCAGTACGTCAGGTGATACCGCACTGGTGGCTTCTTATAACTCTTATTTTGTAACGTGCAACGATGCGACTACTACTTCTACGGTTTCAATGGTAGGGGTTCAAGATGGAACGTTGGCCACCGTATCGTCGAACGGCTCAATAATAATGGTTGATCAGGGACTGGACACCACTCAAATTCCTTATTCTTTTAATATCGACCAGCAACTCAAAGAAACTCAGTACATCGTGCAGATTGATAGCCGGCTTGGACAGTTGGCAAACACCAATGGCAACACTGGTAAGAACCCTAGCTTTGTTGATGATGATAGTATTGCATTTTATTATTTCTCTCTAAATACGGACAATTCTTATGTGTCGGATATTACTGATACCACTAACCCCGAAGGAGTGAACTCCACAATCGCAGGCCCTAGAGGCACGCGCATAAAGTTCAGGATAAAGGCTTCTGCCGAGTTAATGACTAGTGATTATCTGTTTACCAAGCTAGGGGGTACCTTTACTTTCATAGCAGAAGGCGGCCCTGTATCGGAAAAATACATAGATACTTTCGTTAGGGTGACAGGAGCAACAACAGGGTATTCTATTGACCTGCCGGTCAGGTTTATTAAGAACGCTTAAAACTATAGGAAGGAAAAATGGCAACCACATACAAAAACTTATTGAACAGTGATTTTACATCCAATAAAACATTATTGCATGAGTCTATTCCAATCACGGGGACGATAGTTTCAGGGACTTACGCTGAAAATAATATCAAAAACTTTTCCCATGGGATGTTTCAGTCAGTATATGACTATCCTTATTTAAGCTCTTCTGCAAATCATATATTTGACATTACGGTGGGGTATTCGAATGAGTCAAACTTGTCTAGCTCTACTAATGTTCAAAACAAACAAAAGATAAATATTTATAATGAAATGTCCCAGCTTCTAGTGGGATATGATATTACTGGATCCATACAGCAGTTTGATGAGGACGGGGACATAGCCGCTGGAGGCACCAAGATTCAGGAGGCTATTTTTGTTAACATGGCTCGCCTCCTTACCAAGGACGAAGTCAAGAAGGGGTCTTTTATTTTTAAAGCACAGACCGGAAGTGTGAATTCGCTGCCAACTGATACCCTAACCATCAACGATGCAAGTGGCTCTAATGGATATAAAGTTAATTCACCTGCTGGCGAATATGGAGTTTTGTATGTTAGCGCCGTTGAGACGGTTTCTGATCCATGGTGGGATGTTGGAGATCCTTGTGGTTTGATTTATTACCAGGCTGGCATTGCTGTGCTTACCGCTTCTGTATTCCAGAATTTTGGTACGTATGGCGTTGGAGTATCAAATCCTCTAGTTGGGTCGATGAATGCCTTTTTGACGGGGACAGCTATTTCGGGTAATTGTGAAGCGTTCCGTAACAGGTTTAATAATCTAGCTTATAACAATACGACTGAGTTAAACTCAACCATTTATTTCTGTAGGGCAAATCACAATGAGTTTAACTACAGCACTAATCCTACTTATTTGTCCGGTAGTAAGATCGTTGTAAAGAACAACACACAAGAAAATCCTCTGTCATATATAACGTCGATCGGCCTGTATTCGGCAGACAACGAGTTATTGGCAGTCGCGAAACTTTCCGAGCCAATCAAGAAGGACCCCACCACGGAGCTTACTTTTAGAGTTAGATTGGATTACTAAAAATGCCTTATTATAAGTTTGGCCCAGACGATGTGTTTAATAACCAAATAAAAGCACATCCTCCTGAAGAGTTTTGGTTTTACAACAAAAAACTATACTACAATTCTCAACTTGCCATTACGGGCGCTCATGTGGATAACGTCCCAAATGCGGCGGTGGGCGAGCTAAGTCTTTATGAAATGAACGTAGATCGCCCGACAGGGCAGTTAATCTACCCTTTTATAACAAAGGATGGTTCTTTAGAGGCGTTTTCCACGGTTTCTACGAGCGACTTTAACACGGATTTTGTTTATGGCGACATAATGAGCGGTACTTACCCTTTGACATCTTCTATTTTTCGGGAGTTGTATATTGCGGGGGGGTATGCGACCCACCTCAGCGCCTTAAAAACCACTTTCACTCAGTATATGCCGCTCAGTCCGCACTATCAAGTTTCATCTTCTTTGCTTGGGCGCGATCTTGATAATATAGCGCTGAACATTATTACCATTCCCTCTATTTTTTATGGCTCTTCCATTAAGAAGGGGACTGTAGACTTAAAAATATATTACACTGGCACCCTAATGGCACACGCACGCGATATAAATTATGATGGAGCGTTGGTTGACATTTTTTCTGAGGTTTCCGGAGCCGCAGCGTCCCCGGCAAGCGGGAGCACGGTGGGGGTTGTGTTGTATAACGAAGGGTTTATATTCTTAACCTCTTCTGTTCCGTTGGGCAACAGCACCACCTTAGACAATTATAGTAATAGCAACCAGAGGCCACAATGGTTGTTTTTTGGTGATTACGGGGAAGAGGGGGCTGTTACTAATTATGAGACCCCATCGTCGGCGTTTTCATTGGAATTTAGTGGGACTACCTATACTCCCGTTGTTACGATGTTCGCGAACGCTCCCAAGAACGCAGTTAATTACTCTCCTAATTTAACGACGCTTGATTATGCGCATGCTCTGGCATCTGGAAGTATTACCGGCTCTAGCACTTATATTGAGCCATCTATTCCCTTGGCCAATGTCGCAAGTAGTTCATTTCTAGCTGCGTCTGCGTCTTTTGAAAAGATGGTTTATATATCAAGTATTTGTATTTACGATGGGGCTAGAAATAAGATCGGTGTTGCTAAATTAGCTAAGCCCATTAGGAAAACTAATGAGGATGACTATACATTTAAATTGAAGCTGGATATATAATATAATTCCTATATGATCCTTGGTCTCGATATTAGCACAAGCATTACCGGAATAACATTGCTTGACAGCGATGGTAAAATAGTGTATAATCTTGCTGTCGATACAAGAAAGTATAAAGACTTCTTTGAGAAAGCAGAGGTTATAGAGAGAGAAGTTAAAGAACTGGCAAGAGCTTGTAAAGAATTTGGCATTGAGATCGACCAAATC
>Ga0098061_1000987_pt1 | contig 13870 bp, 5 predicted proteins | sample 22_taG_FD_92579 | JGI IMG/M metagenome (GOLD analysis project Ga0098061, IMG submission 92579) | Marine viral communities from the Subarctic Pacific Ocean - 22_ETSP_OMZ_AT15343 metaG | ecosystem: Environmental > Aquatic > Marine > Oceanic | place: Subarctic Pacific Ocean | collected 2015-01-20 | reverse complement strand
TTTAAATAGTTCATTATACCATTACCAATTCTACCTAAGTTTTTAGGTTTTGTAGTACCAGTCTCCATTCTATAAAGCATATTATCTATAGCGTCTCTCCATTTAGGACCAAGTTCAGATTCCATTTTAGCTAAATTTTCTTCAGAGAATATTTCTTTTCTTTTCTCAAGCCAATCACCTATATATTTTTCCCTACCAACAGTTTTACCAGTTTCACTAACTTCAGTGGCCAACGTCTCCGCCCACCAAGTTTCTTTAGGTTTCTTTAATCCAGTCTCTATTTTAGTTAACACAGCAACGTTTTCCGCATAAGCTTGTAGCTTAGGATTATTAGCGACATGTTCTAATAATTTAGCTTTAGATGTTTTCGTTAATCCAGGTATTTCAAAACCAGCTTTATTCCATATATAAACTCTAGCAGCCATATCGTTTGTAAAATTAGTTTCTCCAGCTGGTTTGTCTAGAGATTTAACTATATCCTTACTCTGCTTACGTAGTGACATGTAGTCGTTAAGTATAGTTTGCCTGGCCGTGTGTAAATCATTGATACCTCTTTCCCATGGTTTATAGAAATTCTCTCCAAACCATTTTTTGTTTTCTATACCTTTCTTACCCTTACCATATATAGGTTCCATAAGTAATTCTAAATCAGCGGCAGAATCTGGTATAAAGAATTTTCTTCTTTTCTTATCTCTACCTCTCATCTTTCCCTCAGCTGTAGAGAATCTTTTTTTAGATTCTATACCAAAAGTAGATTCCATTATATTATTAATGTCAACGTCTAGTTTTTTACTAGCCAAAGCTTGTTGAACTTTAGACTTAACATCTAATTGATTTAAAACATCTCTAACAGCTTTTACGTTCTGCATAGCATCATCAGCAAAATACATGTCATTATAACCTTCAGAGAATTTCTTTAACATCCACATTGCCTTAGCCTCTCCAGTGCTATTACCTAATCCAGTAATATTTTCTATAGGGATTTCTAATCCTTGAGATTTTAAAAATTCATATATAGGTCTAGCCGCTTCAGCTGGTCTAGCTGTTAAAACAAACTGATCTTTTGTTCCAAACTTCTTTGCTCTTTCTAAAGCTTTTTGGAAAAACGGTCCTTTCTCTCCACCAGTAACAACGTTAAACTCTGCAAAATCAAATTTACCACCTCTATCAAGTATATCTTTTCCTTCTGTAGCAAACTGCTCCGCATCTAACCTAACTTTCTCATAACTACTAACGAAGTCATTCATTTTATTAACTAATTCGATGGGCATTGCGTCTTCTTGCTTTAGTTTGTCAGTTTTAACCTCCATAAATCTTTCACCAAACATAGTTTTAAAACCTGATTTATTTCCCTGAACAGCTTCGTGATTTCTTTCTACTATCTTGTCCAATAAAGATCTCTCCGCTCTAGCTTTGTTTCTAGCTAAAGCGGTTGGTAAAGACGTTTCAACAAATAGCATGCTAACATCATACCCTTTGTCTTTAAATTCGTTAACAAGTTTTTCCATGGCCTTTATAGATCCACCAGTACCATCTACAACCACTCCATCGGCGTTACCCTTGTACTTCATCATCTTTCTTTTTGCAATACCTCTAGCTTGATGTTGTAAAGAACCTAGCATACTTCTTTGTTCTTTAGTAAGGTCGTTCATGTTTTCTGGTAAGCCATTGTTTTTCTTTAACCACTCTAAAGATATGTCAGAGTTAACAATTTTAAACCCTTGCCCTTCTAAATTTAACTTCTTAATAACATTACCTTTACCACTACCAGCTCCACCAGCTAAGAATATAACTTTTCTATTTGGTTTTGGTTTACCACTAGGATTTGGTATGGTTGCTCTCACACCAGATTTAGTTGTAGCTAATGTGTCATCAAAGTCCCAAGTACTCATACCTCTTGATTCTTTCTTTTTCTTTCTACCTAAGTCGAGTGATTTGTCACCTATTCTCATGCTAGCTAAAACTTCAGATGGTTTAGCGTTTTTAGCTATAGGTAATCCAGCTTTTTTAGCTGTTTTTAAGTTTTGTGTTTCAACAGCTTTTCTACCCTTGTTTATAGATGATAACTCGTGGTGCAGTGAATTTGCTTCCCCTATCTTTATGGATTCTTTTAATAATATATCAAGTTGCTTTTGATTATAGTTATCAATTATACTTTCTTTTATAGTTTTTGGAGTTTTACTTTTAAAATCAACTATTGATCCAGAAACACCTTTTTGATATAATATATTTAATATAGAAGAAACCTCTCCAAGATTTTTACCAGCAAAAGCCTTTAAATACGTAGTGTTACCACCAAACAAAGGTGAGTCATATATTAATTGATCTTGCTTAACAGTTGTGGATTGCTCAAATAATTTGGACAATATATCCATTTCATCTTTGTATCTTTTGTTATTAAAACTCTTAGTTTTTTTGTTCCAATTTCTACCAAGAGAATTAAAAAAAGTATAAGTATGGTTTTGCAACTGCATCTGATGCTCAGCGTGATACATTGATCCTAAAAAGTTTTTAGCAAGAGCATCTTTACCCACTGGTATACCCACCTCCATACTACCAGCTGTTATTGTAGCTGTACCTTTTATAGACCCATCAGTAATATTGGTGTGGCGTCTCACGTGTCTCAACGCGGCTTGTACGGCCTCTTGTCTTGTTAAACCATAATCAGCATGATTTTCTATAACATGCTTTATAGCATCCATGTGAAATTGTCTTTTCTTTATATTAGCCTCTATAACCTTATTGATATCTTTAGTTTTACCAGCTACTAATTCTCTACCTGTTTTCCAAACTATTTCTTTAATTTCATTGTTTGTTTTACCTGCGTTTTTCGCGGCAACCACCTCGTTGGCTATTTTAGTTTTAAAATCTCCAGTATCTTTAGTAACAGATTCACGGAAGAAACTATACTCTGCATCCGTGATTTTCTTACCATTTCCAGTAAAAACCTCTCTACCTAAATTGTAATCAAACCAATTTTGAATTGTCTGTGGTTTATTTGGATCATGTTTTATTCTTTCGTATTGTTTTGTTTTAAAATTCCAGTTGTTATTTTTACCATTACCAGCGTTTTTTATTATAATACTTTCTGCACCAACCGGGTACTGGTTACCAAGAGCGGCTTCAAACATGTCTTGAATGGCTTTTTCGGTAGATATTTCAGAAAAACCGTCCATAGTTTCCTGCTTGATTCCCTTAAATAATTCAAATTCTTTTATTAATTTTTCAACCATATCTTTATGGTTTTTTGCCTGCACCGCCTCCATCTCTGCTTTAGGTTTAGAAGTTATCTCCGCTAACACTTGAGCCTCTGACTTACCTTTAATTCCGTCTAGTTTTTCGGCGTATTTATCTAAGAAATTATCTTTATCTTTTTTATCAAACTTTTTATACTCAGGAGTTTTAAATAATTTACGGACACCACTTAAGCTTGCTTTAAATGTGCCATTATCTTTTATAATTTGATTGTTCAATAACCTTTCACTTGCTAAACCTTCGTTTTTACCAGCTTCTAATTGTCTTGCTAAAGCGCTTTCTGCTGGAAGCGCAGATCTAACAGATTGTAGATATACGTTCTTACCAACCTCTTGCATTACAGCTTTGTAATCTTGTGGTGATTTTAATGATTCTGCAAATTTTTGTTCAAACTCAGTTTTGTACGTTTGATCTTTAGTTTTTTGATACTTTATAAAACCCTCAGATTGTATAAAAGGTTGTAGTCCCGCATCTGTCTGTTGTCTTTTCGATGTTGGGGTAAACAATAGTTTGTTATGTAACAACACTTTTGGCACTCCAGCTGATTTACCTTTAACAATATCTGGGGCAACTTCAGTTAAATATATTGGATCTATTTTATTTTGAGCACCTTTAGATATAGCTGTAAGTATTGTTGGAACATTAGCTTCAACAACTTTTTTCACAGCTTGTAAATCTCCAGGTTTATTTTCAGTACCTTTGATTTGCCACGCCATAGCTGTTTTTAACGACTGCCCTTCTTTACCAACAACAGACATTTTGTTAGCGGTACTTTCGCTAATACCCCAGAAGTCAACAAGTAAATCTTTTTCTATACTCTCTCTATATTGCTTTATAGAGTTTTTATGGCTAACAATTCTTTTGTTGTAATCTTTTTTACTCTCTCCAGAACGTTGAGGTTCTAGGTTTCTTTTTAACTCTGGAATTGTTGCCTGTGCTTTTCCAACTACAACGTCAGCGTTCCTTAATCCCAAGTCTTTTGATAATGTAATTAAGTTTTGCTCTGCAATATACGATTCTGCTGTTTCTTCTGTTAAACCTTTTTCTTCTAACCAATTTTCTCTTTCTAATCTCTGCTTAATAGATAAGTCTTGTGTTTCGAAATCTTCCATCCAAGTATCTTTATACTCGGTTTCTTTCATTCCCTCTGCGTCTTTACTTATTTCAAACTCTTTTTTACCAATCTTATCTACAGATTCTTGGAACCTAACATCAAACTTACCACCAATAAAATCACCTAAAGAAAACGTTTTAGGATTAATATCACCTTCTCTTACTTTACGAGCGTAATCCGCGGTCAATCCTTTTATACCACGATTACTAGTTAAAAAATCTTTTACTATGTCTTGCATAAACGGCCAACTAGCAGTATTAAAACGTCTGTTCATAGTATTAATTACTCTACCGGTTCCAGCGTTACTACTAACAGCTGGATCGTACATGTTAACAACTTCATAAGCGTTGCTAGGCGTTTCTAAGTTTAGTATATCATTTTCAAGTTGTTGCTTTGCTTCATTAAAATCTTTGTCGCTTTTATAGTTATCTCTTTTAATGGTGATCTCTTTCATTTTTTCCAATCTCGCAGCGTCTCTTGGGTCTAATGGTTTTATAGCAAGATTTTGTAGTAAATTATTAAAGTCTTGATCTTCTTTCTTTGTGGTTTTAACATTGATTGGAACACCTTTTGCATCAACTAACACTTGAGAAGATAATCCCTTTTGCTTTGGAACTTTAGAATATTCGCTTAATGAAATGTAATCTCCTTTGGTAGACCCAATAGTTTTCATTCCTATTTCCCCTGGTTTAGTTGTTTCCATCTCTTTACCATAAGGCGTCCACTTATCAACTAATTCTGTTAGTTTTTTAAAGTGAGATAAGCTAGGGCCTCCTTCTCCGATGTTCTTGTGATAGTCTCCAAACCAATTTATAATATCATTTTTAGTTCTTGTTTGGGCTTCTGCTCTAAGCTCACCCTTAGAAGGTTGTTTACCTAAAGAAGAGTCTATCCATTTCTTTAGTCTACCCCAACCATTGCTTTTATTTATTCCTTCTAACTTTGCTCCGTCTCTTAAGGTTTGAGATATATAAGCCATCAACTCCGCTTCTTGAACTTTTGCTAAATCCATGTCTTCTAAAGAAGTAATGCCTTTATTTTTTATAGCATCATATAAAGTGGTTTTCTCTGTTAACTTAATGTCTTTAGTTATTTCTAAAAGCTTTTTAATCGTAGCTGCTTTAGTAGCCTTGTTTTTCATTGCTAATTTAAACAATGGGTGATGTATCTCGTGGGAAACTAAACCAGGTGATAAATTGTAAGGATCTAATTCTATTTCTATTTTACCTGTTTTTTTATTCTCAACAAACCCACCAAGTCTCCCGGTCTCCCCTTCTGCTTTGAATTTAACTTCTATACCGTTAAATCCATTTTGTTTTAAAACCTCCATGTTTTCAGGATTGTTTTCAATTTTTTTAACTTCTTTTTTAGCTAGTGATGGCGCTAATAATGGGTTAAGATAATCACCTAGTCCATCATATTCCCAAAGCCTTCTCTGAGCTTCTGTGTGTAAGTCATTCCATTTGTGAAAAGATTTTTCAGAACCTTTCTTAATAGAGCGATTACCCTCAGCATCTACGTTTGTATACTCGTTTCTTTTGTCTAAGAATTTACCTTTTTCTGACTTTATTTTATTATAAGTCATTCTATCAAACCCACCAGGACCAAAAATCTTTGCGTGAGTACCCGCTAAAGCGCTACCTAAAACATAGTCAGTTATAAGTCCACTCATTACCATGTCAGGATCGTCATAATTATCTTTCAAGAATGTTTGCCATTCCTGCGCGCCCATAGCGTCTTTTATCAAAGCGTTGAACGCTTCACCAGCTTTGTTACCAACCATCATACGCACACCCATTGCATTCGCGTCGTATAGTGTTTTAAGTGGTGCTAATCCCTTTACGTTTACACTAGTTAGTCTTTTTTGTACCGATGGAGCGAGTTGTTTAAATCCAGGTATAACTCCCCCTGCTAAATTAAATGCAATACCTTTTGGCATACCCTCTATATCTCTTTCAACCATAGAAAAGGCTGTACCCTCGGTGAGAGCTGCTACAGCTTTCATTTTTGCTTTGTTAATAGTACTTGGACCTACTATATCGATAACTTGTTTTCCTTTTTTTATATTCGCTGGGGATGCTATAAAAGCGCCTATAGTGCTAAGATCGGTAGTAGAAAGATTTAAACCTTTACCCTCGATAGCATTCATGTTATTGCTTTTAGCCCACTTATTTGCTTTTTTTATTACTTTTGATTCATCTAAAAGCTTTGTACCTTGCTTGTATCTAGATTTACCTAGCGTTTGAACCCACTTGTTAATACCAGTAATATATTTAACTCCATTTAAGATTTGTCCAGCCGCATAAAACTCCGCTACAACAACTGGTAAACCACCTAATCCTTCAGCAATCATATCAGCGGTATTAGTTTTAGAGTGTTTTCTAGCCGCTGCGCTCAGCGGGATATTCATATCTGAATATATATCTTTCATGGCTGCAACTGTTTGTGCTTCTGTTACACCGTTGTTTACTATTACCGTACTAGGATCTTCACCAAAAGAATGTATAAAAGATCTACCAACTTGCTGAACAAACCCACCTAAATCTGATTTATCCACTGTTTCTAATCTTTCGTTTAAAAGATACATCCTTTTTAATCCCTCCATTTTAGAAAGTAAATCTGCTTTTTGTTGAGTTAAAACATCAAACTCATCAATCTGCACACCAATAACCCCCTGCTTTGCGTATTTTCTATAAGATGCTCCATGATGGAAAGATGTACTTCTTAAATCCTTTGTTTCATCGTCAAACTCTGATAAAGCAGTAGCTGTTTTAAGAAATTCTATTTTTAATTCATCTCTTGTTAATCCCTCGTAGTTAGCCATTTGCTCTTGAACTAAATCTTTAAGATTGATTATATTTTCATTCTTTGGGTCAGTAACACTGGCGGCTAATTTTCCAGTGTTTATGTCCATTAAAATATCGTAATTAGCACCACCTTGTTCTCTGTATATCTTAATAAGATCTTCTAACTCCTTATTTTTTGTTTCTAATTGACCGGGTAAATGCATTCCACGATCTATTTCAATAATTTTATTTTTAATATCATTTTCCATAACGGAAAAAGTAGCTGAATGACGTTTGTTATAAAGATCTTCTATTTGTATGTCTGTGAAACCTTTATCTTTTAAATCCTGTAATTCCTTGTTAGATCTCTTTTCATTAATCCTATCTACCTCAACATCAACATGTGAAGTAACAACATCATTAACTATATCGTTAATATCCATGTTCGTAAGATTATCAAAGTTTGTTCTTGCTGCGTTAAACCATCCCCCCTTAGCATTCATATCACTTAAAATATGTTGTACCAATTTTTCTTTATTTTTTGGCGTCATGATTTTAGCGAGATCGCTAGGATTTTTTATTCCATTTCTTTGAAATATTTCATTTAATTCAGTAGGATTGTTTATGTAATTTCTATTAGCTATCTCAGTTACTTCTTTAACGTCTTTTTTATATTCTGGAGTATCTTCAAATCTTTTTTGACCTTGTGTTAAGAATCTTTTTAAAGTGTCACTATAATCCCATCCTTTAGTTATATTTCTACCAACTCTTATATCTATAGAAGCGCCTTTTCCCTCATCTTTAGTAACTGTAAATTCATTTCCTAAAGTTCCAGATGTTTCAATAACATAATCCGAACCAAGTAATGTTTGAAGTTCATCACTCATTAAATCTTCAGCATTCCATTTAAGAGAGTGCTCATTCCATATTCTATCAATTTCACTTTCAACATTACTATCTTCCTTAAAAAAAGTCTCTTGCTTACTGTCTATATAATCTGCAATTTGAAATCTTAATCTACTCAAACCTTGATCATCACTAGGAATTTTAAAAGGTCTAGGAGATTTTTGGTTTGGAAGTTTTACAGTAACGGTACCACCACCAAGTCCAACTTTATCAAAAACAACACCAGGATATTGTTCCTGAAGAGCTTCAAAATTTTCTTCGCTTTTAAAGTTTTTAACACTTTCTGGCCCAATCTGAAACTTGCTTGGATCAATAATTCTTACTGCCGCGTTATCTAGCGCCGCTGGAATTATATCTGTAAAATAATTATCATATTTAGATGGTTTAACTTCTTCTACAGGGGCTTCACCAACTTCATAATCATAATCACCAGCTTTAATTCTATCTAGCAATGCCGAAGAACCATCGCCCGATTCTGACCCCGTATCGTCTTGACTCACCGTTGGAGTCTCGATGTCCGGAGAGTCGGGCTGCTTTTCCACAAGTCCCTTCGCTTTCATTTTCTCTAAATATTCATCAAAATCCATGTTGTATTTAACAGCGGCGTTTTGCAACTGCTCTAACGTAACTGGATTACCATTTAATTCAAACATATTATTTATTTTTATTCTGGATTTAAAGGATCATAGCTAGGTATCGCGCTCCCTGTCACGTAACTCATAATCTCTGCTTGTAACTCTTCATTAGTCTTCAGGTCTTTATTCTCAATATCAATAGTTATATAACTTCCATTTGGAGCTTTAATTGGCTTACCACCTTCAAGATAATAAAGTATTGGTTTTTTCTTTCCAGTTGTTTCATCTTTAATAGTTCCTGGTCTAAATCCTCTTTTTCCAAGTCTCGATAAAGCACCGAAGTCACCCGTGCTTATAGCTTTGTTTGCTTTGGTTACTATTGCTTTCGTTTCTTGTGCAGCTTGATCTTGCCCGTATGTAGGTGTTTGTTTTTGCTTGATTGCACCTGCGGTAGTAACCCCCTGTTGAAACTCATACATGTCTTTTTTTGCTTTTACTTTCTCAGCTTCTAATCTTACAGCTTCAAGTTGTTCTATCATTGAATTTGCATAAACTTTTTTAACGTTAGTCTCCATTGTATAATTAATAACTAACTCTTTGTAAAGATCTTTATCTTCTTCTATTTTTTTGATAAGTAATTCAGCGTTTTCTGGTAAATGGTATAATCTCTGATCTTCTGCATCAAAAACACCATCGTCATTCATATCAATAGCAGAATTACCACCACCACCAGCGGTACCATGACCGTGTTTAATACTCAATTTATCAAGTTGTGTATGTATTAATCCAATAGCCTCATTATCAATCATTTCATGTCCATTTACACCCGCTAATTTACCTTGACCATATAAAATTTGATTAAAAGTCATACCAGTCGTAGGATCCTCCATATTTGCAATATTTCTAACTTGGTCCATAGTATTTACACCTTTAGATAAAGTTGTTTTCATTTGATTTATTTGTTGTGGCGTCACGTCTTTATTGTCTTGCTGAAACTCCTTCAGTTGACCTACAAGGTCATTTATTTTTTTCTGAAACTCAGTTTGAAACTCAGGATCATGTTTGGTTAAACCTTTTTTAATATCTTTTAAAGACATTTTATTACCATCAAACGTGTAAAATATTTCTCCAGTTTTTGAATCTACAGTTTTCTTGGCATTGTCTGTACCGTTTTTATAGTCATCCAAAAGCGCATTCCATGTTTTTGCCTCTGGACTACCTGGAGTATTGTAAACATATCCACTAGCAGAGTAATTTACCATTTCATCAAATATTGTTTTTTCCTCTGTCATGTCATTTTTATACCTATTCATCTTGAACTCTAACTTTTGTCTAGCGCGTCGCTTACCCTCTTTATCTAACGTATCATCAATTTTAATAAGATCTAATTCATTTTTAAAACCAAGTACGGTGTCATTGTGAGTATCCAATCGAGCGTCATTCATATTACCCCCTGCAAGCATAATCTCTTCAACATCTTGTGCTAAATCCATTCTCTTTTTTTCGGTTGCCTTATGATCTTTCCACTGATTTTCAAATAATTTAGATACAGCCCCAGTAAAATCTTTTAAATTTTGTTCTCTTTGCGCGAAAAGTGCCGTTTGATCCAAAGGAACATTCGCCATTGACGCATGATACGCCATGTTTACTAAAGTTGAATCTGCTGCTCCGTATACTCCCATATTTATATTTTTATTTTTTAAAATTGTCCGCTTTGTTGTACTGGACCTATATTAACTGGACTATATAGTGTTGGTGTTGGTGTGAATGTACTACCACCACCACCACCCATACTACTAAAATCTATATTACTTAACGCACTTAATCCAGTAGTCATCATTTGATTAGCCGAAGCGTTTCCTGCTGCTTGATTAGCTAAATTTTGTTGATATGATGCGTTAGCACCACCCAAAGCTCCCATTTGCACCCCAAGTAACGTTGCTTGTCTACTCATTTCAGCCTCTTGAAGCGCGGCTTCACCACCCATTTGAGCCATTTGAGTATTCCAATCTCCTCCAGCAATTAAATTCTCTCTAGCTATTTGTTGTGCCTGTGCTTGTTGTGCTCCAGCTAATATTGCTTGTTGTTGTTGATCAGCTCCTGCGAGTTGCATTCTTTGTTGTTCAGAAGCACCTTGCATTTGTAATCTTTGTTGATCAGAAAGACCTTGAAACTGTAAGTTTTGTAAAGCTTGAGCACCTGCTAATTTTGCTCTTTGTTGATCAGAAGCGCCAGCTAAAAATTGTCTTTGCTGTTCTATACCACCCGTGAGTTGAGCTTGTTGTAATGCCGCTGCCCCAGCTAATTGAGCCGCTTGTTGTCCTGCAGCGCCCTGGAACTGCATTCCTTGTAGCGCCGCCGCTCCAGCCATTTGTAACTGTTGTTGTTGAGCTGCTCCTTGCATTTTCATTTGTTGTTGTTGCATCGCTCCTTGACGTTCCGCCATTTGATTAGCCATATCCGCCCCAGCTTGTTGACCTTGTAATTGTGCTGCTCCAGCCCTTTCTTGTTGTTGAAGAGACATAGCACCTGTAGCCGCTTGACCTTGTAACCTAGCGGCTTCACCTCTTTGCATCGCCTCTATTTTAGACGCTTCTTGCATTTGCATTTGCTGGTTTTGTCTTTCTTGTTGCCCAATTCCAGCAGCTTGTTTCTGCGCTGCTAATTGCCCTTGGTTGGCCATAGATTGTGCTAAACTAGCAATACCACTGCTACCAGCCGCACCCTTTAAACTTTGTAATATATTAGCTCTTTGTTGTCTTCCTTGTTGTGCTTCAAATTGAGCAGCTCTAGTGTCAACAGTTGCATCTTCAAACTGATTCTCCATGCCTTCGTAGTTATTGTCCATACCTTCATAGGCATTTTCCATACCTGCAAATTTATTTTCTAGACCAGCGTAGGCATTTTCCATACCAGTAAATGTATTCTTAGCTCCAGCATATACATTTTTAGCGTCAGCGGCATAGTTGGTCATACCAGCCGAAACATCTCTAGCATCTTGAGCGTAATTAGTCATACCAGCAGAAATATCTCTAGCGTCTTGAGCTACGTTTGTAGCCCCAGCAGCAACGTTTGTCATTCCACCAGCAACATTTTGAGCGCCAGCATAAACGTTCTCAGCATTAGCATATACGTTTTGATAATCCTGCGCTAAATTATCAAAATTAGTTTGAAGATTAGCATAAGAGTTTGTGGCATCAGCATAAGAATTAGAGAGAGTCATCTCTCTGTATTTTTTCTTTTGCTCTTCTAAAAGTGCACTTTGCTCTCGCTGAAACGCAAGACTATTTTTCGCGGCTTTAGCTCCCGCTTTTCTTTGTTTACTAGATGAATATAAACTTGCCCCCACACCCGCCGCTGCCACTATTGTTGTTACTGCTGCCATATTATAAGTTTTTAATAATTTCACGTGATGGTTGTTCGTCCACAAACCATCCTAATTTTTTATGCGTATTAATTAGATGTTTATTTTTTACAACGCTAAATATATGTTTCATACCTAGTTCTCTACATATATTTTCAACACCTATTATTAACGTTTCTATTGCCTTTTTTCTATCTTTTTCTTTATATTTTGGATTTGATACAATCCATTCTAATATACCCCACTTAGAGTTTGTTATAAGCAAAAAACAAGCCACTATAGGTATATCATTTTTTTCTATTATAAAACCACTTTTTCCATTGTCAGGTAGTGACTCTTTTGGTAAAACTGGCCATCTCCACCATTTCCACCATTCACAAATAGTTTCGTAATCCTCTTCTTTTAAGGTTCTAAATTTTAAATCATCCTCCATTATTTTATTTAATTTTATAAAACATAACGAACACTTGTCTACCTTCTTCCCAAGATTTATTAGGATATCTACCATGAAAGTAATTAGCTGGGTAAGATAATAATCTATTCTGTTCGTAACCTAGTACCGTGTTTAATTCCCATTTACTCAAATCACCAGAATCTTCTGTTAGTAATCTATCAAACTCTTCGTTACTAATATTTTCTGGTTGTTTTTTTCCATATTTTTTATGGGTCCAAAAAGCGGTACCATGTAATTCTGTTAATTTTTTCTGAGAGATATATAAAACAGCGGCTCTATCGGGTAGTTGATCATTTATTATACCATCGCTGTGTATTCTCCATTCAATATCTATAGTATCAGTTGATAATCTAAAAAACCCTAGTATAGATTCTAACTCGCAACCTTCTTTTTCTGAAAGTAATTGTAATATATAATCAATAAACTCCGGTTTAGCTTCTTGTACGTGAAATGATTTCCCAGGTGTTTTATGTTCAGTATAATTATTACTATTTAAATCTTTTATTGTCTTTTTAAACAAATCATTGTCTAAAAAGTCATCTATAAAATATATCACTATCTAATTAGATTCTGTAAAAAGAGACGACCAACTAGCCTTGCCATTCTCTTGTTTTTCCATCACGCTTTTATATGCTTTGTGATGAGTGTAGATTATACTGTATTTCTCGTCTAGAACATCATGACCCATCTTTTCAGCGATATCCGCCATAACCGGATAAGTTGTCATAGCCCAAACTATTCTACATCCCAATTCTATAGCTAGTTCAGAACAAGCTTCCATCAGTTTCGTTAATATTTTATATTTATCTTTACCCTTATAGTTTGGATCTGAGACTAAAAAATCTATATAACCCATATCCGAGTTTGTTACGTAGACAAAAGCCGCGGCTATCATTCTACCTTTTTTCTCTATTGCAAAACCACCACGACCACCTTCTGGTAAAAGATCTAAACTAGGCACTAACATGTGGTCATACGACTCCCACCATTTTGACAAAGTATCTCTGTCTTCAAGAACGACGGGTCGAATTTTATACTTTTCTTCCATATTATTTAATTTAAGTTAATTTAATTTAATTGTACTTATATAGTCACACTTTTTGCGCTTTATTTACTACTACTTGTTACTTCTGAGCTAATAGAGTATAACTCCGCGTACCCGCTAGAATAATTCTTAAACGTAACATCGGCAAAATATCCTTTTAAACTAGAGTCGTTTACTTCAGTTCTTTTTGAAAACAATACAAACATACCAGGGGTAATCACTGGGTGAGTGGCAATATCTTTGTCAATTATTATGTAACTTGGTGTCATACTTACTATTACTCCAGCGGAAATAGGATCCGTAGTGATACCGTTAGGTAGAACGGTAGAGACATAAGCCGTATCACCAACTTGCAAAGAACTATTTATTAC
>Ga0098061_1000982_pt1 | contig 13943 bp, 16 predicted proteins | sample 22_taG_FD_92579 | JGI IMG/M metagenome (GOLD analysis project Ga0098061, IMG submission 92579) | Marine viral communities from the Subarctic Pacific Ocean - 22_ETSP_OMZ_AT15343 metaG | ecosystem: Environmental > Aquatic > Marine > Oceanic | place: Subarctic Pacific Ocean | collected 2015-01-20 | reverse complement strand
CGTCTCCATCTAGCCAAATCACAATATCATCATCATTGGGATTGACAGAGTAAAATGCATTATAGTAATTTTTAAGAGAGCTGCCAGCTCTTTTTTTATTTTGAATAAGGGTAAATCTAGAATCTTCTTCAATCTCTCTTTTAATAATTTTAACCGTATTATCACTTGACCCATCATCAATAATTACGCACTCGAATCTTTTATAGGATTGCATCTTTACTAATCTAAGATTAAGTGAGATCCATTTTTCTACATTATAGCACGGAATAATAATAATAAATTTATTTTTCATACAACCTTTAAATATAACAATTTTTATTGAATTACTTAAATTTTCTCGTACATTTTATTTTGCTTTTCTTGTTTTTTAATCTCTTTGGGGTGGTACAAACAAAAATCTTCTTCTGGGGGTAAGGTAGTATATGACCTAAATCCTGTCAAGTGTTCATGAACAGGTCGTGTCCATTTTATTCTATCAGGAATATTCCTGTAAACTCTCATTTGATAGTCAGGAAAGTTTATCCAGTCTTTTTCATTTTTTATCCAGCCCCATTTTTTTATGTGTTTTTCTGTTAGCCCTTCTACAGTATTTACTCTGGGAATGGTGAATGCTTCACAATCAGGGTTTGCCCACACAATAGAGTTTAAAGTCTTCATTAGATTTTCACACGGCATCTCGTCAGCATCTATATTGAATATCCACTGGCCCTGACACTGTAGTGTTAAAAAGTTCTTTTGTTCTGCAAAATTATTATCAAGTGGTCTAGAAAAGCACCCTATATTGTCCTTGAACTTATCAATGACATCGTATACTTCGTCAGTTGTATTACCATCATCTAATATAACTACTATTTCATGCGGCTCTCCCACAAATTTACATAAAAAAGTAAGAAGCCTATCTAGTTCTTCATGCTCATTACAAGCTAATATTCCATAACTAATCATGTTACTATTCCAGTTCCTTTTAATTTTTTCATTATTGAAGGTTTAAATTTATAATTAACAGCATTCACTAATCCTATTTTATTTTTAAAAAATGTTCTGTATGAGTAATTTAATCTTCCCTTTTGTTCTATGAATGGTTTGATATCTGCATTATAGAATCTCTTTGATGAAGCCTCCATAATTAGATGGGGAATATTAAGTAATCGTAACTTTTGTATTCTCTTTGAGTAGACTACTCCCAACTTTTCAGCCATTCTATTAAAGATAAAGGGTGTAAAATTATTTAAAGTCAGTGCATGCAATTTCCCTTCATAAAGACTATTAAGTACTACAACCATATAATGCTTTATTCCAGATTCTAGGGTTTTATACTTAAATTCTAATACCATTCCCTTTTGGATAAGATTATATGAGACTACAAAGTCTTGTTCAATATTTAATTTATGTGCATTATAAAATTGTGCCATTATTCTACTTTTACCATCTCTAATTCTCTACAGGCTTCTAAAAATTTGTCTTTATCATATTCACTAGCATTTTCGACATCTAATTTTGTCTCATAATACTCTCCCTCTTTGCCTGGTATTGGGTAGTCCATTCTTTCAAATAGTGGTATGCCAATTACGTGTGCAACAGCCCACTTCCAATCGTTTTTATTACCTATAGGATATATCATACCCTTATTCCTAATTTGAATTGTACTTGGGTACCAATATTGTTCTAGCTCTACGTCTTTAAATTTTAGTTGTTTTACAATTTTCGGGGATCTTTTCTCCACATTTAGAAGCTCTTTAGAGCCAAATTTATATGCTGCTTGTGTGGTCATCCCACAGGTCATACACAGTCTGCTTTCCTTAAATGCCGCATCCTTTTCAATGATACATTGTTCAGATTTACAACAAGGACACTTTACTAATTCACTTATTTCTTCTACCATTTTTTTTCTCCAATTATACTTTTTTTAACTTAGGTAATTTTAATTTAGGTAGCCCGTTTTTTCCTTCTAGCTTTGGAAGCTTTAACTCTACACTTTTAGGTATGTTGTCACTAATAATTTGCTTAAATTTTATATCCATATCTTTCATGTTAAAATTAGTTCTAGAAAAATATGCTTGCTTCTTTGCATTTACAAGATATTTTTTATAATTTTTATGAGTATCTTTTAATAGCTTTTTAGCATACCCATAATCCACAGTATACCATTGTGCCTCTTTTAATATTACTTTATCCCAAGCGGCAGACGGGTGCACCTGAGTGAGGCCTCCTGGAAGAAGTGGAGAGTTTAAACTTAAAAAGTCAATATGGCCCGACCAATTAGATGCAATTACTGGTTTTGCACTTACAGAGGCTTCTAAGAGGGGCCTACCATAGCCCTCCCCCTTTGTAAAGCTAACATGAACTTTTACCTTTGGGTGATTATATAGTCCATTCATCTCTTCTTGAGTTAAATCACCATGAATCAAATATATATTAGGAAGTTGGTCTTGGTGCGAATATTCAGATTTTATTGTTTTAATTTTTGTAAGTATTTGCTCTCTATCTATCACACTAAATGTAGCTTGGCTAGTTTTAAGAATTAATGCTGGCTTACTATTTGTGTCTTTAAATGCCTCAATGAATGTCTTTATTAACCCTCCAATATCTTTTCTATCCTGACCTAAAGCCCCTTGTAGCCAGTGACCTACAAATAAATAGCAAAAATCTTCTTTTATATTAGAAAGTTCTTCATTTAATAATTGAGGAATCTCTTTTGGAGATATTTTTTTAAATATATTTGTATCTAATCCCTCAAATAGCACGTCGATTGGCTTTTCTACCTTTAATAGCCCCACCCTTTGATTAGTTTGCTGATCTAACTGATCATATTGAGAAGTTAAAAGCACCTTTTGTGAATGGTTCGAAGGTACAATTATTCTATCCATTCTATTACATCCCTGAATCCACTCTTGGTGTACTATAGTTGTTTCCATTCCTGCAGTAACTCCAATATTCAACTTGCCTACAGGCCTAAATTCATTAGGGACACTAACTTGTATGAAAACATCTGGTTGTTGAGCTAATTGTTCATTTAAAAACCTTGAAATTATATCATGGTCTTTATGGTCCAAAGCATTTCTAGGGCAAGAACCCCACGGCCTATCAACAATTTTAATATCAAATCTATCCATTTTTATTAAAGATCTTACCAGATCTCTTGAATGATCACCATATCCAGATCTATTAGATACTGGTGCTTCAAATAATAAAACCTCTTTACTCATAAACTTCTCCTTTAAGCAGCTATAATTGAAAATCTTTTTCTAGCTGTCCAATTTTTAAATGTATTATCTATTGAATCTGCCATTAGCTTACACATCCCAGATTTTGATGACATTCCAATTTCTGGTTTCATTGCAAATTCTCTTCCCTTTAGTCCTGCTTCAACCCTTTCAGCCCTAGGAGTTTCGTACCACTCCATTAGCTTATCTCCTACGTCTTCAAAACTACATCTATCATCAAAAATATATGGTGTAGGAACTGATCCCTGAAGAGATCTATTAGAAGGCCAAACTGGTTTGGCCCACTTTCCGCTTTTAATTGCACCTTCCCATTTTTTTCTATCATGTAAGCTTCCAATTTCTACATAGTCTTCAGCAGTAAAATACTTTTCTTTTAGTGATGTAGTAATCCCCTCTGAGTCCCAAGTTTCTGCTTGCTCATAGTGAAACCCACATTGATCTTGCAACCCGCCTGTAACGTTATTAATAATAGGTGTCCCAGCCATAAGTGACTCAGCACCACTTAAACCAAACCCCTCATTAGAAGCCATATTAACTGTGACATCAGCTATATTGTATAATAAATTTAATTCCGATGCATCAACCCTTTTATCATGAAGTACAACTTTATATTTTGGACATATCATTCTTACTACTTCCGGTAAATTGGTTCCGTTTTCATCTATTGGTTGAGTATGCATCACAAGAGCACATCTCTTTGCTTGTTCTGGTTTAAGTTGGTCACAAAATGTTTTAAATGCAAGGATAACATCTCCAGGCACCTTCCTTCTTATGTTTCGATTATTCCAAAATACTACAAAGTCTATTTCATTATCTCCAAAGATTTCTTTTCTTTTCTTGTCAATTAAATCTTGCTCAGTTTCTAATATAGGTCTATAACTCTCTTCATTTATTCCGTGAGGTACATAAGTAAGCTCCCAATCTTTAACTGGCTTTCTTTTTCTAACTCGCTTATTTATCCCGTAAGTTTGTTTCGAAATTGCCATTATCAGATCGCAAGATTCATAAAAATCCTCATTCCATTGAGGGTCGGGAAGATCATCCCAAATATTATAGTATAATAGTGGGGTGTGCTGTCTTAATTCATGCTCCATTTGATATAACCAACCCCAAAATCTAGGATCAGTGAAATGTAATATGGCATCTGGTTGCTCCATAGTCATAACTTGTCTTAATATATCTGGGTTTCCATACCCTGAAACTGGGTATACTTTAATGTATGGGTCTTCTACTCCCGTTATCTTTTTTGTCTCCTCTGATAGATCAAATATCTTTCCTTGATCTGGATGCTTAACTGCTCCACCTATTTGAGCCCAATCATATTTACCTACAGTCCCAATTGCAAATTCTCTAGACATTGTACCTATTCCAGAATGTAATCTTAAATCATCTGATAATAATAATATTTTTTTCTTTTTAGGCTTATTTGGATTATTTGGATTAATCTTTTTTAATTTAGGCAACTTCATTTCCATATATTTATCCCGTCTTTATAGTGTCTTCTATGCACTTTCTAAAGTCTTTATTTTCATTATACATTTTTATTGAAATATTAACTAATTGTTGAAATTTGACACCAGATTCTACTCCCTTTTTCTTGAATCTAATGTATTCTTTCTCTTTAACCTTTACTGATGTTAGTTTAAAATTCATAACTCTCCTCTATATATATGTATATATAAATATATAGAGAATGTATTTCCTTAATTAATTATTACAACTTTTTTATTTAATTTTTTAGCATTTTTAATAATATCTAATATTCCATCACAGTTTCTAGTGTCTTCCATGAATGCGATAATTACATTTATATGACTTGTTAGTAATTTATTCCTATGAAAAAAGTTCGCAGGTTTGTATTCTTTTCCGTAGAATCCTTCATTCATTGCTGAGTAAAGATTTTTTACAGTATGAGAAGGATTAAACTCTTTATAGTTGCAACCCATCTCTAAAGCATATCTTTTAATATATTTTTCTGCACCGATCTTTTCTCCACAAGAGACTATAACTAAGTCATCTTTAAATCTTTGCAAAAGCCTGAATATTGTTTCTCTTATTTTACGTTTGTTTTCGTATCTGGGTGACCCAATAAGACCAATTTTCATTCTTTTTACTTTCATTTAATAGCGTATCTTTCCTTTAAATAAATATAAAAAAGGATTGGTTAAAAGAGTAAAGAGTCGCCCTAAAAAATTTTTTTCTGAATTTAATTCCAAGCCTTGCTGTACCTGAAACGGGCCTTTTGGAGCCCAATTTTTTTTATAAACTTTTCTTCTTCCTTTATAATTATTGCTCATTCTTTTAATCTACCTTTCTTAGGGCATAAATCATAATCGCCTTTAAATTCGCACCATTTACAATTTTTATTATTCTTTCCTGCCACAGCTGGATATGCCCTATCTTTGTTATGCTTTCCGTCTATTGTAAATGCCGTCTTTATAAATTCTGCCAAAGATCTACTTGTTTTATTCATAGATGGCTTACCTGATGGCGGCTGATAGATTTGTATTCTCCTTTGAGGAAAGTCACAATTCTCATATAGCTTTCTTTTTACAATAAAGTACTCAATTTCAATATTTTCTTCCGGTACATTATATTGTTTCGAAAAATATTTCTTGTATATTCTTAATTGATCTCCGTTATCTTTCTTTTGTCCCTCTCTCCATCCGAATGTTGAAGTTTTAATATCATATATTTTTAGCTTTTCGATCCCGTTTTGATAAGACTCCTTTATAACTATGTCTTGGAACCCCATCATCATAATTTTATCATTCTCATCAGTTTCTATCAGCAAGGGCATCTCAATTCCTACAAGCTCACAGTTCTTTTTTGAAAAATATATGCCCCTTTTCTTTTTAAAGAAGTCAATAATATCACACCCATCATAATAAAACTCAGTTAGCTGATCTTTATCTGAGTAGTGCTTTCCTTCATTATCTTTAACACTCTCTTTATATAGAGTTGACATTTTTTCTTTAAGATTGGCCTCAAGTGGTAATTCATCTGCAGCCTTTGCTGTAATACTATACATTGTTTGTAAATACTCTTGTAGTACTTCATGCATAGCTGTCCCGAATGTTAAAAATATTGAGGGCTCAAACACTTTGTGTCCGTCCATATAAGCTAACTTCCAATGGTGTGGGCATTGCTTATACATGTTAAATTGACTATATGAAATAGTCTTTTTGCCCATCATTCGAGCTTTTATTGCTAAGTCTTTTGGAGTTTTTAATTGCATATTATCTATTTTAGTTCTGTAGGAATAAATTCTGGATTCACATGGCCACAACTTGAGCATTCAAATACTTGAATGGGAATTAATCCCTCTTCTCCAGATGGGCTTAAAACAGCAGAGACCTTTCTTAGCATAAAACCGTGATTAAAAATTTGACATTCACACTCTTCACACTTAACTCCCTCAGTTTGTTCTAAATTAATGTTAATATTTACTTCTTCTTGTGTATCTTTCATCTTATTTTCCCTTTTTAAAAGCTTAGTTGGCCTGGGCCAGCTATTTCATTTTGTTTTTCTTCTTCTTCTTCGGTTATAACGCATTCAGTAATTAAAAGAGTTCCAGCCACTGATGCAGCCTTTTCAAGGGCTATCCTTGTAACTTTTGTAGGATCAATTATACCAGCCTTAAGCATATCTACTACCTTTTCATTCCTAGCATCATAGCCATAATTTATTATTGATTTCTTTTTACGATTGTCTCTTTGGGTATCATGTATTTGATTTAATATCACCTCTGAATTTAAACCTGTATTGCTTATGATACAGTTGAACGGCTCTCTACACGCATCAAGAATTATTTTTGAACCTTCTTTTTGTTCATCATTTTCAAACTCAACTCCGTTAACATCTTGCGCAGCACCTATGAGAGCCATACCCCCTCCAGGAACAACTCCTTCAGCAACTGCAGCCCTTGTAGCATTTAAAGCATCATCAACTCTATCTTTCTTTTCTTTCATCTCAACTTCTGATTCTGCACCAATTAACATAATTGCCACACCCCCAGCGAGCTTTGCCAACCTATCTTGATATTTTTCAATCTCGTAGTCTGATGTTGCATTATCAATACACTTTTTAAGCTCCTCAGCCTTTTCCTGGATTGCCTCGACTTTCCCGCCACCATCAATTAATACTGTACTTTTATTATCTACGGTTATTGACCTACATGTGCCTAAATATGTACTAATATCAGAGACCTTTTCTATTTTTATACCAGTATCAGTAGCAAATACCTTTCCCCCAGTTAAAATTGCTATATCTTCTAACATTTCTTTTCTAGTATTTCCATAACCTGGACTCTTAATGGCGCATACCTGACAGGTTCCTCTAGCTTTATTTACTATAAGTGTTGCTAAAGCCTCTCCTTCAACATCCTCAGCAATTATTAATAAAGGTTTTTGTTTAGATATTACGAATTCTAAGGTCTTAATAAGATCTTTGACACTACTTAGTTTTTTATCGGTCATAAATACATATGCATCTTTAAACTGAGTATGCATCTGTGAGTTGTCATTAATAAAGTAGGGTGACAAATACCCTCTATCAAATTGCATTCCTTCTACAATCTCTAATGCTGTAGTTGCAGTTTTGCTTTCTTCAACTGTAATCACTCCTTCTTTGCCAACTTCTTCCATAGCAGCTGCAATTATCTTTCCAATTTCTGCATCATTATTTGCCGAAATTGTAGCTACTTGTTTTATTTCTGAATTGTCTTTTACATCTTTGCTTATTCCTTTAAGGTTTTTGACAATCTCAACTACAGTTTTGTCCATGCCCCTTTTTAGCTCTATAGGAGAAGATCCGTTATTCACACTTTTTAAGCCCTTTTTATAGAATTCATGTGCCAAAATAGTAGATGTTGTTGTTCCGTCTCCAGCAGCATCTGCAGTTTGAGAGGCAGCCTCTTTAATTGCTTCAACTCCCATATTTTGTACCTTATCCTTTAACTTTATTGACTTTGCAACTGTAACTCCGTCCTTTGTAGAAATTGGCTTCCCATCTCTTTCAATAATAACATTTCTGCCCCTTGGGCCTAATGTGACCTTTACTGCATCTGATAAGATTTTTACTCCTGTTTTTAGCTTTTCAGTTGCACTACTATTAAAGTCAATATTTTTATTTTTCATATTCTAATCCTTTTAATTTATAAAATCTATCTTCATCTGGCTGTCAGTAAGTAATTCTCTTTTTGCTTTTGGGGCATTATCTTTATTTGGTATAATTGCATACAAATCAGCCTCTCTAATTACTATATAGTCATCACTTTCTAGCTCTAAAGTAAATGAACCATGTTTTGGATAATATACTCTATCACCCACCCTACTTTGAGTTTGAGATCTAGTTCCATCCATCATTAGTAAGCCTGGGCCCACTGCAACCACCTCTCCTATGCAAGAGCCTTCTTGCGCAATATCTGGAAGTATTACTCCTCCGCTTGTTATTTCATCTGGGTCTAATGGTCTGATAATAATCTTATCACCTATAGGTATCATTGGTATTTTCATATTTTCTCCTTTATTTTATTGATTCGTATGAGCTTTTAGTACAGTCAATTCCTAATTGCTCTTTTATTAACTCAGGTGTTGTACATGATTGGTTAAATGAAGCAAAATCTGTATTGCTTGGGAATCTACCACACCCTGCAAATAAACAACCAAATGCATTTGATAGATAATCAGCGGCTGCATAATCACACTTTTTTATTAAGTCACATCCTGGTGTGAAACTATTTGCAACTTCAATTCCCCTCTTTATCATTTTGTCTCTTAGTAGCCAGTGAAGGCCTACAATGAATTCTTCTTCACAAAACTTTAACCTTCTCATCATTTGGCCTCTAAGTGAACTTATATTTTGTTCTACTATATAACTACACTCTCTTGACATAAGATTATAAAGCGTTGGATTTGAAGGAAAAGTACTATTTGTTTCTATTTTTCTATATTGTTCTAATTTATTTAAAGTTTTAAATACCTTATCTTTAAAGTCTTCATTTTTTTCCATTAGTTCATAAACCTGAGTATAAATTATATAGTTAGGTTTGTCTGAAACTTTATAGTCTTTAAATTTTATTCCTACTCGAGCCCTTGAATGCTGATCAAATTGGCAAATAGGTGTCCCGGACACTTTATAAGCTATCATTTGACTGTCTTCATTCCAGCTTATAATATCGACTTTTAGGTCGCTGATGCCGTATTTGATTTCTATTCCATATCTTTCCATAACTCTTATTTTTCAAACAATGCTTTATCTTTGTGTGATAAATCATTATATGTATAACTTCTTATTTCTTCTAAAACTTTTTCTGTATCTCTAAAAATTATTTCAAGATAGTGGCCAATTAATGGGAATTTAATTCCGACCCTTTTTATTACTTCTTTATATAATGATAATAAAGCTCTATCTTTTATATCGCTAGCATCTAATTTCCTTGAAGCATTAAATCCCCTCATAGAAACTAAAGATAGCAAATTTTGCCCAAAATGATATGAGTGCTGATAGCTTTGTGGTAAAAATGACCTTGCCGATTGCCAGCTTGATTGATCTTCTGTTAAAACTTGAGCGTAAATATCTTTAAGGTCTCTAAATAGCCTTTTCTCTCCTGCACTTAATTCTTTATTGTCTACTGTAATTATGTCTACATCTGATTTATTATTATCTCTACAGCCTATGCTCATAAAACTAGTAAAGGGTACTTGAGTGTGATAGTCAAATAGCCACCTTGGAACACCCCTAACTCTAAATATAAATTGTATCATTTCTCTTGCTTGAGGTAGAGTATTGTGAGTAAGTACTGCTTTTACTACTTCTAATTTTCCTTCTGGTGAAACCTTGGGCCATTTTTGCTGGAACTCATTGTTTCCCCATGTTGAAGTACTAGTTACAAACATTGACTTATATGGATTCTGCATATGATCTTCTAGGGTAACTTCAACATCTTTGTTTAAATGCTTAAAGTCTGTTTTTATTTTTGGTGCTTCTTCTGGTAAAGTTCCCATTACTTTTCTAAGGTTTTCTACCACGTCGTAACCTATTTTTTTGCTCATTTTTTGTAACCTTTTAATCTTTTATAAATATAATAAAAATTGCTTAAAAATAAAAATATTTATACATATTTGTGTAAAGAGTCAAATTTTATATTTAATCTTATATCGTATTTTACATCCAGCTTATCATAAAATATTTTAATCATTTTACATATTGAGACAAAATCATGGTGAAATAAATCTATATTAGAAGATCTAAAGTGTGCATTCACATATAGAATTTTATTTCTACATAAAATATGAAAATAAGATAGGCACTCATCATCAGTAAAAACAAATTTTCTACTTTCTATATCCTCTTTTGCACCATAATATCCTGACAATATTGTTTCTAACTTTTTTATAAATTTTGCATCTTGATAATTATAGCTATCAATTTCTAATTGTGCATAAGATCCCCTTATGTTAGCTAAGGGCGTAGATAAATGATCACCTTTTATGATTGCTTTTATCTTACTATAATTTAGATCAAATTCAATTTCATAGTTTACTAGCTCTTTTGTGTTGTCTACAACATTGCCGTATTGTCTAAGTATTGTACCTGCCTGCATAAGCTTTTCATGGTATGAAGGTGATTTTATTAAGTGAACTATGTGATCAATCTCGGTCATTATATTAGATATGCTTTCATCTCCGTTAATTGCTTTAAAGTTAGGATGAGCTTCATATCGCTTTTTTAATTTTTCATATATGCTCCACACCTTCTCAATATCTTCCCATTTTTGTAGCTCATCACCTCTTTCAGCAAATCTCTCTTTTAAAGTTTCTAAGCTAATAGAAAAATACACAACTATATTTTTATTCAAATATTCTAAAAACTCATCTTGTATACTTTCAATATTATCAAATCTATTATTAGCAATCCCGTAAGCTAATATTGACATCAGCCCTCTATCATTCAATAAAAGTTGATAGTTATTATCTAGCTGTATCTTACTCCATACCTCTTTGAATTGGGTAGTTTTCCCACTACAATCGGGGCCTTCAAGAATTATCTGTGATCTCTTCATTTCCAAATTTTTCAATTATTCTATTTAAAAACATTGTCTCACTATCAGCAAACCTGCCTAAAGACAGCACTAAAAGCTCACCTGGTTTCACTTCTTCAAATGTCTTCATTTTATTTTGCCAAATAAAAAAGTCAACTGAACCGTTATCATCCGTAAGTGTCGCTATACCCATAGGCTTACCCGATGACTTACTTCTTTTCGCAATATAGCTTCCCAATATTCCTATTGTGTAAAAACCCTTTTTGCCTCCAAGCCTTTCTTTTATTTCGCTTGGTAACATTGTGTCAATATATTTTGGATTTCCCCCTGCAAGAATTTGTTTCATTTCCCTGATTGTATCATTTATAAGATATTTTATATTAGTAGATATACTTTCATATTCCCATCTTTTTAACTCAGTGAATGTAAGCTTTACATCTTCATAATCCTTTTGCTTTTTAATAGGGAGCCTGCCTTTATGGAACTTATTAAATGTTATCCCTTCCTCTTCCTCTAAGTCAAAACACCCGGAAAATATTAAGCTTTCAATTTTTGCCTTATTCTTTACTTCTGATGTTTCCATAAAGTGTTCAAAATCTTGATATGGAGAATTAGCAAGAATTAAGTCAATATCAGCAGGAGTAATTGACTTTATAGAGTCAAATCCTAAAACAATATGATCATCAATGATGCTTGAGTATCTTTCAGAGGCATTTATATTTGGTCTAGTAATTCCAAATCCCATCGACTTAAGTACATTGATGTGTTTCATTAAATCAGTACCTGGCTCAGAATTATCTAAAACTGCCTTCATGTATTCTAAGGGGTAGTTAGCTTTAAAGTAGCCTCCCCAATATGAAATTAAAGAATAAGAAACAGAATGAGCCTGATTAAAGCCGTAGGCTGCAAATGAAGCACAATTGTGAAAGAGATCTTCAGCTTGATTTTCAGGAATATATTTTGTTAGTCCTGTAATAAACTTCTCTTTATATGCCCCTATCTTCTTTTGCCTTTGCTCCATTGATTCCCAGTCTCTATACTTGACAAGGACCTTTCTAAATTTATTAGATTCAGAATCTGTGAACCCTGCAATTATTGCTAATTTCATTATTTGTTCTTGGAATGTTAGTACTCCATAAGTTTCCTCAAGCACTTCAGCCAAGGGGGAGGGCCACCTTTCATAATTTCCAGTAAATTTTCTTCTAGCATATTCTTTATCCATCCCTTCCATAAGGGGGCCTGGTCTCAAAAGCGCAGAAACAACAGCAATTTCAGCAACCGAATCTGGCTTAACATCTTTTAAGATCCCCTTTGCAGTTGAACTTTCAAATTGAAATATTGTATCACTATTTCCTGGGTGGAATATTGTTTTATAAGTCTTTTCATCATCTAAGGGAATATCACTAAGCTTCCAATTTAGTCCGTGCCTCTTATTAATTTGATCTAATGCCTGTCCAACTATTGTAACATTTTTTAAGCCTAAAATGTCAAATTTAACATAGCCCATATGTTTAAGCCCATATGTTCCAGTTCCCTCTTCCCAAGCAGATGATATATTTTTTGCCACTCTATTAAGTGCTATATTTTCATCAAGATTTTCAGACGAAATTATTATTCCAGCTGGATGAGTTCCATAGTTTCTAAGCATACCCCTAATTTTTTCAGCATACTTTTTAACTTCGGGATATTTGTTTAAATATTCTTTTAATTTTGAAAAATCATTTGAAAGTTCATCAAAAGATCTCGTCTCAGTATCATCTGATGCCTGTAATGATTTCGTCATGCCAAATGTTTCCCTTGCTGGGACTCCTAGTGCACCTGCAACATCTTGAATTATTGCCCTTGTCTTTGCCAATTGATAAACACCAATTTGTTTTACTTTTTCCTTGTCAAATCTATTATAGATATAATCTATTACCTTTTGCCGTCCATGTCTACAAACATCTTGATCAATATCAACTAAATCAACTTCACCATCAACAATTAATTCAGGCTTTTTATCTAGTTTAATTGGATTATCTGAGTATATATCTAAAAGCCAATATAATATAGAATTGTATTTGTTTCCTTCAAGCTTTTTTCCTTTATTTTCTGTAATGAAATTTTGAATTTGTTTATACTCCTCTGGAAACCTTGCCTGATAGAGGTCAATTGCGTCGCATTCTGCTTGGAGTTGTGTTACGTATTTATCTGTGTACAAATCGCGGTCATGCAACATCTTAATTGCATTTACAAATATTTTGTCACCAATTAGTTCTTTAGCCATATTATATCATTTTTGGAAATATTGCTTTATCTCTTCCAAGGTCTAAAAACCTTTCAAAGATAAGTCCATAGTCTAATGGATTGACCTCGGTCAAACCTATTACATAGGCAATTAGGCTACCAGCAACAGAACCCCTTCCTGGGCCTATATAGATGTGCTCCTTATTGCAATAATTAATAATGTCTTCAAGGATTAAAAAGTATCCGATGTAATTCATTTTCCTCAAAATTGAATATTCATATCTAATCCTATCTTTTATTTCCTGAGTGACATTATCTTTAAATCTATATCTTAATCCTTCTTTTATCTTTTGTTGAAATATCTGCCCTTCATCATTGTAAAGCTTTGGAAGCTTTACTTCGGCATCAAAGTTTGTTTCTTGAACTAAATCAAGAATCTTGTGGCAATT
>Ga0098061_1000980_pt1 | contig 13971 bp, 8 predicted proteins | sample 22_taG_FD_92579 | JGI IMG/M metagenome (GOLD analysis project Ga0098061, IMG submission 92579) | Marine viral communities from the Subarctic Pacific Ocean - 22_ETSP_OMZ_AT15343 metaG | ecosystem: Environmental > Aquatic > Marine > Oceanic | place: Subarctic Pacific Ocean | collected 2015-01-20 | reverse complement strand
AGACAATTTTAAAAAATTATACAACGCGTCAGATGTCACTTCAAGAAATAGAAATGGCCAAACAAAGTCTGGTTTATACTCTTTGTTTATCCCAATGGAATGGAACTACGAAGGATTTATTGACGAACACGGATATCCAGTATTCGATAATCCAGATCATGATGTATTCGGACCAGATGGTGAACTAATAGAATATGGAATTGTAACACACTGGGAAAATGAAGCCGAAGGATTAAAGTCTGATCAAGACGGATTAAACGAATTTTATAGACAATTCCCAAGAACTACAGAGCACGCATTTAGAGATGAGGCTAAAAATAGTATTTTCAACCTCGTTAAAATATACGAGCAAATAGATTATAACGAAGGAATAGGTAGTACAGCGAATGTTAATACTGGTAATTTCCAGTGGGTAAATGGTGTAAAAGATACACAGGTAATATTCTATCCAGATCCAAAAGGTAGATTTAAAATAAGTTGGACACCACAAGTTCATTTACAGAATAAAGTAATATTAAAAAACGGTATTAAATATCCAGGAAACGAACATATGGGAGCTTTTGGATGTGATAGTTACGATATATCAGGAACAGTAGATGGTAGGGGTTCTAATGGAGCTTTACATGGTCTTACTAAGTTTAGCATGGAAGATAATCCTCCAAATCATTTTTTCCTAGAATATGTAGCTAGACCTCCAACTGCTGAGATATTCTTTGAAGATGTACTGATGACTTTGGTATTTTATGGAATGCCATTACTTTGCGAAAACAATAAACCTAGATTACTATATTACTTAAGACGTAGAGGATATAGAGGATTTAGTATGAACAGACCGGATAAAGTATGGAATAAATTATCTGTAGCTGAAAAAGAAATAGGTGGAATACCTAATTCAAGTGAAGATATTAAACAGGCGCATGCAGCCGCTATTGAAATGTACATACAACAACACGTAGGACACTTAGGTGATGGTAATTACGGTAATATATATTTCAATAGAACACTGAACGACTGGAGTAGATTTGATATAATGAAAAGAACTAAATTTGATGCAACGATAAGTTCTGGATTAGCTATTATGGCTTGCAATAGACATTTATACGCTCCAAATGCAAAAATTGAAAAACCAAAATTAAACATAAATATTGCTAAATATTCAAATAAAGGTAATATGTCTAAAATAATTAAAGAATAATATGAGAGGTAATCATAATTTTCCAAGTCAAATAGTTAGCGATTCAGAGAAATCATCCCATGATTATGGGTTGAAAATAGCGCAAGCTATAGAGACTGAGTGGTTTGACGGAGAAAGAAACGGAAACAATAGATATTTTAATCATACTAATAATTTCCACAAATTAAGATTGTACGCTAGAGGAGAACAATCAATTCAAAAATATAAAGACGAATTATCTATTAACGGCGACTTGTCTTATTTAAATTTAGATTGGAAACCAGTTCCAATAATACCTAAATTTGTAGATATAGTTGTAAATGGTATATCAGAAAGACAATATTCTATAAAAGCATATTCACAAGATCCTTATGGAGTAGAAAAGAGAACTAAATATATGGAGGGTATATTAAAAGATATGCAAGTTCAAGAGTTTGATAAAATGGCTAAAAATCTAATGAATATGGACTTCAAGGAAAATAAAGAAGAAGACATACCAGAAACTCAAGAAGAGTTAGATTTACACATGTCTTTGAATTATAAGCAAGCTATAGAAATAGCAGAAGAACAAGCTATAAACGTTTTATTAGATGGTAATAAATACGATTTAACAAGGAAGAGACTTATATATGATTTAACAGTATTAGGCATAGCAGCTTCTAAAACATCGTTTAATACTTCGGAGGGAGTAGTAATTGATTATGTTGACCCTGCGAATTTAGTATATTCTTATACAGATTCTCCATATTTTGATGACATTTACTATGTTGGGGAAGTTAAATCAATCCCTATAAATGAATTAATAAAACAATTTCCAGATCTTACAGATTCAGAGTTAGAGGAAATGATGAAAAGTAATTACAAGTATAATTATAGATTTGGGAATCGTGGATTTAACTCAGATGAAGATAAAAACAAAATAGATATTCTTTATTTTAATTACAAAACTTTTATTAACGAAGTTTATAAAGTAAAAGAAACATCAACTGGATTACAGAAGTTAATAGAAAAAGATGATAGTTTTAACCCTCCAGTTGGAGAAGATTTAGCTTTTCAAAAAATTGGTAGAAAAATAGAGTGTTTATACGAAGGGGCTTTAGTTCTAGGTACTAAGAAATTACTTAAATGGGAGAAAGCTAAAAACATGATGCGTCCTAAAAGTGATTATACTAAAGTTAAAATGAATTATTCTATTGTTGCTCCTAGGATATATGAAGGACGTATTGAATCTTTAGTTGGAAGAATAACTGGTTTTGCTGACATGATCCAACTTACACACTTAAAATTACAACAAGTGATGTCTAGAATAATTCCAGATGGAATTTATTTAGACGCAGATGGATTAGCGGAGATTGATTTAGGAAATGGAACAAATTACAATCCACAAGAAGCTTTAAATATGTTTTTCCAAACAGGTAGTATTATAGGTAGATCCATGACCGCGGATGGTGCTGCGAATCCTGGTAAAATACCTATTCAAGAAATACAATCAGGTGGTGGTGAGAAAATGCAGAGTTTAATCGGTACTTACAACTACTATTTACAAATGATCAGGGATACAACCGGATTAAACGAAGCGAGAGATGCGGCTACACCAGACCCAAAAGCTTTAGTTGGCGTTCAAAAACTAGCTGCCGCAAACTCTAACACAGCAACTAGACATATACTACAAGGTGGGGCTTTTATAACACAAGAAATAGCTGAACACCTTTGTTTAAGAATATCTGATATATTAGAATATTCTCCTACAGCAAACGCTTTCGTGCAAGCTATTGGATCACACAATGTAGCCACGTTACAAGAAATGAAAAGTTTACATTTGTATGACTTTGGTATATTCTTAGAATTAGCTCCAGACGAAGAAGAAAAGCAATTATTAGAAAATAATATACAAACTGCTTTATCTCAACAAACTATAGATTTAGAAGACGTGATTGATTTAAGAGAAATTAAAAACATTAAGTTAGCAAATCAACTTCTAAAAATAAGGAGAAAGAAGAAAATGCAGAAGGATCAGCAAATGGAACAAGAGAATATGAAGGCTCAAGCTGAAGCTAATACACAACAAACAGAAGCCGCTGCTCAAGCGGAGATCCAAAAAGCAGCTGCGGCTGTAGAGAACGAAATTAAAATAGAGACACAAAAAGGAGAGATCAAAAAAGGTACTTTACACGCAGAAGCAGAGGTTAAAAAAGAATTAATGGACCATGAGTTTGAGTTAAATATGAGAATGAAAGAAATGGAATTAAAAATGATTCGAGAAAGAGATACAGCGAAAGAAATCATGAAAGATAATAAAGAAACGAAAAATCTCAAAACGAAAAACTATCATGAAAAAGAAATGGAAGACAAGAAATTAATAAATGAAATAACTAAAAAAGGTTTCGAATCTTCTGGTAACGATGTTATAGGTGGAGGTATGCGATTAGGTGCATTTGAACCTAAATAAGAAACAAATTATTAATTATTATTATATTATATTATGGCAAAAAAGAAAAAAGAAACAGTAGTTGAAGAGATTACTGAACAACCAAAAGTAGATGAAACAGTTGAAAAATTAAAGGTTAAAAAACCTAAAATGAAAAAGTTTAAAGAACCAGAGGATAATACTACTAAAGTAGATCTGAAGGAACTAGCTAAAAAAGCTGAAGAAGTTACCAAGGTAGATTTATCAAAACCAGTTGAAGAAATTAAAGTTCCAGAACAAGGGGATGTTCCGGTATTAGAAGAGGTTACAAACGAAACTCCTGAAGTTAAAGAAATAGCGGAAGTTGTAGAAAAAGAAATAGTGGAATCAATTGAAACAGGTGCTAAACTTCCTGAAAATGTTCAAAAGCTAATGAATTTTATGGAAGATACAGGAGGAGATTTAACAGACTATGTTAAATTAAATAGAGATTATTCCGAAATGGATAACCAAACTCTACTAAAAGAATATTATAAAACAACTAAACCACATTTAGAATCGGATGAAATAGATTTCCTAATGGAAGATCAATTCTCGTTTGACGAAGAAATAGATGAGGAAAGAGATATTAAAAGAAAAAAATTAGCGTTAAAAGAGCAAGTTGCCAACGCTAAAACTCAATTGGAAGAGCACAAATCCAAATACTATGAAGACATCAAAGCGGGGTCAAAGTTGACTCAAGAACAGCAAAAAGCTATTGATGGTTTTAATAGACACAACAAAGAGTCTGAGAATACTAAAAAAATTCACAGTCAAGCAAAGAATAGATTTTTAAATAAAACTGAAGAGGTTTTTAACGATGAGTTCAAAGGTTTTGAATATAGCGTTGGAGACAAAAAGTATAGGTTTAATGTTAAAGATCCAAACCAAGTAAAGCAAAGCCAAAGTGATATTAATAATTTCATCAAGAAGTTCTTGAATGAAAATAATCAAATAGAAGATGCTAGTGGTTACCACAAATCTATGTTTACTGCTATGAATTCTGATGCTATTGCAAATCATTTCTACGAACAAGGAAAAGCCGACGCTTTAAAAGCTAGTATGGCTAAATCTGAAAACATTGATATGAGTCCAAGAGAATCTCATGGAACTCCAATTGGTAATAGTGGAATAAAAATGAGGGTATTAGACGAAAATAGTAGATCAAACTCTACGTTTAAAATTAGAAAAAGAAAATAATTACAAATTTAAAAATTAAAAAAAATGGCAATTACAGCAGGAGGTAATTTGAATAGTGTACCGTCGCCGATTCAGTCGACGCTTAGTTCAAATTACATCGATTTTATAGATGGTAGTACAGGTTGGGAACAACAGTACTTACCGGATTTAATGGAGAAAGAAGCTGAAGTCTTTGGAAAAAGGACTGTATCAGGTTTCTTGTCTCAAGTTGGCGCGGAAGAGTCAATGACAGCTGATCAAGTAGTTTGGTCAGAACAAGGTAGATTACATTTAGCGTACACAGGTACGATAGATGCTTCTACTTCGATAGTAACAATTTCAGGATTAGCTGGAGCACCTGGCGCTAGTTATACATCTAATTCACACGGTATACGTGTTGGTGATACTTGTATAGTAGCTTCATCTCTAGTTACATATGTAGGTAGAGTTACAGTTGCGGCTAGTGGCGCGAACGTTGTTACTATTCTTCCATATACTCAAGGTCACGCAAGTGAAACTGGTATTGGAATGGCAGATGGTGCGGTTACAATACTTAAGTATGGGTCTGAATGGGCAAAAGGTTCAGACACTCCTTACGATAGAGCTAACGAACCTTCATTCAAATCTTTTAGTAACAAACCAGTTATTATAAGAGATATGTATCACGTTTCAGGATCTGATACTTCTCAAGTTGGATGGGTTGAAATTTCTGGTGAAGATGGAGAAAATGGATATCTTTGGTATTTAAAAGCTGAAGGTGAAACAAGATCTAGATTTACAGATAATTTAGAAATGACTTGTTTAGAAGGTGTTATGGGTGCAAACGATTCTACAATTGAAACAGGATTGGGAATTACAGCATCAACTCCTTTTGGTACTCAAGGTTTATTTGATGCTATCAAAGATAGAGGTAATCAAACATCTGGTATCACTGGTGTTAACGCAGCAACTGATTTAGCAGAATTTGATGCTATTTTAGCTGAGTTTGATGCTCAAGGCGCTATTGAAGAAAATATGATGTTTGTTAATAGAGCGACGTCTCTTGCAATGGATGACATGTTAGCTTCTATGAATTCTTACGGAGCTGGAGGTACTTCTTATGGGGTATTCGACAACGAAGAAGATATGGCACTTAATTTAGGTTTCTCAGGATTTAGAAGAGGTTCTTATGACTTTTATAAATCTGACTGGAAATACTTAAATGATGCTGGTACTAGAGGCGCTATTAACTCTAGAGATACTGTTGGCGCTATACGTGGCGTTATGGTTCCAGCTGGAGTTTCTTCAGTTTATGATGAAATACTAGGAAAGAATCTTAAAAGACCTTTCTTACATGTTCGTTATAGAGCTTCTCAAACAGATAATAGAAAATTCAAAACTTGGATTACTGGTTCTGTTGGAGCTGAAACATCTGAATTAGATGCAATGAGAATTAACTTCTTATCTGAAAGATGTTTAGTTACTCAAGGTGCTAATAACTTTATGTTATTAACATAATCAATTTTAAAAGTGACTGGGATTAATTTCCCAGTCCTTTTTATTTTATTAATTTTATTATATATTATATTATGACAAAGAAAACAAAAAAAATTGAGGTAAAAGAACCTCAAATACAAGAAGAAGTAATGGTAGAAATACCATCAATACCAGAACCACCGATATCAAAAGTAACAGAGAGATTAAAACCTCAAAATGAATGGGAAATTAAAGATAGAGTTTATTTTTTAAGAGGAAACCATAAACCTCTATCTTATATAATTAAAGCTGCAAATATATATTATTTCGATGATGAAAAAGGATATGAAAGAGAATTAAAATATTGTGAAAATCAACAAACTTGTTTTGTAGATGAAATGAAAGGTGATCAAAGATTAGCTCATGTTATCTTTAGAGACGGTATGTTAGTTGTAGATAAGCATAAAACTGTTTTACAAAGATTATTATCTTTATATCACCCATTAAGAGATAAATTATTTTATGAATACAATCCAGTAAAAGAAGCTGTGGAAGAAACTGTAAATTTAGAATTAGAAGTAGACGCGTTATTAGCTGCTAGAAATATGGATATTGATACGGCAGAAGCTATTTTACGTGTAGAAGTTGGTTCTAAGGTAGCAGAGTTGAGTTCTAAAGAACTTAAAAGAGATTTACTTATATTCGCTAGAAAAAATCCTAAATTGCTTTTAGAACTAGCTGATGACGAGAATGTTCAACTTAGAAATTTTGGTATTAAAGCTACAGAAGCCGGTATATTGAGATTATCTCAAGATCAAAGATACTTTATGTGGGGATCAAATGGTAGAAAATTAATGAGTATTCCGTTTGATGAACATCCATATTCGGCTTTAGCCTCTTGGTTTAAAACCGACGAAGGCATGGAAGTATTTTCAAACATTGAAAAAAGATTAAAATAATCTAACTAGTAAAGCAGCCACTCAATAAAAGGGTGGTTGCTATACTATAAATTTAATAATATGAATTTATCAGAATACAGAAGATCAAGAGGATTAGGCGATACAATAGAAAAAATTACAAAAGCAACTGGAATTAAAAAAGTAGTTGATAAAATTACTGGAGAAAAAGATTGTGGTTGTAATAAAAGAAAAGAGAAATTAAACAAAATATTTCCTTATAAAAAATAAAAAACATGGTAAATGTAGATACGGTATATCAAAGAGTTTTAACGATAGCTAACAAAGAACAAAGAGGTTATATTACTCCCTTGGAATTTAATTTATTAGCTAACCAAGCGCAACAAGGAATATTTGAAAACTACTTTATTGAAATAGCACAAGCCAACGCGGTTCCAGGTAGTGAAAATGAATATTCGGATGCTATAAAAACTTTAAATGAAAAGATAAGTTTATTTAAAACAAGAGCAAGTTTAATTAAAGTTGGCTCGTTCTTTTTATACCCATCAGATATGCATAAATTAGGAACTCTTTGGTATGCAAAAACTGGATTATTAGAAGATGGTGTGGAAATCCAAGAAATAAATGAAGATGAACTATTAGATTATTATAACTCACCTTTAACAAAACCAAATAAATCTCGACCGTTGTATATACGTAGAGAAGAAAATATTAGAATAATTTCCGCAGCGGCAATCACCAGCGGAGTTTTGTGTAGTTATATTAAAAAACCAGCAAAAACAGTGTGGGGATATGTTGTAACAAATGAACAAGCTTTATATAACGCTAGTGCTTCAACTAATTTCGAATTACACGCGTCTGAAGAAACGCCATTAGTTACGAGTATATTAGGATTAGCAGGTATCGTTATGCAAAAACCAGATTTAGCAATAGGACAACAACAACAAGGATAAAATATAAATAAATGGGATTATTAAAACAAACGGCACACAACTATTATAGTGGTAGTGATTTAGGTAGCTATCAATTTATATCATTAAATCATGTAATAAATAACTTTATGATAGCTTATGTTGGAGAAGGAAAAATTATACCTAAAATTAAAAGAACAGATGTATTATTCCATGCACAAAGAGCTCTACAAGAATTAAGTTACGATACCTTTAAATCTACAAAATCTCAAGAAATTACTCTACCACCATCTTTAACGATGCCCTTACCACAAGATTATGTTAATTACGTTAAATTAGTGTGGAGTGATTCTTCTGGTATAGAACATGTAATTTATCCAGCGAGTAAAACATCTAATCCAAATTCTGTTCCACAAGATAGTGATGGTAATTATATATTTGATAATAATACTTTAGATTTTAATGCCGTTGGTACACCAAATGGATTAATACAATTTCCTTTTGAATTTAATATAACTCAAGATTTAGCAATAGGAGAAACAGGATTTAATGTATTTCCACATATATTAGGTTACGATCCTACAACAATTACTGATCCAACTTCAGATCCTCATGGTTATGAAAACTTAGCGGACACAAATCCGTTTACAGTTGGAATGGAAATAGTAAGTCCTTATTTCCCAGTTGGCACTACAATATCCTCTATAACAGAAGCTACAGGTTCAGCTGATGCTTCAATCACCCTATCTCATGCTAGTACAAATACAAGTGTTATTACTGCTCCTGTAACAATAACAATATTAGATAAAAGTGATACTTGGAGTAATTATAAATCAGGAACTCCATCCGAAAATCAAGATGATTATACAGATGATACTTATTGGCCCAATTTAGGCGATAGACGTGGGTTAGATCCAGTACATGCTCAAGTTAATGGTTCGTTTTATATAGATGAAATAGGTGGAAAGATTCATTTTAGTTCTAATATATCTGGAAAAACTGTAATATTAAAATATATAAGTGATGGACTTGGAACAGATTCAGAAATGATAGTACATAAGTTCGCCGAAGAAGCAATGTATAAATCTATAGCTTATGCTATATTATCTACAACAATAGCTGGGCAAGGTTTAGTTCCTAGCTTTCAACAACAAAAATCAACTGCAATAAGAACTGCAAAATTAAGATTATCAAATTTAAAAATAGAAGAACTCACCCAAATAATGAGGGGTAAATCTAAGTTTATAAAACACTAAAATATGGGAGAATTGAAACATGGTTTCGGTGCTGCTAAGATGAACAAAGATTTGGATGAAAGAACAGTTCCAAATGGCGAATATCGAGACGCATTAAATATAGAGGTACTTACTTCAGAAGGATCTGATGTTGGTTCTATGCAAACTTTAATGGGTAATACTAAAATTAGTGATTGGGCTGATTCGTATTCTACAATGACACCTGGTTTAATTAGTAATACCGCTAAATGTGTTGGTTCTATAGCTGATGAAAAAAATAATAATCTATATTATTTTATTGCAGACCCAAATAACTTCACTGATTATATTTTACAATACAATTCTGATACTAAAATTTTAACACCTATAGTTGTCGATAAATATCAAGTTAATACAAGTATTAGTGTAGCAACAAACCCCCTGCCTGGAGATATAACAACCCATCTTATTATACATAGATCTACTTCAGGAGGCATAATAAACACGACAAACATTAGGCCAGGTATGACTGTGGCAGGAAATTTTTATAAAACTACTAATACCCCTATGGGGCCAACTAGTCAACCGTTTGTTGTTGATCATAGTGATGGTTTGATAGTTATAAGAATGGAAGAGTATATAGATCCAGTAGATCCCACTATTATTGGTTGGAAAATTTATTTAGATGAAACAACAATAGATCACGATATATTCTCAGGAGGCATAACTTCTAATGAAGGAGTAAATATATCTTTTAGAGCTAATAGAGCTTTAAACTTCTCACATCATAAATATAGTGTTAGCACAGGTAATTTAATAAGTATAGATTTTCCATTTATAACTGGTATCAATATTATTGATGGTATATTATTTTGGACAGATGGAAGAACAGAACCTAAAAAAATAATTGTAGACAATTTTACAAAAGACATCTTTCCAGGTAAGTACGGAACAGACCCGAGTGGGGAAATCCATAGTTTTTTTAATGTATATACCACAAATACAAATATTTCTAATAACAGCCATGAAACTTCTTCAAACGGATTAATAAACACAGATCTTTTTGACTCTATTGATTTTAGGAAACAACCAGGGGCTTTAAAAGAAGAACATATAACTATTATTAAAAAACCTCCATTACATCCTCCAACTTTATTAATGAATAATACATCTGATGGTAGAATAACGTCTACTAGTCAACAGGCTGATTTAACAGGTACGTTAAACTCTGTTCATTTTATGGATTTTAATGAAAATAATTTATCTCCTGGAGACACAAAAGATGTAACTTTTGTTAGTTCTTTTCCTGATTATATAGTTGGAGATTTAATATTACTTAGAAAAGATGATCCATTTATATCACCATTTGATGATTTGGATGACTATGAGTTAATAGTTGAAATATTAGAATATAATGATTCTACTGGGGTAGCAAAAGTAAAGATAAACTTTATTCAAAACAACAAAGTAAATGAAATTACAGGTGGCACACCCGATCCAGCAACGTTTTATTCTATGCTACAACAAGAAAAGCCGTTATATGAATTTAAACTCCCAAAATTTGCTTTTAGATATAAATACCAAGACAATCAATACTCCACTTATTCTCCATTTTCTGATGTAGCTTTTTTGCCTGGTGATTTTAATTATGTTCCAAAAGATGGATATAATCTAGGCATGGTTAACACGTTGAGAAGTGTTTATATTATGGATTTTGTTCCAGATGAAGATAGTATACCTAAAGATGTTATAGAGATAGATATATTATATAAAGAATCTAATTCTACAAATATATACCTTGTTAAAACAATAAAATATGGAGATGAAGAATGGTTTGCTATTGGTTCACCTGTAAATACTAACAGCGCAAAGATTTATGCTAGAACAACTGGGAGAATACAAATAACTTCCGAGATGGTTAGATCAGCTATAGCTTCTAATCAATTATTAAGACCATGGGATAATGTTCCTAGAGCGGCTAAAGCACAGGAAATCGTAGGTAATAGAATTGTTTACGCTAATTATTTACAAAATTATAATTTATAAATATGGCTACAAAAGTTAATATAAACGCAAACGTACAGTCTGATAGTAAAACTGGGATAACTGGTGAAAAATCTCTAAAATCTTTAAGAACTTATCAATTAGGAGTTGTTTATAAAGATAAATACGGAAGAGAAACACCTGTGTTTACAAACGAAGAAGCGTCATTTACAGTTCCTAAAAAACTTTCGGATGTTAAAAATTCTATAACAACGTCAATAAAAAATCAAGTTCCAGATTGGGTGGATTCATATAAATTTTTTATTAAAGAAACTTCCAACGAATATTACAATTTATGCATGGATAGATGGTACGATGCGGAAGACGGTAATCTTTGGATTTCATTTCCATCCGCAGAAAGAAACAAAGTTAATGAAGACACTTTTTTAATTCTTAAGAAACAAGCGGGTGATGGTGGTGAAGAAGGTTCTCCAGTCGTACATGAAGAAGGTAGATATAGAGTTATTGATATCCAAAACGAAGCTCCTAGATTTATAAAAACAAAATATGAAAAGTACGGTTCTGATGTCTTAGGCGTGTTAGCTGATGGAGCGGTAGCAGGTGGAAATGTTATAAAATTAAATTTTGATGGTGGTGGAAATGACTGGGAGAGTTCTGTTTTTTGGGACAAAACTTTAACATCTGGACCAAGTAACGATGAGGATGACGCTGGTTACTCTGGATTAACAGAAACTGGTTTTGTAGGCTGGCCATTAGAAGATGTTGTTGTTGATTTGCAAACAGAATCTCAAACAGAGCGAACTGGTTGGTTAGATGTTTCTGGAATGTATGTAGATGGTTCAACTTTAAATATACAATTATCAAAAGCCTTTAAAGGAGAAAACAATAGTGCAAATGCGAATACTGGAGCTATATCCGCTGTTATTCCTTGTCCTACCACCACGTGTCCAGCTGACGATGTTATTGTGAAATTAGCTAAAAAAGTCGTAAAGAATAAACCTGAATTTGAAGGTAGGTTCTTTGTAAAAATACGTATGGATGGAGTTATAGAAGATAAGATTAGAAGTGTTGGAAACCCTACTCCTAGTTTCAATGTACAGAATTCAATTTCTCAGTATTATATTAATAAAGTTCAGAATCTAGGACAAGACTATGAAAGTTTTTGGGAGAGTGTAGGAGAAACGTGGTTTATAGATATGGCAAGTAGACGTGCAGTTGGTACATGCTATTGGTCTGGAAATGATTGTGGTACCGCTGGGGTTCATGACGAAGGATCCGATTGGCCTGAAGATAGTGGTTTTGGTATGGTCGGTAACGAAAGTAATCAAGGTACTTTAACTTGGGATGATAGCTATGGAAATCAAGTACTGCAAAGAGGTTCTTATTCGACATCAGGCTCAAATAATACTACTGTAAACTATGGTAATTCTCATTCTTCTCTTAGATGTACGATGGAATTATCTTTAAACGACGTGAAGGATTATGGAAACATGGGGTTTGATATTAGCAACAATACCTCGGAAAACCAGGAATTTTTAAATAAAATGGCTTCAACTGGAACTATGTTTAGATGGGCTGAAGATCCTTATCGGCATATATATAAAATAGTAAAAGTTAAAAACTCTTTAGATGGCAATACTAATTATAGAGGTATTTTAAATTTCAGTTCAAAAAATCACGAAAAAGAAGACCCAGATAATAAATGCGCTAGACTTTATATAACATTTAAAACAACTGGATGGAGATTAGATTTAGATCAAAGTGATTCGGCTGCTGTTTATACACATTATCCAGATGAGGAAGATAAATATCCATTTGCTTACAAAAATTACACCAGTACTGGTTATGATCCCCCGGAAGTGTCAACATATGGACCGTGGGATCCAACTAGATACGGATACGGAGGTTATACTTCCGGATCAGTGTCGTCCCCAGATTACACCTCTCTCCCAGGACCCGGAACATCACCTCATGATCATTTACCCGGTCATGGTAGTGGTTTTAACAAGTCAACTGGAGGTGGTAATGTATACAATAACACAATACAAATAATAGATACACAACCTGGAGACGGAGATCCTGTGTTTTCTGCAGACCCAGCTATATGGGAGACAGAACCAAAAGAAGATAAAGGATTAGATATTTACTACGAAGCAAGTCAAGCTTATCCGTTATCTTTAAATAATATGACAAACGAATTGTTTGCTCCGTATGGAAGTGTAGTAGTGTGTAAAGACACCGTAGATAATAAAAGTTTCTATTTACCAGAAAACACTCAACTATGGGATTGGGCACCAACAGGACACGGGGGAGATACGATAGTATTAGACGTGAAGACGAAGAGCATTGGTATTATAGATAACACTCAAGCTATCCAACCAGATCAATCACTAGCAAATCCCAACCCAATATTAAGTAGTACCTCAGGGATTTTTGATGATTTAAATGATTTTTATAAAGGAATTGAATTAAGGTTTATAAGACAAGACGGGAGTTATACAACCGCTAAAGTAAATTATTTTTCAGCGTGGAGTTCGTTAAATATATTTATAAATCCAAATGGATACGTAGGTAATAATACTGAGCGCGTGTTATTAAAGTTAGATAGATATCTTGGAGATATGAATATTAAATTACCTTATTTTAATTGCTATACATTTGGTAATGGAGT
>Ga0098061_1000979_pt1 | contig 13974 bp, 4 predicted proteins | sample 22_taG_FD_92579 | JGI IMG/M metagenome (GOLD analysis project Ga0098061, IMG submission 92579) | Marine viral communities from the Subarctic Pacific Ocean - 22_ETSP_OMZ_AT15343 metaG | ecosystem: Environmental > Aquatic > Marine > Oceanic | place: Subarctic Pacific Ocean | collected 2015-01-20 | reverse complement strand
GTTTCTAAGGTTAATAGTGTTGTTGGGTGCAAACTCCTCTGCATAGGTGTCCAAAACGCCCCTAGAACTCACGTCAGTGCCTCCTGGGGCATTAAATCGGTTGACAAAGACAAACTTATTGCTGTACTGTCCGCTAAAGTCTGGAAGTTCTCTCTCCGCGCTTCTTGCGCCACTTACAAATTGAGTTACGAGTGCGCCGTTGTGAGGCAAAGCAGGATCTCCAATGAACCCTACACCTAGTTGTTCGACGAACGCCCTATTGTTTGTTGATCGTCCAGCGGTCTGAATTATTTCGTAAGAAGCACTATAATTTCCAATGGGATTATAGGTTTGATGGTTTGCTATATTGACTGGTCTTTTTGCTACTTCGCCTCTTGTGTAATTGGCGGGTGGAAGGTAGGGAAGCGCAAGAATACTGTTGATATTTCTATCTCCAGTTTTGTCATTACTAAAAAAGATGTGGGTGGCACCCAATGCCATCCCCTTGGGATCGTATCCGCTCTCAAATTGTTTCAAAGTAAAAATCTCAAAATTCGGATCGTCAACACGTAAATAATTAATTATATCATCACCATATACTGCCCAATATAAATTTCGCGTCTCCGGATGGAAGCAGAGTCCAGTTGCGTCGTTTGTGGTTGTGCCAATTGTTTCCGAAGAAAAGGGAAGACTTCCAGCAAGAGATCCGCGTCGAATAGTGTCATCTTGTGCTCTAGTAAAATATAAATACTGAGCGCTCTCATCCAAAGCTATCTGTTTTAGTACATCAAGATCACCTCCTGGATCGTATACCTCTTCTGCGTCTGCCTCAACGAAGGGAAGAGGCGAGAGCGAGGCACGCCATATGCCTCGACTTGCAGCGCCAGATCCGGTGTTTTGTTCTGTCCAATAAATATATCCATTATATACCAATAGCCCCCCAACAGACCCAAGCAAAGTACTGGTAGCTACGGCAACCGTCGTGGCAATGCCCGCGTCTGATCCATCCGCCGCAATTCGCTTGATAGAGTCCCCCGTCCCATTGTTTTCCGTAAAATAGACATATCCAGAATCGAATGCGAGCGCAGTGACATCAGTGCCAGTATAAGTAAAAAGAGTAGCAATATCAGTCCCATCCAAATTACAACTTTTAATTGTTTTAGGCGAAGATAAAACATAAAATACTTTATTCGGGTTTCTACCAATGGCGATGGCGGTATTGATTGTCGTAGAATAGGCGTCATCTACTATTACCACGTTCTCGAACAAAGAAGTATCACTTTGCCCAGTCACCTTTATCTCTCCAAAAGAACTAAAATTTATATTAAACAACTCTGGTCGTGTGAGCAGAGTATCACTTCCCTTATTCAAAGGAACGTGTCTATGTTGATTGCCTCCGACATATTGATAGGTAAATGGTCCTTGCATTGGAGCATCTTTTATGCCGCCATAAGTGTCTTCATGGAGGTTGGTTATGTCAAATCCAATGCCAGGTAGCGGAATCTCGGTAGTGATAAAAACAGTATCACGCGTAAATTTACTTATATGTGCTTGTCCTTTGGAACCCTCGATACTACGCTCCCCGATGGCGGTATAGATGCCCCCATCAACCCCTAAGTGGAGAGATACCCCTCCTCCAAATTTTGCCGCCGCTGTGGTTGTGGATGAGTGTAATTCGCGCTCTATCCATGTATTGGACGCCGTGGGGGATGGATAGTACATATAGGCAGCGCCCGCACCGCCATCTCCGCCGGCCGTTTGACCCGTTGCTCCCACTAGAATATAAAGTCCTTCAGATGCCGAAATCATACTAGAATGACCTCCATAATAAGAAGGTACGGAGTAATCAGTATTGCTCCCTTGAAGCTTGGCAAGTTCAGTTATACCGGCGCTGGAAGAGTTGAATACCCACGCCGATGCGCTGACGGTCGACCACTGATCTGTCCCACAAAACAACATGTGAAGTCCGTCCGAACTAGAAATAATCCTTGCCGTCTCGCCCATGCAATCGTTCGTAGTGGGACTGCTCTGGTTTATTATCGTTTCGTAGGATGGAATCTGAGGAGTGCTGCTAGTGATCCGATATAAATATCCCTGTCCCGAGCGGGCAACGCCGGAAGTTTTAAATTTGGCGCCGGCGACGACATAAACAGCGTCAGACCCCGAAACCACATCGCTACCCACTCCGAAATATTGAGATCCGCCGCCATCGCTTGCTGTTATAATTAATTCTGTGCAATTAGTTGCATCGATAGGATCGTGTCCGGTAACTGTATAAAGATAGGCGGCGCCCTGATTTGTGGCTCCTACGTCCCAACCCGAATCGCCAACTAAGCAATAAATACTATCTGATCCTGATGCTAATCCGCCGCCGCCAAGTCCGAACAAAGCGGATGCACCAGTATCGCTCGCCGTAAGTATCTGCTCCGTCAAAGTTCCGGCACTATTAGAAAACCAAAGATAGGCGCCGGGAGGATCGGCAAGATCTCGTCCCCATGCCGCTCCCAAAGTGTAAATCCCATCCGATCCCGAAAGAATTGAGAGATAGGTTCCCAAATAGGCGTTGGCCATTTCATTGCTCGCTGTTAACTTTTGAATTTGATTCATTCCTACACTATTGGAAAGAAAAAGATAAACTGCTCCGCGCCCGCCATCATCGCCTTTGGCGCCGGCGGCGATGTATAGTCCTTCCGATCCCGAGGTGACGGCGATCCCATTTCCGAACTCGGATCCGAAAAGGGGAATGTCACATTGGAAAGTGTGTAATTGAGACTCTGTGAAAGAGTCACTTGAGAATGACGTTATGGACGAGGTAGTATTTCCGAGGTCGCGGGAGATATCCCCTAAATATCCAGTATTAACGGAGGAACTATAAATTTCAAATGGCATATTACCTGAATTGTATTTTTTCTTATTATGTGTCATCTAAACAATCCGCTTCTATAAAACTTCCTGTGGATATAGATAAATATCCACCAGTCCCAAATTTTGTCGTTTGGCGCGTTATATCCAACTCGATGACGCCAGATGTAGTTACGTCCATTCGTTTGGCGGCCACTCTAATAGTAGTATCCAACTGCTTGTCAAAAGATTCATGAGAAGAACTGAGAATTCCTTCTCGGTCCGATCCGTGAAATTCTGCTCTATTTTTCCACCAATAGCAATTCTGGTTTTGTGCCGACCCAATTGGTCCATGACCAGTCTTCCATGGATACAGTAGTTCATTAATGCCGCGAACGATTCCGACAGGAGGATCATCTTCCAATTCAATAGTAGGAAATTTATTCCAATATTTATTTCTTTCGAGAATGTGACTCTCTATTACCGTCGAAACTTTATCCGAAAAATCTGCCGATGCCGGAATTAGTTGCGCAATCATGGAAGTGATGGCGCCGTCGATCCATTTATAAAATTCAACATACTTAATTAAACTCGGAGTATTCTTAATCCTGCTAAAAAATATTTGTCTTAATTTACCCATGCGATGATAATTTTGCTGGTAGCGATTAACTGGTTCGCCGATTAGGTTATTGAAATCAACAATAGAACCAAACACATTGATCATCTCATCAGAAATAACTTGCTGCATTCCTTTTTCAATTGCATAAACATAGTTTAAGGGGCGCCCTACCGTATTAAACTCCTCATTATCATTGGTCGTTATAATTTCTACGAGATCATCGCTCTGTACGGTTTCTACCGATTGAAGTTTTGCATTAGAGAGATATTCTTTTTGGATGACATCTGTGTCATTTGCTAAAAAGAAATCGCCTCTGCCTGGATGGGAACTGGTAAGGATGTTTCCAAATAATCCATAATTACGATCTGCCGACGAAGTGTGCAAGTCGGTCACTGTGAACCCAGCAGTATATCCCGGACCGGATCCTCCATCAGAACTACTCAAATTATCGTATCCCCACCACAACGCGAGAGTTTCTATTTCGGGAATCGACGCCGAAACTTCAGCATAAGCAGCCACAGCATCGTTGTAAGGAAATTTGGTACCATAATTGGTGCTATCCTTTGCATGCACTCGTATAACTTCGGGAGGCAGATAACTATACCATACTCGATTGTTGGTAATTTTAACATCTGTTTGCTCTAGAATGGTGCCGGTAAAATTAGTATAATGAGCGCCAACATAAAAGTGAGAAGGGCTTGCCACAAATTTCGAATAGGGGGCGCCGATGGAAGAAGTTACAACAAACTCGTTACGTATGATATCTCCTTCTGTCTGGACTCCTTGAAATTCTACAATACCCTCAACACCGCCGAGCGACGGGTTTTGCTCCAAGGCGTAGCTAGGATATACTTTAACCGCTATATTCCAATGAGTATTGTCATAGATATCTGTATATACTGGACTTTCCAGATCGGGCAACGACGATCCGTTCACACTCGTCAGTACAAACTTGCCATTCGAAGATCCTAATTCTTCTTTTACTAAATAAACCTGGAACTCAGCGTCGTCCGTTCCGTCCGGCAATACCGACACCGGATCCCACGTATAGTCGTTGTAATCCGGATCAACTTCGTGCTGTCCAAACAAGGATGCCGAAATGAATGGGGTATCAAAATATAGGTCTGAACTTATAGGAAACTTAGAAGGAACCATTATCTGAGTTTCAAATGTTATGGGATGTTCAATCGGATCACCACCTACGCCATGGCCTGCTATGGGGAGATAGGCATCCTCGATTGCCGCATTCGAAGAAGTTTGGTAGACCGTCCCATTAAACCTATCCGATCCCGCGAAATTTACAAACTTCTTCTCTAGGGCACTTAATTTATAATTGTCTCTAATCTCATAGGTGGCATCATCAACATATAGATTAACCCTCACCAGTTCTTCATCGATACCATAGCAGCGAAGAAGATTCCTAAAAGATTTCATCGTTCCTTTAGTCTTATAAATATAAATTAAATTATTATAAATATTTTGATAAATTAAATTCTTTACATTCCATATTTGCTTATCAAATTCCTCGGTATTATTCCGAGAAGCAATTAATTCGAGAACGTCTCCCTCAATAAACAGATCGGGCGTAACAAATCCCAAAGATTCAAGAGATTTATTCGTAAAAGGATAAGGTTTGTCAGATGCGCTTAAGTATTGTATATCTTTGAGTCGCGGAAGTTCTTGTGTATACAAATATACACTATCAAAATATTGAGATATAATTTGAGTAAGATTTAATAAATTTCCACCTGCTTCCTCGTCTTCATCCACAATCCACGACGGAATACTATAATAGATGGAGGCGGCATTCATGTGATCATATTGCTTACCCAGATCAGTTTTAGACGCTAAAAGAGAAACAACCTCCGGATGGAAAGAATAAATAATCGGATCCCTAAACTCTTTGTCTGCGGCGCCTGCCAAGATCATTGCTGATCCAGTATTTCGAGCGCCTGCTGTATAACCTGTCCACGTTCCGTCCGAGAACCTTCCTGAGTAATCCAGGACACGCGCATCGACAGAGGCGGTCAAACTTATGCCTTCATTAAACTTATAGTATACTCCCAAGTCAGTATTGGCATCGTCTTCGTTCGTTCCACCGCCTACTTGGGTAAACCAATTCATTCCTATTTGCTTATCAGTTCTTGCAGTTTTCCAAAACCTAAATTCGTCCATAGAGGCGGATAGTTTGGACCATCCAGGATTTGGTTGAACACCTAAAACTGCGAGTCCACGATCAGGAAGTTGATTGTAATAAGAACCAATATTTGCGATCAAAGCACCAGTCACTTCGCTTATGCCGCTTCCGAGGACATAATCCTTATACACCCCGTCCACGTATAACTCTGCTCTTCCCACAGCAGCATCAACACTAATAGCATAATGATGCCACTGCCCATCTGCTAGAGATGCCGTGGTGGGTGCGTTACTACCACTAAACCCTGCAAAAATACCATCGCCAACCATGGGCAACGGGAAAGCGGTATACGCCCCCGACATATAAGTAAGGTGTATAGGAGAGTAGGGAGAGGATCCCAACGAGCAACTATTGAGAGTGATGGCAAACCTACCATAATTTCCTGCGGCACTCGTTGATCCGGATGCCCACAAATCAAATACAACTTCTTGTCTGTTGGATCCCGGTACCGCTGGTGTGAGCCAGTCATCTTTCTTCATCCAAAACTCAACCGTATTGCCGGCGGGCCCCATCTCTAAATTGGATTCTCTATCCTCGGATGCGTTATAGAAGTTAGAACTTGAATTTTCAAAAATATTTGCCAGGGTTTTGCCGGATCCATCGGGATCTTTGTTGGGACCGCCATAAATAGTAATATATTCTACATCCGTAGGATATTGCCAGTCAGTAATGGGAGTATCAGCAAACCCAACTTGGGAAACTGTCGTCCCCCAAACACCATAAGAAAAATCTACATAACCATGTGTGCGTGGATACAGTTGGTCAAAAACATATCTTTGGATGCCAGAAGCACTCAGTTCCCATTCAGTTCTCTCAAAAAATGAACCATCAAAAGGGTAATAAGTATAAATATTGGTTATTGCATCATAATAATACTTTTCGGCAGACCCAAACTTTGCAAAATTCATGGGAATCGAATAATCAACATGCGGTTCGAATCTATTCTTTTCTTCTATTCTCGCAGAATAATACTCTGGCGACTCCAAATCTTCGGCGGCGCCCGACTTACTAGTGAGAGACACTATTCCAGCATTAGCATCGCGATTAAATAAATCTTTAATTCCCATCTTTTATTCTACTCTAAACTTAAATTCTTCAGGTTGTTCATGATATTCACCATATTCTAAAATCATGAATTTAAAAGCATATTCATATCCCGTTTGTAACCACGACATATCAAAATCAAAATAATTGCCCGAATCATTATAAGATAATTTAGTAAACTCAACACTTCCCGTCCCGTAAGGGACGATTTCATAATCATCCGAGGTTCGATATAATTTATAAAACATGTTATTAATAGTAACATTTTCTATTTGACTACTCGCTATCGTATAAACCGTTGGCGACCAATCTTTTTGGCGCGTATATAATTTAAATCGCGGTTGCTCGTTGGTGGAATAGGCAGCTTTCATATTAGTAATGGTAGTTATATATTCGACCGGATCGTCGTTGGAAGACCCATAGTGATCTCTCACTGTGATGGCACTCCCTGTATAATATTCATTTGGTGTTGAACCCGAGTCGTCATGCCACACATCAAAAACTTGATCCAAATTAGTTCCCATCGAAACTGATGCTGAATAAATTCCGGTACTCACATATCCTCCCGTCACCACGAAATCTCCGCTCTGGAGAGGCAACCTCGATCCAACTGGTGCCGTTGTACCAGAATACAAACTTATATAAATACTCCCTGTCCCCACAGCGGGAATGTCTACTAATTTTCCTCGAAACTTATTATAAAGATAAAGTTTGTTTAAATTATCGGCGGCGGGTAGAAGAGAACTGCTCAAAACAAAATCGTTCCGGTCGTCAGTGATTGCGGCGCCCCACCTTGCTTCGATACATGGGCGCTTATAGAAAAATTCACTCCCTCGCGCAAAAAACTTTTTACTATAATAACTCCTGGTAGTAGATCCTTCTTCAGTGCTCGTTAAGTGAATGCCTACGCCATCGCTCGGAATCGTACCTGATATCCACTCCTCAACCAGAGACGTAATGTCTATTTCCAAATCTTCTGTGCCTAATTCGAAATATTGGTGGTAAATGGGGGTGGCCAAATAATCACCCCCCTCACTCACCCAACCGCCGGCATCGCCCGAAGCAGACATGGATGCAGAAATCCAATTAGACTCTCCAAGATCAGTGTAATCTTCCATGTCCAGACCATATCCCTCCTCCCAAGAGCGAGAAACTGGTGCTACAGTTAAGGTGAATTTTGTTGGAAGAGTTCCTGCAAAATCTGCATTAGATAATTTCAAAACAAAATTGGTGCTTCCACTAGCAGGAATAGATCCTGCTGCACGATCTGATACAATTGTAGTAACAGGAAAATTGCTTAGAATTCTTGCCGCCTCTTGTGAAGATGAATTTGCTTGCGCGAACAAGGAAAATACTTCCGAGACATCGGACATACCCATATTAGATCCGGTACCTCGCGTGGTAAGATTTGATTGATAAGCATTTGTAATGGTGTTGTCTGCGTCAGCAGTATATCTTTTAATCGACATTACCTAATAACTCCTGTGATGTCCACATTCGGGTACTTCAATTCTAACACAACATTCTGCGGTATTTTAATCATTCTGCCGTCAACTGATAAATTTTCTCTCATATCGAAATATACTCCCGAATAAACACTTCCAATCTTTAGCACCACTTTGGCACTCACCACATCTAATATACCATCTACCTCCTTAAGAGTAGAATAAATATCTGAGATATATAAATTTTCAGACATATCATAATATCGATTAAACTTAACCGATAGAGCGCCGACAGCTTGCGAAAGCAAATCAACGTTATCTTCCTCCATCTTCCCTACCGCCTCGAATTCGATTCCAAAATTAACAATCTTTCCATCTAAAATATCAATAGAGTCAGTAATCATTTTATTTTTATTTAACCACATTTTTAAATTATTTTTTAAAGAAGAATTTGCCAATGCTAAATTACCTGATTTATCCTCCGAAATAATGTATGCATTCAGGTTACGTCTAAAGGAGTAATCGTCCTGCACTATATTGCCTTTTTTAATGACCCCAAATCTTTCGGGCATCGAATACATTAAAGATAAATAATCCTGCCGCGTGACCGCTCTATTCTGCGATGCAAATGCTGATGGTGCGCGAAGCTTCAACTCAGTAATTGAAGGAAGAGAAATATCACCCACAATTGGACTCTCATTTGTAACTTCCAAAGAGTCACTTACAGACTTTACGATAGTGGGGGATAAGTTAACAATATTCTCAAATGCATATAGTGGTTTATCCACACCGGTGAGGGATCCGGCGGAAGCATTGACATTCGCACTACTGTTAACTCGATAAACAATTCTTAAAGTAGTGTTGGCAGGCGCAATTCCCAACTTATTAGAATCCAAAAGGCGCGTTGGATCAACTGATGTGTCGGTAATGTAATCGCGACCGTTTTGAAATAAAACCACCGAACTGGGTTCAGTAAAAGCACTGTTAATGTCGCTTGCCTCGTCGCCTGCTCCAAACTGAACGAAAGTTTTATTACCCACTCTCTCCACAATAAAACGACGTGGGACAATCTCTGCCTTCACCAGGGCAGGAGCCTGTTCTCGATCATCCGTATTAGGATTAACCATAGACTTATAAATGGTATTTTGAGATAAATAATCTACCTCATAATAGTCATTGCCCTCATAGTCTTGAATCGACACCACTTCCGTGATATCAGTCCCAATTAATTCTGCCTTGTAGAATCGTTGGAAATCTCCCACGACCACATTCTGCTCGACCAATCTTCCTGATGCTACTTGCCCAAATGCCTGTATCGCAAAAGAAGTTGGAAGTCCAGTTGCTGCATTAACTTGGGAAACCACTTTCTGATTACTAGAGTTGGCAAAATCAACATCCTCATTTAAAACAAATCCGGCGCCGTCGATGCTAGAAACGAGAGTGCCGCGCTTTAGAACTGGAATGTACGCTTCATCGGGGCCCTCGGTTTGCGAACTTGCCGGGACAATAATATAAAAGGTACCAATTCCATATGATGAAGGATTAACATTCATCTTATATCCAATTTGGCGCGCCAGTCTTACAACATTGTCGTACTCCACGGCAGTGTCGAGATAACTTTCATTTGCCTGGAAGTCTACATAAAAGGATAACATATCCCCTACATAAGACACCATGTCCGTAAGGAGAGAACCAAAACCCGCCTCACTAAAATCTTGATAGGTAGATGGATAATATTTTCGGGCATAATTTACCAAATCCCTTTTAATACTATCAAAATCTCTACTTGTATATTTTATAGCAACTTTTTTTCCAGAAGGCATAATCCTTGCTCCCTCCCCCTATATTTGTACGTGGAGTACATCGTTATATTGTAGTGGCGTAACATGGTAAATAATACGCACATTGATGCCATTAGGATCGATTAACTCGCTACGCGATTGAAAATCAACATTATCAATAGAAAGAAAGGGCATATATTTTGCCACCTGAGACTCAATGGCTCCAATCAGCGCTGCCTGGGTTTTTGCGTTGTTCATTTCAAACAGCACCCTCTTTATTCCCACACCAAAGAGAGGCAACATCACTCGCTCTCCGGGATTGGTGAGAACAAGATTTTTTAAATTTTGCTTAATAACTTCTAACATATTTTTCGTTAAGGCAATTCCATCTTGCGATGAACGTCTAATGGGTAACGCTGGTGAAAAACCTGCCATGATGTAAACCTCCTACCTTAACACTTTTGGCCGGCGCCAGGATCGGTGCTTAAACTAATTCTAGTCTGTTTCGCCAGTGCTTCATTCTCTCTCTCTCTACTCACATCTTCATCTCTTAATTGATCTACATCTATACATAGTTCACAATCCGGCTTTTTCTTATTCTCCAGTCCCACCCTTATGCGCAATCTTCTCTTCTCTAAGGACGAGGGAAACGATAATGACTCCGACTGTTCAAGGGCGTGATAAATCAGACCAAGAGGAGAGTGAGGTGGCCATTGTCCAAATCCCATAGTCATATCCATGGGCAAAAGCGACATCGCTACGGGAGTGATGGGGATATCTAGAGGCTCTCCAGGTGTTATTAGAGTAAAGGCTGGTACAAACAACTTTCCATTTTTCTTCAACATGAAGTCTGCACATCTTATCTCAGAATTCGTCATTGCCCTCATATATTCCACCGTAAATACATTAAGTGCGGCACCAAAATTTCGCGAGGCGCATGCTTTTGCAAACGCATAATACGCCTTAAATCCCTTAGTGGTAATAGCTTGGTTGCGCAAAGGAAGAAAATATTCACGAAAAAAGGCAGTCGCAACTTGCTCAGTTGCTTTATCTTGAATGATTGGAATTGGAATCGATGTCCTTACGTTGGTTGGTTCGCCTGGAACAAAGGAAGTGTCAACATTGCCCATGTCGTTTTCATCATAGGCGCCAACCAGGACATTATAATCATCAAAACCCAATTTATGGCCCAGTCCGGCGCCGGGGAGAAAATCGAGAAGAGGAAATCCCGACCATTCATCCTCACTGTTGTCATGTTCAAGTTCACCTTCTTCGTTCATTCTTATCCAGTGGTCATCCAGATCCTGGGCATAAGTACCCTCGCCGCCGGAGCTTCCCTCTTCATAGCGCGGTCCGAAGTAACCATGCCTGCTGTACCGGTTTGGAATAGGTGGGACACGCGAAACCGAACCAAGCGGCGGGCCGATGTCCCACCTATTTAATTCTATCTTCATTCTCCACCATTCACTCGTCGTTGCAGCATTGGGATCCAACTCTCCTTGGTCGTCCTCAAGTTGCATTTCATAATCAGGATTGGTAGGCGTTGTATCGCCGGGCCACGCTTCTGGTGGGTGCCCGGGCATGTCGGTAACTTTTAGCATTCTAGGATACAATTTACCCGCCTTCGCTGCTTTAACAATTTGAGAGGCGGGGGCGATTACAGGATCCATAAATTCTGCTAGTCCTTTAAAAATTAATTTTGGAGTTTGGATAGCCATATCATAGAGAGTGGGTTTGCGCGAATTGCCGTCCGTTCCTACATTGCTTTTTGCATTTGCCATCTGCTCACGATTACTTCCCTTCTCAACCTCGGTCGGTCCTTCAAACGTAAAATCCCCCCCATTCAATAAAATTTCAAATAGATTCTTTAACTCAAATTTAGTTTCATCAAAAAACGTATCTGGCATCTCATTTAGAAGGTTAGAATATATTGTAGAATATGAAAGAAGAGTATCTGATGGGACACAATATTTGAGCGCCAACTCGTACCCAGGCGACGTCTTCATGAGATGAAGAGTTTGACTCATAAAGCGTCTAGTATATAAATCATTTAGATCCTGAAACACTCCGGCAGTGCCCTGATACCCATGGCGCTGGGTGGTATCAATCGATAGTGCATCCCATGTGAACATATCAGACATCTTTGTTTCTTTAGGAATCTCGATAGGAATCTCAATCTCCGATATCGGGATAATCGGCACCACTCTTTCCAGTTCCTGATCCTCCAGAGTCGCCAGAAATTGATCACTAAACGTAGACTGTACATCTTGACGATCCCAGTCAACAAATTCCTTCAGTATAGTATTCCCCCCCATAAGACTGCGGTTATCGATGGCGTTAATACGATTCACTGAGTCAAAAAACTGTTCCCAGCTTGCGATAAATCCATCGGAGGATTCAAAATCAGCCACCGCTGCCGCCATCAGATCCATCTCTTCCTGACGGATATATCCATCTTCTTGGACCGCCTGATCGGGATCATAAAATCTATATCCAATACCAGGGTCATCAGGATTGACTTCCCTTACCTTCTTATGCGCTGTTACTCTCTCAAACGTTTGATACGCTTTGGAAGCAGCAGAAACGGCCCTGCTAAACCGAAAACCCACAGTCTTATAGTCGGGTGGATTGGTCATCGGCAGGGGGTATTTTGGCACCTCAAAGGGAGTTTGAGATTTACCACTCTGTATATCACTGGCGGCGCCTGGAATTTGTGTCTGCCATGTACTCCCCACTTGGTCTTCTTTGTTAACCTCCTTCCAATCACTGGGTGCAGCGACATATACCAACCTTGTTCCAAAAGACCATCCCCTAAAAAGGTCCTCAAACTTTGCGTCGGGGTGGGCGCTCATTATTTCCTCCAACCTCTCCTGCCAAGTATCTATATTCCATATTTCTTCGAGCTGAGGGTCGACCTCTGGTATAAGAGATTTTCTAGCGACAGATCCCATCATTCTTTGATGTTCTGCTCCGCCCAGAAGAGTACTGCCCTTGTCGCGTGCAGGATTATTCGAACGATTAGAGGTGTTAATTGCCTCGCGTGGTGCTAAAATTTGTCCCAATGACTCTCCCATATCTTTAACATTACCAAAAGGACTGGTGTCTTCGGGCACTGGCCCTTGACTGGATCCATAGACACTGTTTCCCATAACCTGATTTGCGAGATTAGCAATATTTTGCACCGGATTGTTGGCAGCAGCAATCACGTCCAAAACATCCACAACACCATCATTGTTCATGTCGCTAACGTTTGCAAACGTATCATCGGGGGTGCCGGGGGTCTGACTATCATCAATGTCCCCACCATATCCCGGCATGAGCGCTTCATTCGTTTGAGCGTTTAACTCGTCGTCCAGCAGATTGCCTGCGACGATTTCGCCTCCGTCCACATAAGCATCAGAAGTGCTATCGGATGATGCCTGTGAACCATCAAAGTCACCAGCATCATTATCCGTATCATAGTCGGCGATCCAATCATTATCAGGATTTAAATCATCATTCTCTGGAAGGGTAGTGGAGGATGAATCTGAATCCATATTTTCTTGGGCATCGCCGGCGATGAGACTCGTATCGTCTATTTGAGTTTCGATAAACTGTGTCTTTGATACCCTAATGTATTTCTCTAACATCAGCATCCCGGTCGTATCTGTCAATTGAGAAGGGATAGCGTTTTGATTTGAGTGAATTCCATCGGTTTCATGCAACCTTTTATCAAAATGTGACACATTTTCGAAAGTAGAACGTGTTCCCACTGCGAGTCCTGTTGCGAAGTGGGAAACAGGCAATGGGGCATCGGTGATTGACTCCAATATCTTAACCGCAGCTGCATGATACCCTTCGCCGACATCTTCAAAACATCCACCCATCGCGGTGAAAGTTTCTAAAATTTTTCTAGGATCACCATACTGAGCGGCGGCCAAAGAAACGTCCTGCTGCATCTCATTCCAGTCTTGGAAAAATTCAAGGGTGCCCCCAATGGTACTATAGAGCAACTCTGTCAAACCAGCCCCATCCAATGAAATGTTTTCCCAATCCCACGCCCAATCGTCGACGAGTCCAAAGGTGACG
>Ga0098061_1000978_pt1 | contig 13975 bp, 25 predicted proteins | sample 22_taG_FD_92579 | JGI IMG/M metagenome (GOLD analysis project Ga0098061, IMG submission 92579) | Marine viral communities from the Subarctic Pacific Ocean - 22_ETSP_OMZ_AT15343 metaG | ecosystem: Environmental > Aquatic > Marine > Oceanic | place: Subarctic Pacific Ocean | collected 2015-01-20 | reverse complement strand
TGCTAACTCCTGTGTTCCTTTAGTGGTATCTTCTTTTTCCCACTCACTTAGAGATGACCAGTTTATATCTTTAGGGAAATCTTTTATTAGTTCTTTATATTTATCTGAAATTATATCCTGATATGGGGCTTGTTTATAAGAATGATCTGTGCTGGGAAGGAATGAAACACCTGATAGATAATCAAAATTGTCCCAGCACCATGCACCTACCCCTATCCACTCTGATTCCTGCATGGAAATAGTAACTGAGGGTTTATGTTCACACCAATATTCAGCATAAGTTTTCCAGAACTCTAATTGTTCTATTGCTGTCATAGAATTTCTATGTAATGCGTTGGTTGGTGCTTTAATAGGGAATGAAAATATAGTTGTATGATCAGGTTTCATTTGATCAGGTTCATTGGGTATCCCCGCATGAACCATAAACTGTGTAAGAGGGTCTTTATTATCTGCCCTAACAGTTCTAATATAATAAGGTGCGTGTCTTGCATGGATACCACTTGAACTATTTACTAATTGGCTAACCGTACCTGACGGTTTGACGCAGGTAACAGCAGTTGATTGAGGTATGTTAAATTTTTCTGACCATATTTTATTAATTCGTACAGAATAATTTTTTAGTTCCGTTAGAACTTGCGGTAATTGTTTGGATGAAATATTATTAAGAATACGACAGTCTGTAATACCTGTTAAAGATACGCCCAATAATCGTTCTTCTTCAGTGTTATTTGTCCACCTCTTACGAAGGTATCCAAACTTAGTCATAGTTGCTTGTATTGTACCCAAGATAGTGGCTAGTCGTATCTTTCTTTTAAGATCAACAACACTATCATCTACCCTACATACTACCTCAGTAAGATTACAGAATTGATTAGGTCTTAAAAGTATTTCTGAGCAGGGGTTTGTACCAAAATCTATATCCCATTCCCTTCTTCCAATACTTTTAGATTTTAATTGTGCTGATTGTCTATTAAAAATGCCACGCTCACCTGATTTACTTTCATAGAGGCTTGACCATTCCTTCATAAAGGTAGCAGTATCTGGCCTGTCTGTATATACAGCAGAGTTGTTAGCTAATGCTCTCTCTGGATTAGTCTCCCACCATTGTCCTTTCTTTGCCGATCTAATACGATCATCTGAAACATTTGAAAGAGAAATGAGTGCTGATCTTCTAACACCGCCTACTACCACAACCTCACCCGTCTTACACACGATGTCGTGACATTCAAGGGATGTAAGTTTTCTTCCTCTCGCTTCAATAAACTTCTTAATAGTAAATTGAAATAGGTCTGATAAAGGCTCTGGTCCTGAAGCTCTTCCTCCAAAGGTTTGAAGCCGTGATCCACTAGGACGTACTTTGTCCATATTAATTTTAGGAATGCGAGATGAATATAGATATGAAATTAAATCTTTAAATGCTCTAGCCCAGCCCTCCTTGGAATCTGCCACACTAATAACATCTTCAGTTTCTTCAAATGTAATATCAGGAATTGTAGGAAGGCTATTTACATATTGTCGTTCAACTGAAAAACCAACACCAGTTCCGTTCATAAGAATATATAATACCTCATCAAATGATCTTGGGCTGTCGATGGTTATATATGAACAGTTGTATCCAGCTATGTTTTCTCTTTCTAGTGCAGGGCCAGCAGCCATCAAAGCTCTCATACTTGGCATAACTTCTAAATAAATAATAGCTTGATATATTTCTTTCCAAATATGGGTATCTCGTTCAGTTAGTTTTAGATCAAGATTGTTTGTAACATAAAATTTAAAATAATTAATTAGTCTACTAACAGTTTCTTCCCAAGACTCCCTTCTGTTTTTCTCTTCTAACCAGCGGGAATATCTGGACAGATGAATAAAGGTTTGATACTCAGTCGGTAATCCCATTTTTCTTCTCCCCATAAAATAGTTTTAATATTAATTCTGCATAATGTATTACCTTTTGAATATCTTTTTCTCCTTCGCCTTTTGTTCTATGTCTTGTAATATACTTTACAATGTTGCCTTCAAAGAAGTCAAGACTGTTACTTGCTATATATTCAACAGGCTGTATCTTACAATTCTTATAATGATTACCGCCAACCTGCTTGTCTAATGGAGATACCATTTTATTTTTCCTTTCTATTTTTTTTGTCGTAGCTCTTGAGCATAACCAACATGTTTATCTCTAGGGCTATAAACATAAAGAGGACAAAAGATTCGTACAGAACTTGATCCGATTGCGCTTGGTACTTTAGGATAATATAGTATACAACCTCCTTCTTAAAATTTTTATTTTATTAGATTTAATAACTTTATCAGCTAATGTTCTTGTATAATCAGGATCAATTCCTGCAAGGTCACACACATCTTCAAAATCGGAAATCTTTGTGGAAGAAAAGAACCAAGCGTTTGCCTGTCGTTTAATAACATTTACATCTGATAAGGATGTTACGGTAGATGATAGTGTAGCATCTAGCAATGCCTGAAGTATTACGGCCAAATATAATGTTCTCTCTTCTTCATTATCCTTACTCTTTAGTTTTAAACTAAAACCGCTATAATCTACATCTAACAAAACTTGATGTGTAGGTCCAGTGTGGTCTGTATCGGGGCTATATTTCTCTTCGTTATCGTGTTTCCGCATATTCCCATCCTTGATCATCCCATAGCCGCTCTTCCTCTAACCATTTATTGGGAATACCATCTGATTTTTTACAATATAAAAACTTGTGTTTTTCACACCACCCAGCGTATGTCATCTTGCCCCTCTTATATAGTTTCTTATTAGGGTTATCAAATACAAATCGAATATCATTGTTGGGATGTTGTTCCTTTATAAATAAATGTTTCTTTCTATCGTCTAAAGTAAACCATCCCTTTACTTCTAAAATAATTCCATTCGGTAATATAAAGTCTGGTGTATATTTTTTATCTTCTACCCAACTGTATTTAATTTTACAATCTTCATATCGAATAGGTATCTTTAAATCCTTTAAGAAATAATAGATATACTCCTCAGACCTTGATCTAAACTTATATTTTTTACCAGACATTTTATTTATCCTTAAATCAATTCTTCTTCTTCTGTGTTTGGTGTTTTAAAAATCTTGGTAAAATAACGGGGGCCGTTGGAATATTTGAACTTACGAAGTCCTTTGCCGTTATTAGCATCAGCCCAACATGGTAGCTTATAGCTGCAATAAACACACCCAAAATCCAACTTCCTGTTACCAGAAGAACCATCAGATATGTCAGGATAACAACGGGGTGGTGGGTTATCCTCCTTAACAACAGTCTTAATTTTCTTAATCTTAGTCGAGACATCCGGCATCTCCATCTTGTGTAAATAAACAGTAGCTAATTCTCCTGTTTGTTTATTGATCACAACCCACGCAGCTTCCTTATCTTCTTTATCTTTGGCATATGCTGACAGTTGATAGATGTAACCAAAGGGGTCGTTCTTTTGTAGCTCTGAGGTGGTAAACTTTTTAAATGAAAAGTTAGATGCGCTTTTAAAATCTACCAGGGTTCCATCTACTCTTGCGTCCTGATGTCCAGGCACATCCTCAACCTCTAATTTTTTTTGTTCCTCGCTCACCTCATGCCCAGATAGTTTGGACAGGCATATAAGGAGTTCTTCAAGGATATTACCATAAAGAAATTTTATGTATGTAGGACCATCGAAGTCTTCTCCTTCATAGCCCTTTGCACCGTACCAAATTTGACGTAATGGTTTTCCTATCTGGGATAACCGTATATGCTTTTCTTTTTTCTTTTCTTCATATACTGCTTTATAGATATGTTGTGCTATAAGTTTACCATATTGATTGGTAATATTTCTTGCTTCTTCTTCTTCAACCTTAACCCCATCTTTATTGAGAAATAAATTATATATATCAGATACTAATGTTGAAATATCTTTCATAAGATATGGAAGAGGACACCATGTATATGATGTCCCCTTCCATCCTCCTTTCTATTTAAACTGAAGCAAAGGGAATATTATTATCCTCATCGTTGGTATACCCATCCTCAATAGTAAATTCAGAGTTACCCATACCGTTAGGAATATATTCTACAAGGTCCATAATCTGTACGGAATTTAACCCGGCAGAAACTCCTGAACGATTACCAAATGTCCACTCAAATGGACGATAAGAAACATTAACCTTTGAACCGTTTCCTACCAAAGCATTTATAATTGGATTAAGCTTAGAATCTACAACCTTTGGAGGGGAGTTAACAACACCGTTGTTACGCCTCACCTTCATCTTTGCAGTAACGAAATCACCACGGTCATCACCTACGTTCTTGATCTCAAGATTATCTTGAGTAACAATATCCTTGTTCTTGTCATCAAGATGACAAATATCAATAGTATAAACACCATCCGCATCAAATGTGGTGTTAGGTGAGGTGATCGAGGCCCAATAGGCCGTTCCAGAAATTACACTCATGTTACTTTTCTCCTTTCAATTTTCAATTTTAATCAATACTTCAGGAAGTATATACTATTGTACAACCCCTGTCAAGAACTTTCTTTCAGCCTTTTGCATTGGTATGTGAAAGAAAGGTTCTTTCAAGTGTGGTTCTCCTATACGCTTAGAATTTTGAATGGTTCCCACCCTTGATTCGTCTACTACATTAGCAGGAATAAACCATCCCTGTTCAAGTGTAGTATTTAAAATAACAAAAGTAAATTTGAGATGAGGGAAATCCTTTTTCCATAAATCAATTAACCTTTGCTTCCTTTCAGGTATCCTAATTTCTACCCAAGTAGGGTTCCATGTTTCACCCCACTGAAGTTTAACCTCAACCTCAAACAATTCCTCATTGTTATCTTTTGTTGCCTTTAAATCAAACGAATAATTCTCGGTTTCGAGGTGTGTATTATATCCTTCAGATATTAAATAATCTGACAAAACTTTCTTAGCTCTGGCATCATTCATTTCATATGATGCCTTTTGAAATTTCCTGTTATTGTGTCGGTTGTTTGTCACTTTACCTCCTTTCTAATTACCCTACCTAGTATCGTAAGATACTCTACTAGGTAAGGTAATTAGTGGGTGTCAGCCCACGTTCTCCCAACCTTATAATTAGACTGCATCGAACACTTCAGCTTTAATATTTTTTCAGCTTCTTTAATGGTATGTTTTGTTATGTTACAAAACTCTAATACATGCTCCTTCCTTACTTCAAATTGATATTCATCGTGGATTGAAGCTACCAACCTCACATCAAGTTCATAAGCATACACCTTTTTCATCATAAATACAAGCCAAGTTTTACATATAATACTACCCGCCCCTTGAATTAATGTATTCAACGCCTTGTAATAAGATCGAACAGTGAGTGGTCTTCCATCAAGTCCTTTTATTTTACCTAACTTAGATGCTTCTTCAACAGAAGATTTTAAATGTTTGAAACTTGGTAGGCTTCTCATAAATTTCTTAATCAATTTATCACCTAAGTTTTTTAATTCAAAGTCTTCCATACCTTCCTTAGTTCCACCAACTATAGTCCCTATCTTTGCTGATCCAGCACCGTACATCATGGCATAGATAAAAGTTTTTGCTTGGTCACGGGTTTCTAAACCTGCCATCTTCTGGTTGGAGGAATGTATATCCCCGTTAAGAATTTCTTTAGTAAATTCAGGGTCGTTCATGTAATGTGCGAGACATCTTATCTCTAGTTGAGATGCGTCAGTTCCTACCAATACATAGTTTGTGGGGTCTTCAACTGTCCAGCATTCCCTACATTCCTTACCGTAGGGTGAGTAGGAAGCCGGTATTTGAGCCATGTTGGGCGAGTGGTGTGCCATCCTACCTGTAACCGTCCTCAATGTCATAACCCTTCCATGAACCCGTCCTCTTTCATCTGCCAGTTTACGCCATGAATTTATCTGTACTATTCTCTTTTGTAAGAGAAGATATTTTGAAAGAAGTTTGGCCTCATGTAAATTAATTTTATTAAGAACACCCTCATCTACAATTACATTTCCCTTGTCTGTTTTTTTCTTTGGTTTCCATCCAAGAACTTGTAATCTTTCAGCTATTTGTTTGCGTGATGCAGGATTAAAAACTTCAACCCTGTCCCGTAGACTCTTGCCTGTCTTTTCTGATACCCTCTTGTGTGTTATGGGAGGAAAGATTTTCTGAAACTCCTCTTCCAACATAGAACAATCATCAATAAATCTAGCCACAAGAAGGCTTGCCTTTTTTTCGTCCAGCATAAAGCCATTAGTTTCTTGTTGATCTATGATTGCTCGTACCTCATGCTCAAGATTGATTACCTGTTGAGGACAGGTGTGTAACTTCTTGTTAATATATTTATTAAGCTTATAAGTTATCTCCACATCTTGTTTACAATACTCAAGCATTTCTGAACTGTATGTTTTAAAATCTTCATACTTTTTCTTAGGACTGTTAAACCTTTCACCCCATGCCTCAAGAGAATGACCTCCTTCAAGTTCAGGATATAATAATTGAGAGAGTAATAATGTATCAGTAACTTTGGTAGGGGTGATTGTCGCAATATTAAACTTGTTAAGTATCCTAGCATCAAAACTTACTCCATTGTGCATAATATAATTATCAATATTTTTAGAGAACTCTGGGAACTTATTGTAACATTCATCCTCCTTGAACGTATAAACTTTATTTGTACTTATATCTTTTGCTACTATACAATGGACGGCCTTGACATCATCAACCAACCCATCAGTTTCTATATCTACTACGCATCTCATATAAAGACCTCAACTTATTTTATATTTAATTTTAAACTGTCTATCTTGACCGTATCTCAGGTCTAACCAGACACCAGTTCGTAAATAACTTTGCATGTTTAATATATATACATCTAATATATTTGCCATGTTATTTATTTCCCTATTATATCCACCTCCACTTTTACGCCTTAGTAGTTTTCTTAAACGAATATGTTCATGTTTATTATGTTTAATCCATTCCTGTACTTTCTTAAAATTAAGAGGGTGGTTTTTGGGTAGGTTCCTAATACTTGAATGAATGCTGATATTCTTGGGTGGAGACTTGGCTTTCCTCGCCTTCTCCATATTCTTCAGTCTTTTCTTCTTCTGTTTCTCGTTCATCACAACTGTCCTCATGTTTAAAAGGTTTGTTTGTTCCGTACTTATTTTCTCTTCCCGTTGTATATTCGTTATTTCTCTGAGTTTTTATAGCATGACAATTAGCACATCTTACTTCACATTTACGCATCTCCCCTTTAAGTATTTTAAGTTTCCTGTAGTCGTTAATACCAACCCCCGTACTTAACCTCCAAATCTCCTTGTATTTTTCTCCCTTCACATGATCAAAATGAAGTGCTATTGCAACCTCACCCCATCCACAATCTACACATTTCCATTTTAATTTTATTCTATCACTAAATTTTTTTCCAAATTTATATTTTTTCCTATTTTTTGCTTTGCTTTTTCTGTTTCTCTTACACTCACATTCCTTGCAATATGAGGATAGGTTTCCGCTTTTGAGAACATAAAAAGAATCTATAAATTTTTCTTCATTACAACCTACACAAACTTTTGTAACTTCTTTCATACATCACTCCTAATCCTCAATTTGGAAAGGAGTAGTCTCTTCATTCTCATCTACTTCAAAAGGATTGGACACCTCTGACATTCTGCCTGTGTCCCCGTTGTAATAGATATATGTAGCAATACCTGTATCTCCTGTATACCTGTTCTTTAGAATACGAATGGTAGTTGTATTGGCAAGTCTTTCATCCTCTTCTTGTTGGTTACGCTCAAGAGCTACGACTGCATCTGATAGATGGGCAATGCTTTGTGATCCTCTAAGGTGGGATAAGGATACCTCTCTTCCTTCTTCATGTCCACGATCTGACATAGTTCTGCGTAGGTGAGACACCAACAACAGTCCAACTTGTGTTTCCTCTACTAATGAACGCAGCTTTGTCATTAAGATATCAATATTCCTACGTTCATCTCCTACATCTTCCTGTCCTGAAACAAGAATAGATAAATGATCTAGGAATATCCATTTACAATCGAGAGCCTTTGCCATAAACCTGATGCGGTTCATAATTTCATCATTAGATATGGAACCGAAATGATCAAAGGCTTCAAACCTTCCAGTACCGATGGTCTTTTCTTCCCACTCATTTAACTGTTCCCTTGAAAAGGTATCTCTTATTTCTTTTATATATATTCTTGCGTCTGCTTCAACTGACATTATATTAAATGCCGTGTTACGAATTGATTCTTCCAAGGCTAACACACCTATCTTGTCAGTGGTATTGTTTAGAATAAAATGCATTAGCTCACGCAGGATACTTGACTTACCCATTCCTGCACCTGATGTGAAGGTAATAAGCTCACCAGTTCTCATACCGTACAACTTTTCATTCATACCTACCCAAGGATAGGCTACTGTCTCACAGTAGTTATCTTTATATAAATCTTCTCCTAAATCTTTAAGGTTCTTAATACCTGCTGGTGTATAGGGTACAGCGTTCCACCATTTGTTAACAAAGGCTTGGGATTGTCCTCCCACAAGGTATTCATTTGCGTCCTTATAATCAAGCCCTACAATTTTACATTTATGAGGTTCAAATAATGTCGCTACCTTATCCGATGCTTTCTTTCCCTCAGTATCATTATCAAAACATAGGATTACATTATCAAATGAATTAAGATACTCCAGACTGGTTTGACAATCCTTATAAGCACTTCCTGCACCGTGCTTGACCGAAACTACCGGCCACTTGGAGCCGTGCATTTGAAAGATTGATAGAGCATCTATCTCTCCCTCAGTTACAGTAATATATTTACCACCTGGGGTGAACAGGTTCTGCCCGAACAATGTGGCATTCTTGGTATCACCCTCCACCATAAACTTCTTTGTAGCTACAATTCGTACTTTATTTCCAATGTGATTTTTATTTTGATCAAAGTAAGGATAAATATGTCTGTTCGTTGTTTGGTTTACCTTAACACTAAACTTCTTACAGGTTTCTTTAGTAATTGCCCTTTCTTTCAGAGCAGTGTATTCCCCGGTTGAAAATACATTATTAATTACACCCTGAATAGGCGCTCTTTGAACTGTATTTGGTTTCATATTTCCTCCTGATGACGGTATGAATGTTTCACATTTATGACAATACTGATTGCCATCTTCATATAGGGCATTTGCATCGCTTGAACCACACGCCTCACATGGCAGGTGCTTAACAAAGTCTGCCTTCATTTCCTTCTTATCCTTTCAATTGAATATATTTCAGGTAACTTGTGTAGAGCATATACTAAACCAAGCCTATTGTCAATCTCTTTTTGGGCCTGTTGTTTCGTATTAAATATTTTAACTGTGGTTCTTTTATTTTTTAAAGAACATATAAGTTTCCAATTCATTCGTCTGTTCCTTTATTAAATGTCTTATTCTTATGAGAGACATTAGCACGCTCTATTAAAATTTCTTCTGTATCTTCTGTGGCAAACTTCTTTGCTTGTTTAAGAGTGTACCCTTCCTGTTGATAACTAACCAACAGTTCCTTATATATTTTTTCAGGGTCTTTATATTTTATTGTCATAGGTTTGACTTCCACTTACTTATATATTTATTTATAGAATTTGTGTTTTCCAATTTGAAAAACAAATGTCATCTCTAATGCCCAGTTGGGCTTAACATATGTTGCATGATAATAAAGAACATCCTCCATATTTTCAATAACTACACCACCCAATACTAAACTTGCAGCGTTCATAGCTTTAAGGTGTTCCCTTTCGTTGTAAATAGTTTCAGATTTCCCATCACAGTAATAAGAAAAAGAACATTTATTTTTGATTGGATTTCCATTCCAATACCTTCCCTGATGTACTACATCACATATATTATTAGGGAACTTGGGAGAGTTAACTCTTCCAACAATAACAACTCCTACCGCTACCTGACCCAAGAATGGCTCACCTCTAGATTCAAAATATATAGCTTCAGCTAAACACTTTTCTTGTTCATTAAAATTTTCTAAGTATTCTTGTAGAGGATAAGTATTTTCATTGTGTTTTTGTTCTAAATATTGTTCAAGGGGTAGATAAGAATCGTCTACACCACCCTCCCAATCATTAATTTGTTTAGCATTTATAGTAGAATAAAAATATAATGATGTAATTAAAAGACATACAAGTATAACCAATGTTCTCATTTTAATTTATCCTTTGAAAATAATTCAAGCTGTGTTTCCATTGTTTCAATCTTGGATGTTAAATATTCAACTTGTTTATTAAGATCAACAATTCTTTTATACGAGGAATATAGTTGTTGGGTTAATTCTTTATTGTCACTTTTCACTGCTTCAATTGTTTGTTTCATATTACTCCTCACTTTTAATATTACAATAATTTTCAGTAATATATTTATAGGCGAAGTTTCTTGCTGCCAATCCCCAATTATTATAAACATTTTCAAGGATGTCCTGCATTACCCAGCCTTTTATTCGAGAATCCTTACCCTTTTTCATAAGGTCATGGATGTGTTGAATTAAATTATCAGTGCTGATAGGTTCTATCATGGTTAAGGTTCCTTTCATTTTCATTATAATAGTCTTCTAGTAACGAAAACTCAATTTGAGAAATCAATTCCATAAAAGCGTGTTCACCTAAGTTTATTGTAAGAAAAGTTTCATCTATCTCCATCCATTCTGAATCTTCTTCATCTTCATAGCTTACATAGAATTCAGTGATTTCAGTTATTAAATCTGAAAAATCTTCAGGCTGATAGACGTAACCATGAGCTTCTACAAATATGGTTGGTCCCTCACTGGATGACACACCAAAATTAACTACTGCCATGATCTACCCCCATAAAAACTGTATCAATAGACCATGTAGTTTTTTTATCCTTCTCACTCAGTTTCCGATTATAAACAGGAGTATGCATAGTCCCATAGTCGTTATCGAATATATCCCATAATTTGTATCTTGCTGTTTTTAATGCAAATTTAGCGTCCCTCTTTGTGTATGCTATGTAATGTTTTCTTCCATCACCATCTTCGTATAAGTATCTAACCTTACCTGTCTTATTATCCATACCTTTTATTTTATATGCTATCATAATGCTCATCCTTATTCTTTAGGTTGATCTCTTCTCCCGCATAGAAATCTTCAAGACCTTCCAGGTATGTATTAATTTCAGAGAGTGGAATGTCTTCAATGAACTCTGCAAAGAGAGCTACTGATAATAGATAATCTCTAGTGATTTTATCTATCTCTGAATAGCTAGTGTACTGTGGGCTTTCCATTTTCAATCTCCCTTCCCCTACACTTTAGTTTATTTATTTCTTTCTTCTTATCCACCATTGTAACAGGTTTGTTCACCTTATTCAAGGCTTTTGCTATAGGATTTCCATATTTTTTAATACGTTTCTTCATGGGTTTAGTCCTCACACATACTTAGTTTTATATTAAATCTTTTACCATTTAAATTTAATTCTAAGTTTAGTTCTTTATCGAGATCATTCTCACACCACAAGTCTTCCCAGTATTCATCGACCTCATCGGGGTTATCGGGGTTATAGTTGTTCATTCGCATGTCCCTTTCAACCTGCTGTTCAAGGGTCATCTTCTCATGTAATGAAATTACGTTGCTCATAGCCTTCCTCCTGTTCAGGTGTTAGTTCACGCACTTTGTAATTCTTTACGCTGTATCGTAACTTACAAAAGTTTTTTGCTTCTGCCTCTGCCTCTTCTTTAGTTTCAAATCTACGAAGGTACTGCTTCCATCCATAATTTTCCTGAAGCAGTTCGATAACCCAACTCATGTCCACTCCGATGATTTCTTATAGTTAAGTTCAATCAATACTGCATTTGGGTCATAGAAAAATATCTGCATAAGGCCATATATATCTTTCTCTTGAAACCTAAACTCAACATTACAATCTCGTAGATGTTTCATCATTTCACCATAACCTTCAGCTTCAAAGGCAACATGATCCACAGGGTATATGTCTTCAATGTCAGGTATATATCCTATGTCTTCAATCACATGGAGTTGCTGTCGCTGAAGGTGATGATCATGGATAACGTACCAGCTTCCACCAAAAGCCAACTTCGGTCTATCTATTTTTACAAACCCCATGACCTCAGTATAAAATTTATCTGTCACCTCAAGATCATTAGATGTAATCGTGATATGTTGTATTCCATTTATCTTTCTATCTCTCATCTTTTTATTTCTTTCTATATTAAATTCAAGATAACTACAACAATAAATATTAGAAACAGTAGCCATACGATAGGTTGGACACGGCTTGGATCAAACATAACTTGTAACATTTCTTTTAATTGTTTCATATTAATTACCCCAGTGGGGGGTGAGCGCTTCATAGCGTTAGCTCCACGCTCACCCCATTGGTAGATTCTTTTTTATGGTTGTCACACCACTTCTCTATCATCAGGGAACCTGGACCTGACTAGCCAGTAACAAACTGGCTCGTTTCCTGTTAAGCTGCAACCTTTAAGTCTATGCCATAACTGGAACATAACTCATTCCAAGGTTCACTTCTCATCCACTTGTTCACACGCTGTTCACGGGAATATTTTTTATTTGGATTAGCCTTAACGCCAGTACCATCCTTTGCATATCTGGTCATGGCTGACATCATAGAGTATATATTCCATCCCCTTGTTTCCCGCTCATCCAAGTACAGAGAGCGCAAGTGATCTGAAAGGCGGGTATGTTCAGGCCATTTGTTACGATCATTCCCATAAACAATCCTGTCGAAGATATCACCTGCAACACCCTCTTTTACTTTAGCTTGTGCCATCTTACGATAGACCCCAGATGTTTCCTTATAGTTATCCATCGTAGTTCTAAACGTGTCAGCAAAGTTAGCAATATTTAGATGACCCCTGTGGGATTCTCTTATCAGACTATATTCCCCACTAATCTGTCCGTTCCAGCAAAAGAAATCTATGTTACCAACGTACATAGTAAGGGCAGATGACCCATCAAAAGTATTCTTATATATCTGTCTATATAAGAGCTTTGTTCTATGTCCATTGGTAGTTTCGATTTCAACTGCAAGTTGCGGGAAGGCATATTCTACAAAGGTATGCGCTCCATTCTTGTCAAGCGTTACCTTTATTTTTACTGCGTTATCATCATCACCATTGAAATATTGAGGACCAAATTCACTTATCATTTGACCGTGAACTGTTTGCAGGATGTCCCCGTTAAGTATTACCTTGTACCTATTACCTACCGTGGCAAGATAGGATAAATTCCCATTCTCTTGATCTACACGGCATAATACCTTTTTATCAGGTACTTGCTCTCGTACACTTGGCAGGTACATAATTTTGCCATTAAACTTAGTGTACCTGTTATATAGCGCAGGTAATTCCTTTACTTCAAAACAGGCTGGCCGTGTCGCTTCAAAGCTAAGATGTTTACTGTGGTCATAGTGTTCATGCATTAGTTTAGTCCTCCTTTATAGTCAGGTTCAGGTAGGTTATAGAACTCTTCAGTCGCAAGGTCTTCAGCTACGTTGTCAGGGTAGCCCTCTTCGAGATATTTATAGTACAGGTTTTCAATTATATATTCGTTGTAATGATTAGACATTTTATGTACCTTCTTTCCATTAGTTTAATCCTTTTCTTTTAAGGGTTGGCCCTCTCGCTAGGATTCGAACCCAGAACCTACAGCTTAGAAGGCTGTCGCTCTATCCATTGAGCTACGAGAGGTCATCGTCTAAATCAAACGGGTTTATATCTATGCGTCCCCAACCGCCGCATCTTTCACATGATGCAAAGTATGGTTCATATTCTTGCCAAGGACTGCCGCCATAGTCAATACCACCTATAGTTCTTTCGTATTCTATCTCTCCTTCACCGTCACACTCAGGACATAACTTATCTATACCATATTTACTACTCCCAGTTAACATAGTATGAATTCTGTTCAGTGTTTCAATAGTCATTTCTTAGCCCTCCAGTAAG
>Ga0098061_1000977_pt1 | contig 13979 bp, 17 predicted proteins | sample 22_taG_FD_92579 | JGI IMG/M metagenome (GOLD analysis project Ga0098061, IMG submission 92579) | Marine viral communities from the Subarctic Pacific Ocean - 22_ETSP_OMZ_AT15343 metaG | ecosystem: Environmental > Aquatic > Marine > Oceanic | place: Subarctic Pacific Ocean | collected 2015-01-20 | reverse complement strand
CCCCCGATGAATTATCTGCTTTACCTACTGCTACTGATGGTTCACTTAGAAGTGTAATTCTAGCTGTATCTGGGTTCTCAGATAGTAATAATGGTGGAACCGCTGGTAGACTTACTGGACCAGATGGTAATGAAATGGATAGTGAAGCGTTCTTAGCATCATTAAAGATTACATCTACGTCAGCTTTAACTGACCAAGATAGTGCTGTTATTGCCGCTGCTGGTGCAGAGGTACCATTCAGATTGGTTACACAAAAATATGGACAAGGAATTGTTGATTATGGTGATATATGTGATAGTACAGGTGTTATGTATGTTGAACTTGACCTTACACACCCAGCTGTCACAACTTCAACCTATGATGGTTATGTTGGTATTGCTGCAACAGGCACTACAATGTCTGGATTAAGTGGTGGAGATTTTGGAATTTCTTGGGTTCAATATGATACTCTAGAAATGGAGACTGAACTTGGAGAGGTTTCTTTCAAACTTGACGAAGTTGTTGTTAGTGTTCAAGAAAGAAAATTAAGAGCTACATGGTCACCAGAACTTGCGCAAGATGTTAGTGCATTCCACAACATTGATGCTGAGGCTGAATTGACTGCTATGCTTTCTGAACAAGTTGCCGCTGAAATCGATAGAGAAATATTAAGAGACCTTAGAACAGCTGCTGCTGCTCAACTGAGATGGGATTATAACGGATGGAGAAAAGCTTCTACTGCCGCAAGTCCTTATACTCAAAAAGACTGGAATCAAACGCTAATCACAAAGGTTAACCAAATTTCGGCTCAAATCCACAAGTCAACTCTTCGTGGTGGTGCTAACTTTGTTGTTGTATCCTCTGAAATCTCAGCTATCTTTGACGATTTGGAATACTTCCACGTAAGTGATGCATCCGCTGAACAAGACCAATACAATATGGGTATTGAGAGAATTGGTTCTCTTTCTGGTAGATACCAAGTATATAGAGACCCTTATGCTCCAGCATATTCTATGATTATTGGACACAAAGGTAAATCACTACTTGATACTGGGTATATTTATGCACCTTACGTGCCTCTACAACTTACCCCTACAATGTATAACCCATTTAACTTTGCGCCTGTAAAAGGAATCATGACTAGATATGCAAAAAAAGTGGTAAATAACCGCTTTTACGGGGCCATTAGAGTGGATGGAATACCTACATTTAACATTGCAGAACTTAGATAATAGACTGTAAAACAATATGTTACGAGGGACAATCGAAAGGTTGTCCCTTTTTTATTTCTATTATTAAAATTTAAATAATAGATTTAACGGTTTATTTCTTTTTTTAAAAATTTATTATTATATTTATATATATGAAACACTACATAAAAAGATTATTAAGGGAATCACTTATAAGTGAAGAAAAGTTAAGTGATGAGGAATTGAATCAACTTAAAGAATTGGTTCAATCTGGTCAAGATGATAATATTAAACTGGCATTTATGATTGCGAGTGGACATGGTGAAGGGGTTGAGAATGAGTTATTCACATATTGGTATAATCAATCAGTCGATAAACAAACAGAACCTGGTAATAAAACATGGGATGACTTAAAAAAATTGACTAAATTTAATATAGCCAATTTTGATATAAGAAATAATCATAATAGTCTAATAATACCAGATACAATTGGGAAGTTAACCAATTTGAGGGAGTTGATTTTAGCGTTTAATAGTATAGAAAAGATACCAAGTTCAATTGGAAATTTAACAAATCTGAAGTGGTTGAATTTAATGTGGAATGGATTAGAAGAATTGCCAGATTCCATTAAATATTTAAAAAATCTAGAGTACTTGGGTTTAGTGGGTAACAAACTAATTACCTTACCAAAGTCAATTGATAAATTAACAAATCTGAAGAAGTTGAATTTACAAGTTAACCCAATTAGTGCTTCGGAGAAAGAAAGAATAAAAAAATTATTACCAAATACAATTATATTATGAAAAAAGAAATTTAACTATTATTACCTCTTAATTCACTTTGACTTACAATTTCAAAACTTATAACGTCCTTAACTGTTGTAACTTCCAAATTTGATTCAACCTTTATATCTAAATAATATATACCTGGAACCAAACTCAGTGTATCCAATAAGAAATAATTATAGTTATTAGCCATCTCAATATCTTGGAAATCTATAACAGTATATTCATTCCTACCTTCTTTCACATACACCCTATATTTTAGCCCATTTACGGTCTGTTTTTGGTTTATGGTATATGGAACCCTCGTTGAGACAATAACCTTCCTTATATCCCCCTTAAATAACCTCTCATCGCATTTTATACCAGTGACTGAAAGCCCAACCTTTTTGGGTAGCATATCATCATCACCAATATTATAATATCCGCTACTATCCTTAAGGATAAAATCTAGTTCTATATTTGGTCTTGATATGTCGTTTATAATAATTTTAGTCCATTCATCTGTGAATTGGATACAGTCTGTATTGGCTGAAGTTGTTGGAACATTTATATCTATAGAATATACACCTTTTGTTAGATGCGTGACATCACTTTGTGTATAAGCTGAAAACAAATCACCATTACCATCATAAATGTATGGAACGGGTTTCTTGTCAAGATTTGTTGGTACACCATTAAGATTAACATAAAGAAATAGTTTATTGTCTTTATCTAAAAAAAAGTTATTTCTATCATCATTTATATGCCAATCATAGATTGTTTCAACATAAGGTTCAAAGAATGTTTGTGTATGTCTTGTGAAGAACCCGACATATTGAAATTCACTTGTTTCGGTTTCTTCAAGTGCTCTGGTGTATGCAATACCAAGACCATAGTTTGTATCACCAGTTAGATAACCATTAACTACTGTTGTTATATCTATTTCAATATTTTCATTACCATGTTCAAAGTGTTGTGTTGCCAATACAACTGGTGAACCAGAATAGACACCACTTCCACCCGACCATGAGGTATTTGTTTCGGATTCAAACCAATTTGATGGGCTATATGATTGTGACCCTTGGCCAATATATCCACAATCACTATAATCATAGCCACAACCCTCATCCCAATCTTGGTCAACGGGGAATAATATTAAATCAAATGAACAACTTCTTTTCTTACCAGAGCATGTTTTATCACCCATTAGTTCAGCATCAAATGCACCAGTATTTGTCATTCTTAGTGTATGGGTTAATTTAGATAAATCAGTATATGTTCCACCAGTGTAGAATTGTTTAAGTCTTGTTTCATCAAATTGAAATATGAATCTTGTATATGATTGTTCTCCATCAGAACCACCATAAAATAATTCAGTTATTGGGTTTTTTCCGACATTAACTTTACTACTTTGTATTAGTGTATTGTTGCGGTCAAAGAAAGTACGTATTACCATTTTTTTGTTTTATTAATAAATATCTTAAAATATTAATTAATTCGTATATTTTTTGATAACATGTCTTTTTCTAATCCTTTTGCTTTCTTTTTCCATTCATCCAATGGTTCCCCATTTGGGGTAAAGTCTGTTGGTGGGTTTCCAGAACCGTTATGTACGTGAGCAAGAAATGCTGATTTTAATAATTTTAAATATTCAACAAGTGTGTCACCAAACACAAGAGGGTGTGCATCGTCTAAGATATTTTGTAGGGTTTCATTATTTATATATTCACTTTCTCTGGTATCTTTATTAACGATGGTTAGGTTGTCAAATTTTGGGGAACCCTTATATGATAACAGATTAATTTTATCTGAAACAATATTTGTTACTGTAACATTTTTAGTATTATCATCATCATCCTTATAAGACATATTAGTTTTTATTTGGATGAAACCAGGGGTGTTATAATTAAATATTAATGGGGCCCCTTCCACAAACTTACCAGCCCTAATTAAAACTTCACCACTTCTTTGTATTATGTCAGTATTATCTCTACCTTCTATTACAACATTTTGTGGGTTTTCATAAATACCATCAGCTTTAGGGATTTTACTAATTTCAACACCTGGAAATGTTAACCCATACATCATATTAGCCATTGAAGTTACCTCGCCATCAAAATTTAATTTATCTTCAGAAGATGTTATTGGTCCAATATAAAATCTATCGGAAAATTTTTCATCTTCTCCAAATATAAAGACTATAACTCTTTCATTTTCTTTGGGGACAATATTTAAAAACTTGGGTAATAGTGGGAAACAATTAGGTAGTTCTGCATTTGAGATTGAATTATCATATTGGGCACCAATAAGTCTAACCCTAATAGCGTGTCTATCAGCATTAAATCTTAAGTCTTTTTGCCTATCACCATCGTTATTGGTACGAGCTTGAACCTTACCAACTTTCTTAACAATCCCAATCGCAACATTTTTAAATGGTGTTTTAAAATTAGAAGAACCATTTTGTCCACCACTAAATTTCCTACTTAAAAAATCCATTATTTATTTTCACCATTTAATCTATTCATTATAACCTTATTTGCTTTGGCAAATTCTTTTTCCATTTCCAATAGTCTATCATAATCATTTAATATTTTTTGTTTCAAATGCTCATAATCTATTTGCATTTGTTTAATATTAATTAAGATTTCATTATTGGGTTTGTTTTCGTAATTATTCATTATTAATTTTTTAACTAACACCACCACCACCACCAACATACATAATGTTTGCACCAGTACCAGCAACGGGTATACCTGGACCAGCAGTGCCTGTAACAGTGACATTAATAGAACCTGGGTCTATTACGACATCTACCTTAGCTTCTGTTTGAATCATGCTAACAATTTCTTCAGCAATTATTGTAAGTTTTATCGCCTCTTTATTGTCTCCATCAGCAAACACATTTCCCATTGGTATACCAGCTTCAGCTTCATATCTTGATATCATTCTGGCGGCTAAGTTTCTAGCACTCATACCTGGTCTTGAATTCTTACCTACCAATAGAAGTGGTGGGGGTATTTGTTGTGCTGGTGTTTGAAGCATTTTAAATAAACCAAGTATGATATTCAATATCGTACTTATGGAGCTTAAATCTGAACTATCTTTGATAGACTTATCTGTTGGTTTACAATCTGACATAATTTATCTTTTTCTTATTAATGCTAATATTTCTGGTGGTACAGAAAGATAACTAAGTATTATTGATACATAATTATTTGCTTTTTCAATACCATCATCTATATATTTTTGTGCTAATTTTTCCATTAGGATTTTTAACACAAGACTTAATAATAATTCAAGTATTATATTTCTAATTATCTCTGCAACACTCTTAACGAGTTTTCTATTTTTTTTAATAAAATCAATCGCACCATTATACCCATCCATTTGACCATAAATTATTCGATGATTTATCGCAAAAAGAGTTATGAATTTTGGTGATATAACTAAGGACATTATTATTCTCGTTAATTTTCTAATTATTTCGGTAAAAAAATCCGTTTTTATTGTTAAAACATCTCGTGGATTATTAGAAAACGATGCTTGGGTGTCAGCAAGATTATCCAATGATTGTAATATTGCTTTACTTTCTTCTTGTTTATTTGGTACACCATTAATTGTCGTTGCGCTAATTGTATTTTGAACATCATTAAGTTCTGAAGAGGTTATTGATGTTGGTATATTGCCACAAGTCTTAATGAATTTAACCCCATTTTTTTTATTATTAACTTCTTCATCTATTTTAGCTAGTGTTGGGTTATCAAATGTGAAAAAATTATCACATTTGATATCATCTTCTGAGTCTAACACAGAATCTAACACATGTTTAAATTCTGCCTCAAGTTTTAATTGTTTCTTACTCTTATTAATGTTTGGTGATGAACTTATTGAACTAAATAACTCCTCAAAAATCATATTTATCATTATTGTTGAATCTAATGTGTTGGGTCCACCAAACATAGTAAGACTATTAATAAAGTCATTATTAAACTCAATAAGTGTTTTATTTGTGTAAGCCGAACTTGTTGTAAATTTTAAAACATTATTTGCGGTTGTTGATGTTTCTAAGAATGTTGTTTCAAGAATATCAACACCTACTGTAGATGACCCCCAGTTTTTTTGGTATCCAGGGTCTTGTATTGTATAATATAAATAGGTATTGAAGTCTTTACTGTTTACGCCAGGAGAGACATTCTTATATATTAGGCCACCTTCAAGACTTTCTGGATTGACTTTCATTATATTAAAAAAGTCTATATCCGTAACTTTAGTCTCAATACCAGACTCACCATGTTTAAACCAATCTGGTATTGATGGGTTTACGTTACAAGACACTAATTCTTTTAAATCTTTCTTTATCCCATCTTTAACGGAGGTTTCTATTTGTGGTAACTTAAATGATATTGTATCAACAACAAATTCTTTTAGGGCTTCAAAACCTACTAATGAATTTAGTAAATCTATAAGAAATTGGGCACTATTTGTGCTATTACTAATTGATGTGAATGAATTAAAATCTGGTAGTTTTGGTAACCCACCATTTAAAACATTTAAAGCCGCAATATTACCAAAAACACTTTTTTTCTGGTCTATTATACCCATATCGCATATTATTATAAATCATTATCATTAGATGAATCTTCAATCATTTTTCTTATTGATTTGAAGTCTTTAAGTGATACGGTACCACTATTTCTTTCGTCCATAGTTTTTTGAATATCACCACTATGTTTAATTATATCAGTTTGTAATTTAGCAATTTCTAGTTTTATCCTTATAGCTGAGTCCTTAACCTTTAGTGCGTTATTTTTTTCTTTTGCAATTTTGGTTAGGTCGTCCACATCTTCTGGTTCTGCCGAATTTCCTAATTCGTTAATATTTTTTTGTGCATCGTTTATATTTGAACATGCATCATTGTATGTTTCCTGTAACAGACCTTCTAGGCTATGCCTATTATTAGTTTTTATCTGTTGTTTTTTTCTTCTTGGCAAAATATAAAATTTTAGTTTTAATTGTTATGTTTTAATATTAGGTTCTTCTTATATACTATAATATAATTAGTCACTTAACTCTCTTACATAACAATAAATATAAAAAAATGGGTTTTTTATTGTAACCCATTCTCAAGGCTATCTAATTTTATTATCTTATATAGTATTTTATATCTTTTCATTGCGATTCTAATATCTTTAGTGGTTAGGTTGGTATAATTTCTCATACTAGCCAATACGGTGTTTTTATTAAATTTATTACCCCCATCCATAACCCCAAGCGTTCTTTCCCAATCGCCAAGGATATCTATTAACGCTAAACCAATTTTTTTCTCATTTTCTGTTAGTTTTTTCTTTTTAGAAATGGCATCACCATTTAATTCTTGATTAACACCATCAATTAATTTCTTTATGAAAAGGTTAATTGTGAAATCATTATCATCAATCTCTTGTTGATATTCATCTTTTTTTTCTAATTCCGAAGTAATGTCTTCGTAAGAATACGTTCTTTTAAGATGTTTTTCATCGTTTATTAGTAATCCAAGTATATAATTCTTGCATATTGTTCCATAATATGAATAAGCCTTTGTCCCTTTTGATTGTTCAAATTTATGAGCTTTTGTCATTAAGAAAGAAAGGGTGTCGGCATGTAAGTTTTCAAATGTTTCACCCTTCCTATATAATTTATATTTCCTAATTATCGATTCAATCATTTTATTAAGTGGTTCTCTGAGCCACTCGTTATAGATTGCATTCCTTTCTTGTTCGTTCTCAGTTTCTAAAAATTTTAAAACGGCTTTTTCTTGTTCTGGACCAAAATATAAGTCATTTACTCTTTTTCGCCCCCTTTTTTTAGCCATTAATAATTAATTTTCATCATATGTTATTTCTCGCTCATTTTTAAAATAATATTCTTTCCTAGCTTGTGAAAGCCACCATTTGGCTTCTACAGGGTTCATGGTTTTTCTATAATTATTGAAAAGTGAGCCTTCTCTTTGGTTTGTGTGTTTGTAACCAAATTTAGGTATTACCATAACTTTTACATCGTTGAAGGTAACCCTAAGTAAGAATTCATAATTGAATGTTAGTTTCATGTTTGATTTAAGACCACCAAAATCATCAAATACCGATTTTTTCATTGCCATACCATCAATGTTAAAATTTTCATAACTTAGTAGTGAATTATTATCCAAAACACCTAATTCTTCGGAAAAACTATTGGCCCAAACCGCTTCATTTGATAACCCCATAAAATGACCATTTTCATTAACATCAACAATTATTGGAATAAATATTTCAACATCATCATGTGCTGTTTTGTATTTTACAACATTTTCCACCCATTTATTAGATAACTCATCGTCCATTTCAAGGAAAATAAACCATTCGGTTTCTAATTCTGTTACACCATAATTTAATTGGCTTTGAAAATCTGTTTTACCTGGATTAAATACAATGGTTGTTTTATCCTTTAAATCACCAAAATCAAAATCACTCAATGTTTTCTCAACGTCAGAACCTTCTGGTACTACAATCATTAATGAATCTGGTTTTAATGTTTGGTCATTAACACTACCTATCGAATTTTTAAATAAATTAATAGTTTGTTCATCTTTTAGTTCATGTATGGGGATTATAATGGTTATTTCATTATTTACTTTTTTACTCATATTATTCATTTTTTATATATTTTATTAATGTAAATTTAATTTATTATTCAGTCCTTCTTACGCACCTTGTAATTGGTTGTTGAGTGAACAAGTTCCTCAACCTAGGGTAACTGAAGCTACCCAAATAACAATACAAAGATTAATTATTCCACTTGAATATCAATAACCTTTTCTTCGTGTTTATTTATTTGTTCTAAGGCATCTGTGTACTCTTGTTTTCTATTGTTAACTAGTAACGAATAAACATCCTTTATTGTTTGTTTTTGTCTTTCTGGTGTATAATTACCTTTAGTTAGTTCCATACTGTTAAGTAAGGTGGGGGGTACAGAATCTTCCAACCATACTTTCATGTACGTTGAAATTAATTCTGGGATATTAACATGTGTGTTAGTCCAAACCCCATTATTTTTAATATTTGATTTATTATTCTCGTCAATCTCTTCCATCCATTCTGGTATTAACGCTGGCATCTTACCAATAATTGGTGTGTCACATTCCATAGCTTCCAATGGAAATGTACCAAAACCAGAATTATCATCTATCCAAACGGCTAAACAAGATTTACCTAATTCCTCGGCAAATTGTTTTCTAGGTAACCCCCTTAGTTCTCTAAATGTAACCCATTTATATAATGGATATTGTAAATAAAACATCTTAGCGATTTTAGCCGCAATACCTTGTTCTCTTGTTAATATAGCTATTACTGGTATTTTAGGTTTCGCTGAAGGTTTAAAATATTCTGGGATAGATGGTGGAACAATATGTGTCTTTATTGATGGAAAATAACTTTTAAGTTGTTTGGCTTGTTTTTCACTAGTAGTTATAATATCATTAAAACCATAATCGGTCCATCTTCTTCCAATTGGCAGAAGTTCCAATGCGTAATCATAGCTTTGTGATAATACAATTTTTTTACATGGGAACTTTTTAACTTGGTCCATTACATTTGCAAAAACCTCTGGTATTATTATAAAATCTTGTGGGGCAACGTTTAATTGTTGTGATTCTATAGAAACGTGTGGTAATTCGGCATATTCATCTCCAAGCCAGTCTGCAAGCCCCATACCTTCACTATCACCCATTAATTTATAATTATTTTTTTCATGAAGTATAGATGCATTATAACCTAATTCATTTAAGATTTTAACGTGTTCATAAATATTAGCAATACCAGCCGTAGGATTACCCTTTGTGTCTAGGGTAAAAAAGTATAACCCGAAATCTTTATTAGTTAACGAAGATAATACAGCATCAATTTGTTCTTTTTGTGATAATTTTTTAGTCATAATTTTTTAAAATTTTATTTATTATTAATCTACCTCTTTTATTATACCATACTCTATCAGAGTATTAAAACTTATTTTAAACGATAATGGGGCTGAATTTAATGCTCTATTAAAACCTAATGCATCATCAAAGTCATCATTATATGTTAATATAATTTCAATAAGAGCCTTAATTATTTCATATTTGGTTAAGTCAATTTCTTTTGGTTTGTCAAATATTTTTGTAGTAACTTCTTTACTAATTAATTTATTGTCTTTACCATATATTTCTTTAATTTTAACTTCTTCAGTTTTTCTTGGTGATTTATTTTCTAAAGTTAGTAAATCATCAAGATTATTAAAATTAAAAACATAATTTACACCAGCAATGTTTAACATATCATTCATCATTTTTAATGTGTGGTTGTTTTTTTATTTAATATCTCATCCTTCAAATCTTCATCACTTATCATATCTAAAATAGTGTTTAATGTATAGTCTGACTCATGTGTTTTGTTATAGGTTGCATTTATTTTAACTGCAACCTTATTTTTAGGTTTTGTTTCTAAAATAGTGGGGTTTGCGGTTATAAGGACATCAACACCATCCCAACATTCTTCATAATTTTTAACAAACCTTATTTTGGTTGGTTTACAGGATAGTTTTGAAAGAAAAAAAAGTGTTGCTGGGATGCTTTTCATAACTTCTCTAGATACAATCTCTATTTCATGTTCTTCGTCATCTTCAATGTCCATGATAAATTCATTAAACATTGTAATTGTATTTTCGTGTAATTGGTCAGCGTGACCAAATATCTCTAATGCAGCCTCATCGTATATGAATTTATTCATTTCATCAATAGAGTTAAATTTAAAATAATCTATAAGATTAAATGTTTCTATATCTGCCTCATTTAAATCAAATGGTCCAATATATTTTTCATATGTATACGCCAACTGACCAATAAAATCCCTTAAAACTTCATTAAGTGTTATACCTATTTTAGCCAAATTAAATATATTTTAATTGTTTTATTATGTTTGATAATATAAGGTATATATATTTAATGTAAATATTTAGAATTTATTTTGCATGACTTAATTAATATCATTACTTATTGTTTTGTAATTTTTCAATATTTTAGATATTATTGGGTTTCTAACGATGTCATCGTTATTAAATTGAAAAAAACCAATTTCATCAATATTTTTATGTCTTTTCATCGCATCATAAAGACCACTTTGTTTAACATTTCTAAATTTATCTGATTGGTCAAGGTCACCAGAGATAATGAACTTACTATTTTCGCCAATCCTTGTTAATAATGTTTTGACTTGTTCTGGTGACATGTTCTGGGCTTCTTCCATTATAAGAATAGAATTGTCTATTGATTTACCCCTAATGAACGCTAATGGTTCAACCATTATTAGTTCTAGCAACACTAATTTAATTCTATTTGGCTTACCAATTATTTTATCTATTATATCCACGGATGATGCGACATATGGTTCCATCTTTTCTTTCATATCACCTGGTAGAAAACCGTGTTTTTCACCAGCTTCCACCGCTGGTTTGGATATTATTATCTTATCGTATGGGTTTGTTTTGTTTTGGAGTAGTTCAATTGCTCTAGCAATTGTTATATAGCTTTTACCTACACCGCTTGGTCCAGCGGCTATCACTATTTCTTTTTCAGATATTAGATTTGCGAACTCTCTTTGTCGCTTATTCTTACATTTAAGTCTATATCTGGTCGTTAATATTTCATTAACTATGTCATTATATGTTTTTATTGTTTCATTTTTAGTTTTACTGGTACTTCGTTTATTGGGTTTAGCCATGAACTATTTTTTACGTTCTTTATTATTGTATTTTTCGTCTAACTTATTAACACGATACTTTTCTAATAAATATTCACCATCTACAATAACTTCGCATTTAAACTTTAAAACATAATGACCATTAAACTCAATAATCTTATCAAACTTATTAACCTTATATTGAAATTGGTAGAAATCTTTACACCCTAAAGTTTTATAAGTTGTGAATCCGATACCCTTAATATCTAATATATTGGCGGTCTTTGGGTTAATAATTGCTCTTTTTATTTCAGCAATTAGTAGGTGGGTTTTTCTATCGTATTTATCTGGATATTTACTTATATAAAACTCCATAAGTTTTTCTTTGTCGGAAATTCTCCTAATATTTAACTTTTTGGCAAACTTTTCTATTTCAAACTTAGGTCTTAGGTCTCTAACTATTTTTATAGGTTTATCTGTTTTAATTAGTGAATGATAGTTTTCGTTATCAATTTCACCTGTTGGGGTTAATTTATCATCACCAATAACATCTAGGGTGCTTAGGGTTATTTCTTTGTTGTTTATAACTAATTCAAGTGGGTAATTATCGTGAGTATCTAATTTAACTTTTCTTAGGAGTGATTTTTGTTTTTTATCTGTTTCTTTTTCTACTGAAAATGATTTATCACCATCTGGGTTGGTTGATATATGTTTTATTATTAACTTATCTGAGGCATTGAGTATTTTAAAAAGTCTCCATCTTAGGTCGGCAACTTCTTCTGTAACCTCACCTCTTATAAGTGAATCGGCAAGTGTACCTTGTAAGTGTCGTTGGTGATTTTGTGTATCGGTACCTATGGAAATGTATTGTTGCCCCAATGAATTTTTTTCAACATTGGATAGTGCCACAGATAGTGCGGTAAATTGTTTTTTAATCCATTTGGTTATATTTTTCATTTTCTAATGTTGTTATAATTCTCTTCAAACCATTTAACAGTTTCTTTTATACCTTCTTCAATAGGTGTAAAATTAAAATCTGGTAAATACTTTTTGTAAAACTCTAACTAAGGATGCCATATCTGTAAGGTCAGCATACTCTAAGTTTATTAAATTATTAGAATGTAAGTGTTCAATTCTATTGGTTTGTGTTTCAGATACAGAATTTCTTTTCACTGTACCCCAAACCTCATATTCTTTTTCTAATAAGAATTCTGCAAGATATGAACCATCTTGTCCATTAATTCCAGTAATAAGTGCTTTTTTACACATAAAAATAATTTACCAATTTTTTAATTTTTTCATTATGAAAGGTATTTTTCTTTAAATTCATTAACACTTATTAAATTTAACGCTAATTCTCTATTGGAGTCTAAATAGTTAAAATCATAAACATCTTCTTTGTCATTAACCTCTAATAACTCTTGATTACCAACTCTAATGATGCCACAACCCTCATCGGTATCGACAGTATAAACCTCTAAGTCTGGATTTTCAACCCTTAATTTTACAATTGATTTCCAAACGTCACCATGCCAAGCACCTGGGTTTGCTCTATTTCTTCTTTGGGTTATTTCTGTAACTGGGTTGCAATCATGAACAACTATAATACCACCATCATTTAAATTATCTAACGAATTCATTATATCTCTATGTACTTGTTCAAATATATGTAAACCATCAACGAATACGATATCGTATTTTTCTTTAATGTGGTGATTAAAGAATTCATCAGACTCCATTTTATAAGTTGTATCCACGTTTGGGTCTACACCATGTTTAGTTTCTATTTCTACACCAACCCAGTTGTATCCTGGTTGTGCTGGTGTATTAACACCGATTTCTAAATAACTTTTATAGTTATTTTTTTTAATTAAACCATTGATTAATTCAGTCCTAGTCATTTTATTAAATGTTTATAGTTTTATTTATTATTTTCTAACCATATGTTGATACTTATCCAAATTGTCTAAAAGATATTTAGGGTATGAATCGTCAATTGGTACCTCACTAAGTTTGCTTCTAAAGAATGGGTCTATACCATTACTCATATTAGTCTCAATATTACTAATTACTCGACCAGTATTCATTTCTGTTGCTGAATATAAGTATTAACAAAGGCTTTAAAAGGATATCACTTTTGTCACCCTTATTTAACCAATTTTTTAATTTTTTCATTTATTATATTTTTTTATATAAATAATCTTGATGATTACCAGGCCAGCTTGGGTTGGAGATTTTATTAAAATTAGAGATATTTCCTATATTTTCAAAACCTTTATTTAATAATAAATTATCTAACTCAAGTAATGTATAATCATCTG
>Ga0098061_1000976_pt1 | contig 13980 bp, 22 predicted proteins | sample 22_taG_FD_92579 | JGI IMG/M metagenome (GOLD analysis project Ga0098061, IMG submission 92579) | Marine viral communities from the Subarctic Pacific Ocean - 22_ETSP_OMZ_AT15343 metaG | ecosystem: Environmental > Aquatic > Marine > Oceanic | place: Subarctic Pacific Ocean | collected 2015-01-20 | reverse complement strand
TAAAGTAAGATAGACTACATTCATTCCTGCTTGTGCCCAGTTCAATGACATATTCTGCATGAATAATGATTTACCTGAACCAGAACCACCAGCAAAGATAGTTACTTCGCCTCGATTAATACCGCCATAAAGTTTATCGTCTAAATCTTTCCAACCTGTAGTAACTTGACCATTATTATCTTTTAAATTCTCAAGGCGTTTTCTTGGATCTTCAAAATAATCTGTACCCAATGACCTAGTTAATCCAATTTGAACTGCATCTTTGATAGTTGTTTCTACTTCGCCGTATTTGCCTTCTTCAAGTAAATCTGCACTATTAACAATTGCTCTTTCAATTGCTTTGTGTCTACAGAATGTTTCGAACTCATCAATAAACCAGTCACTATGTTGTTCTATACTATCAAGTAACTCTATTACCTGTCCAGTTTCTGCTTTTATCTGCTCAACTGTTGGCATAGTCTGATATTCATTACTATATGAAATAAGAAATTTTACAACATCTCGAACTTCTCTATCAAAGTGGCGGTCATCAACAATTCCCATTATTCGTGTGAATAACTGAGGATCGGTCAGCATAAATTGAACGAACAATTTCTGCATATCTGCTGAGTAGTTTTTGACTTCTGACATTTATTTCCTAAACTTTAATATGTTTCAATAATTTTATCTGCAATACCGTGCTTGACTGCTTCTTCTGGTGTTAGCCAATGGTCAGTTTTTGGTGCTAGTAAATGCTTTCTAATGTATGGTTCTTTCTTTTTTGTACATTTCATATAATGTTCAAGTAATTTCTTATTAGTCCATTCCATATGAGAGTGTGCATCTAGCATATCGTGATATTGACCTTTTGTGCCACCACTAAATTCGTGTGACATAACTGCTGTATTTTGAGTTAGATAACGATGTCCTTTGACACCAGCCATCATAAGCATCACACCGCAAGACGCAATCGACCCCATTCCGTATGTGTACACTGGAATACGTGATTGTTTCACTACATCGATAAGATGCATACAACTATCAACATATCCACCTGGACTGTTTATATACAAATGTATAATCTTTGGTGCATCTTTTTCTGGCATTAAGTTATATTCCATAATCATCTTGACTATAGGCATACAATTTTCCTGATTGAATTCTTTATCCATATGTAAAACGCCGTTCTCTCTTAAAAACTCACCTGGTGCTTTTGGTGGGATTGGTGGCACCGGCATTGGCGGTGGCGGTGGCATATCTGGCATCTTTTTTGGTTCGGGTATCACGTTAATTCTAATTTCTTCTTTTTTCATTTTATTATTATGCTCCTACGCTTTTTATTGCGGTCGTTTGGTTCACCCGCTAATTACATTATTCGTGTCTTCACACTTATTTTTGTTTTATTACTTATACGACCATCAATAATGGACTTCAAAGTATATAACTTTCCATACTCTTTTACTGAATCACATGCATCCTTAATATGCTCTTCCCAGATTGGAAATGAAACACTCCAACCATTTTCTTGTGCCTGATATATTAATTTCTTTCCTGCTGTATCTCTATCAGGACATACAATTACTTCTCCTTTAAACTGATTAATATAATCAATTTGTTTTTGTGATGCTTCGTTGCTCATTATCGCAACACAATCTAAGACTGCCGCATCAATTGTTCCTTCAACTACAATTAAAAATTCTTTATCTTCTCTAATCTTATCAGAATTATATAAAAAATTCTTTGGTTGCTTTGTCATATATTTAGACTCTGACTTGTCTGTATAATCTCTTCCTGTATATCCTACAATTCTGTCTCCTTGTGTAAACGGAAATATGACACGATTCTTAAATCCAAATGAATTACTCCAATACGTATCTACAAAATCATATAATCCTCTATCTAAGAGATATTTAGCCGCCATAATCGCACCATCAGGTGGTGCCTCTTTATTTATTATATCATCCAACAGTTCTGAATTTTCAGGCAATTTCATATTAGCAAATGATGGAATTCTTGTTGTCTGAGTCTTTGATGTGAACACCCAAGGACCTTCTGATAATTCTTTTTCTCTTATACTTTCAATCTGTAATCTCTTTATCTCACTCTCAGGAACACCAAGTAATCTCATAAATTTAACGAAATTCTTATTGATGACATGGCCTTTTCTATGAGATGCTGTAATACCACAATTAAAACAATGATATGATACTAAATCACCCTCATTCTTTAATCCGCCTCTCATTCTCGTATCAGCACGAGATTCTCCTTGGTCGATACAGCACGGACAATTAAAACTCAGCCAGCCGCCTGAACTTTGTCTTGTCTTACCGGGAATGAATTGATAAACCGTTTGTTGAAGTTCCATAGTTGTTATAATACAACATTGGAGACCAAAAGTCAAGTGATTATGTTATTAGTTTCTAAGCAGTATCTTATCTACTGTGCCTGTTGCTGTATTTGGAAATGTAACTCTCATCCAATTGACATTTGCTTGAATGACGTATCCTTGAACACCCGTTTCATTATTGATTGTAATGTTTGGGTCATACATAAGTCTTGGAGTTAAGTCAAACCAGTCATTATCACTTGAACTAGGGTTTACACTTAAATCACCCTCAATCTTTATAACTCCTGTAAATCCGTTATAATATAACGCAAATGTGTGTATAGATTTTGATTTGATAGTATCACCTGCTCCATCAAATACTGTTGATATCATTCTCGTGCCATCATCATAGAATGTTGATGTTGATTGTGAGTCTGAGAACTCTGGATAAACATCATCTAATACTTCAAGTACGCCATGAGCATTATCATTTGTGTCTGTATAAATGATTTCCTCTACACCATCCTTTACTGTATACATCGCAAATTGATAGAATCCCTCTGGGAGTAGGATTGTATCTGAGGTTGGGATTGATAATGTCCCCATTCCTTTTGTTGCGTTAGTAACAGTTAAGTATTTGAAAAGTACATTTTCTCTTGAACTTCGGTCATACATTTTCCATATAACAGTTTTTCCAGTAAGGTCTATAGATTTTCTATCTGTATCCCTAAATTTAAATCTAAGAGTATTATCGATACCCTTGTGTAGTTTGTGTGTAGTATCATACATTGGCATATTCCCCAGGTATTGAGTCATAGTTGCGTTGTTATCTCCGTCCAAGACAACAACTTCTATTTCTCGATTATATTGGTATAAGTTAAAGTTTATCATAGTATATGTATTTATCTTCCAGAGGATTTCCAGAAGAGATAAATATCTTCTATGATTGATGAAGATAAAATACAATGGCTACAAGATAACTATCCTTTCTTTTCGTGTGTCAAATATGGCAATAAAAAAGAATACACGGAATATCTTGGAATCATTATCAACAGCGACACAACTATCACCTCAATGTACAACTACGAAATGATTAATAGCCAAGAAGCCAGAAAACATTTCATAGAACTTGGTGAACAATGGTGGTGGGAATCGAATAGATTGATTCCTATAAATCTGTTTCTCAGGTCTCAGATAGAGCCGTTTAAAGATTGTATTCTAAATATGAATTCTAAAGACTGCGAAGTGCTATGGGGACCCGAGACCAGTTTAACGAATATTATTCAGAAGAGAATTAAACGGCGTTCGATTCAACTTGTTCGCAAAATAGATTAAGTTGAACCACAATACTAACTGCATATGCAATCGCATGTGCTTTCTTAAAATAATATGAACCATCTGTTGGTTTAACCCACACTTCTTTTTTAATTTTTTCTTTACTCTCGTTTAAGAGAGGTCTTTTCGCAGGTCGTATGATTGCTAGAACTTCTGCGAGTTCTATAATACTCTGTGGTTTCAATACTTTTAAGACACCAATGTGAGCATGGACATGTGCTAAATTTTTAACAACATCTTCGTGTTGTAACAAGTCCCATATCGGTTCTTGATTTGTTAGTTTATCTAAATGTTCTTCATCTCGTACACCTTCATATAAACTATTATTAAGAAAGTCTAACTTGAAATATCCTCTGTCTTCTGCTTCTTTGTAATCGATTGATGAGAAGCCAGTTAATTGGTCAAATGGAATAGGTTGAAGATACACACCACTATTATGTTTATCACAACTATCTTTTTTCTTAATGATTGCAGGAATATGGTCGAAGTGAACCAATAGTGATTCTCTATCAACTACATCAATATCAATATCAGTTTTTATTTTATTCATTTCCATACCAAAGTAAACATTGCCGCATCATTTTCATCTTCAAAAAATATTATATCGTTCATACCTATAATATAAAATCTCGTACAGTTATAATCACACCAGTCTACTAACTCTCCTAGTCTGCCTGCGCCTTTGACTAAATGAGTTTCTCCATAATCTACCCCTTTACAGGAAACAGAAGTCCATTTTAAGTATTCTTCGTTATCAAAGTCTGACACAAATCGTCTTTTAGGATTCTTTTCTGGTCCTACAATTTTGCGAAGTTGCAAAAGTCTTTCTTGTATTCTTTTAGGATTTCTCCTTATTAACTCTGACATTGTGCTAAGATACACCCTCTGGGTCAGGTCCATCTAATAGTGCCTCTGCGGCCTTATACTGTTTGTATATGTCCTGTAATACTTCATACTTCTTTAGCATCTTCTTATCTGGTACAAGAATTGATAAACGATTTTCAATTGCTGACAATCTATTTTTAATTTCGTCAATTTCAGGAGAATCTTCATCATAATCTGAAGCCAAAGTAGTTCTCCAGTTACCTAGTGTAATGTCAGATATTTCCTCTTTCGCCAAATCGTCCCAAATTTGAACATCATACTTCCATTCTTTTTCATCATTCATTTTTTCTTCTCCATTTTGATTACTTGCCAAGTTCCATCTGGATTTTCTATCCACTCTAACTCATCATCTTCACTCCATCCTAACTTTCTTAATGTATCTTTCGGCAATTCTAAATACAATTCTCCTGTTTCTGGGTCTTTCTGAATTACTAAGTTGCCTAATGATGAAGTTTCCCTTTTTGTTGCCATTATATTCCTGCCTTCTTTAGTATCATTTTTACAAAATGCACATCTTCAACTCTAGCATTGAACTTTCGTGTCCAAAAAGTTGGATCTAAATAATCATTAATGATAACTAATTCTTCGTCACTAAAACTATCAATCATCTCAGCACCATTATCACTATTAAAAATAACCCAAGGACTAAGGCGTCCTGATTTGATATAATGTATAGCCAATGGTTTACTGACTTCTTTAAAAAATTTGTTATATGGTCTATCATATTCTTCTCCCCATTTCTGCATAAGTAGAATACTTCTTTCTACTGCTCTATCGGCTGATTCTTTTCTATTTAACTCTTGTACATATATATTATAGACTGCATCTGATGTCCACTTATCTAATTTTACACTATTTTGTATAACAAAGTCAACATATTCTTCGGGATTTATCGCATTTATGTTAATTATATGCTTTCCAAACTTAGTAAACCCTAGATAAAACTTACTTTTTGCAAACACATCAAAGTCAATTGGCTTTCCAACTGCTTGTGTCAACTCATAAAAACGGTTAAAGGCATAAAAGGCCAGTCTTGAATATTTCTCGTCTTTATTCATATAGCGTCTTTTAGGTTCACAGACGTGAACCATTATAGTCCTTTCAGACTTAAATTCTGCTTCGCAATATTGACATTTAAAACTCATTTACTTTTTCTTTCCTTTCTTTTTACCAAAAACCTCATCAATCTCTTTATCAGTCATACCCATATCACCTGCCATTTGTTTCATATCTGAAACATTGTTCATTTTTAGAAACAATTCTACTTCAACACCATTCATTGTAGGATATGTTTCTGAAACAAACTGAGATATAGCATCTTTCTTTATCTTTGAGTTTGGTGGTTTAATCCATTCGTGATACTCTTTCTTACCTGTACCTGTCAAACACATTAACTTCCAAACTAATTCATCATACTTGTAGATATCTCCATAATGTTTATTCACAAACTCATTCGTATTGAGCAATGATTCTTCTCTATCTTTTCCTTTAGTAGCACTTGCGTATCGTATAAACAACCAACTGCCCCATGCTTTCTTTTTATCAGCATCAAGGTTAGCATACCAATTGAAATCTTTTCTATCAATTGCACTCAATACATCATTTAATGGTATCTTAGCCGCCATGTTTATAATACCTTCCGCCAAATAGTAATAAAAAATTCTGAGCATCTTGTTCATTTTCAAAATAAAATGACTCTGCGTTTTCATCTTGGACTACTGTCCACTCTGACAATGGAAGATTATCTGAACACCACAGATAAGCCGCATCGGCTTTCTTATAAGCATGAATGACTACTCTATGTCCGCTTTTACTATCAGAAAAAATCATAACTGCTCATCTGGTCTGGTATACGATTTAAATCTTTTACAAAATATGCACACTTAGGTATAGGTCCATGTTCGAGTGGTATGGCAAGAATATGTCCATACTTCAACTTAGGAAAGAACCATTTTACATCTGCAAATACATTGTTAACTTTTATTGGTTGCCAATCCATTGTAAACCCTTTTAACGGATTTGTCAATAGTGTATCAAATTTTCGTTCATTTATACTGGTTAATGGAATGAATTCACACATTCCTATTTCTGCTTCGCCAATCATAATATTCCAATCAATGGGCATTTCAATAGTATGTGGTCCAATACTAATACTCATACTAGGCGCACTGAATGTTTCAATGAATACTAAAGGAATAAAAAAGAAATCTGGGTCTTCTTTGTCTGTTACGTCCATGACGCAATATCTGATATCTTCAATCTCTTCTGGTAGACTGTTCATCTCAAAACAGGTGTTTTCTGGTGTTAATATTTTCATTAGTATATTACCTTATCTATTGTAAATGGATATGAAGCCTCTTTGTAGTATTTTTTTCGTTGTGTTAAATGTCTTTTTGAATACTTACATCTACTCGTCACATCCCATATTTGCACAAAATCCTTATCTTTAGCAATTCGAACTCCTCTTCCAATCGATTGAATAACTCTGACAAACGATTTACCTGGCTCTAATAATACTAAATTAAATATACGAGGGATGTTAATTCCAACAGAAGCCACTCCATAAGTAGCAATAGTAACTGTATTTGTTCCTTCGTTTATATCATTATATGCGTCCTTTCTATCTGTGACTGCCATTGCACCTTGTACAAATTCAGCCTCTGGAATTAATTCTTGTAACTCTTTTCCGTTTTTTATTCTATTCGTTAGAACAAGAGTGTTTCCTGTTACAGAAATATTCTTAATTCTATTAGCAATAAAATCTAATCTCTTTTTATCTTCAAGCAAGTATGTCATTTCATTTTGATAATTAGTATAACTTGCAGTCTCCTGTGTTTGTATAATATTAACGTGACAATTTGCTAAGATTCCTTGGTCTTGTAATTCTTTTGCTGATAATCTGTTTATTACATCACCTATTGAACTTCGTAAACTAGCAGATTCCCAATCACTCTTTGGAATAGTACCAGTTAATCCCCACCGAATAGGAACATTAGAAAATACATTTGTCAATAAATCTTTCAATACATCGGCTTTTGCTTGATGAGTTTCATCAACAATAACACAAACTACATCTTCAATGAAGTCCTGAATGTTATCTTCACCTCTTTTGGTTTTCTTCAATAACGAATTCAAACTCTGCCAAGTACAAATTGTGTGAGTCTTTCCTATATCTTTTTTGTCTCCAAAGTAGACACCGACATCTAATCCACAATTATTATAATCTTCTTCTGTCTGCCTAACTAAATCCTTGTTTGGAACGATGATTATTGACCTACCATACTTCTCTACTACTTTACTCATGGTCGCAGTCATAATCGTCTTGCCTGCTCCCGTGGCTATCTCTTGGAGACATTGTGGTGCTGATATGAACTGATTAACTACTTCTACTTGATAATCTCTTAATAATATAGGTTCACCTGCCTTTTCGTGCCCCTCGGGCCAAGTAACTCCTTCCCAGAAATTCTCAGTAACGAGTTCGAATTCCATTTCTTCGTTTTCACGCCTATCATCAATGACTACTTCATATCCTTGTTCAATGATTACAGGCAAAACATCATCTAATAAATTTAGATAAGTTCTACCACCGACATCACAAAAGCGGACCGTTCCATCCCATCTACCGAGTTTATATGCAGGCATATGATATGCATGAGGTAAGAAATACTTCAATTTATCACTACATTTCCTACGAGTTGATGGGTCAAGGCCTTCTAACTTAATGTTTACTTCGTCCTTGATTATGATTGTGCATTTACTCATTCAGAATCTTTCCCAAATAAATTGTTAAAATATAAATCATCTTTAGATATACCTAATTTTTCGTCAATCCAATCCTTTTTACCTTCTGACCAAAACAATCTATCTTTATTATGATATACATCTTTGACCAATGGTCTACTATAATTTATCTCATTGTTTTTTTTAATCATATTGTCTTTATTATCTTTTTTCCTAAAAACTAAACAATATTCGTGTGTCTTTAAGCAGTTCAAATTAGTTATTGCTTGTGTATACAATGGATGTCTTTTTGCAGGACTCATTTCTAAAATTATTTCATCGTGGAATGTTAGATGTTTTTTTAATATGTCTTTGGTGTCACCACAAAAATCATATAATTTACCATCTATTCTAAAGTTTGCCAATACAACTACAAAGAAACAACCTGGTTTTAATATCTTAATGCTTTTTTCTAAAATAGTTTTATAACTTCTTAAAAAATCCTCATATGTTTTTATGTCTGTTAATTGTCCATCAGCACTATCATATTTTTCTATGTTAAAATATGGTGGGCAAGTCATTATCATATCAGCAACATCATCGGGTAAATGATTATCAATAGTTTCACTACTGGCATTAATCAATGATAACTTACCTAATTTTCTTTCCTTTCCGAGTGTTTCATATTGTTCTTTTGCTTCTATTAAATTATCATTTATGACATCAAAACCTACATAATTTCTACCCAATAATGTAGACACTAATGGTCTAGAACTTCTTCCTGCAAAAGGGTCTACAATAACATCGTCCTCTTTCGACCACATTTCAATTATTCTTTTTGCATACTCAGAGTTGAACTTTGAGAGGAACGAACCTCTGCCTGCCTTGATAAAATCTTTAGACTCAACCTTGTTATGGTCATAAGATTTTAAATCATCAACAAGTTTATCCATATTATTTCCACGACCATATTCCCAAAAAGATTTAGGTTCATAGGAAAGTTCATATAGTCCTTGTTTTCGCAATCGTTCTATATAATCGGTCATTTATCTAATTTTTCTTTATCATTTAAGTTAGTATAACACAATCCACCCAAGAATTCAAGTGTTTTCTGTATAAAAAAACGCCAGTAACATTTCTATTACTGGCGCCGAGGGTTAACTCTTTTGAAACTTTTTACTAAACTGCTCGTTTCATACAAGTTGATTCAGTAAGAACTTTCCATCTATTTGAATCCATATTTCTGAGGTCAGCAATCTTTTGAGCCATTCTCAAAGAAATCTCTCTTAACCTGTCTTTCTTTTCATACATGAACTCAATAATTTCTTGTTCTTGTATCTTAGTAAGACCTTTAGTATCAAACAATCCACCTTCTCTGGCAATCTGCCTAATTCTTAACAACTTATCTCTAGTTGTATCAAGAGTAAGGTCAAGATAGTGACATCTTGAAAGAATAGCCTCTAAGTGGTCTTTGATTTTAGTTTGTCTAGTGCTATCAAACTTCAAGTTTGTAATAAAGATAACTGAACCGTTAAACTCGAATTCACCAGGAACACCTTCTCTTCTTAAAAAGTTAGAGTCCGAGTTCCAAGAAATTCGTCTTTTCTTAGTGCTATCAAGTGCGGCTTTAAGAATGTTCAAGGCATCTTCATTAAAAAGAATAGTATCACAGTCATCCAGAACAACAATGCTCTTGGAATCTGAATACTTATAAAGAGTGCTATATAGACCAATTGCCGACATGGCACCTTTAACAAATGTGTGTCGCATTGGTTTATCAGCCATCATATCAAAGATACTATCTTTTTCAAGGACTTGCTCAACACCAAATGTTTTACCAACTCCTGGAGGTCCTGTTACAACTAAACCTCTAACAATACCATCTAATGTAGCATTAGTCATTTCGTCTAGAATATCAAAACGTTCTTTAATTCTATCCATTCCTTGGTCGTCAGTTTCAATAACTTTTTTATTTGCTGAACCTTCGACTTCGGTAACTTGGTCTTGATTTTCGATTTTAATTCTACAAGCATCTCTACCTGCAAATACCCTTTCATCAGAATCGGTAACTTTAACTTTTACAAAATACGAACCATCTTTTGATTTTGTAATACCTTTAACTAATGGGAAACAACCGTTTATCTCGGTATTGTTATAAGACCCATTTTCTATTTTTACTATATTCATTTTAAACCCTCTCTTGTTTATTGAATTAATACTATTATAGCACAGATATCATATCTGTCAAGTTTTTAGTATTTTATTGACTTCAATCCACAGTGAACTACCGTGAACTTTAGTCATAACCTTAACTAAATGTGTCATTTCTTTCTTAAATTGCTTAGTAAATGCCTTATCGAAGCGAAATATCGTCTCGGAATTGTCAATTAAGTCGGCTAATTTAACAAATTGTGCTTCCGCAGGTGCTTCTGCAAGTCTTTTTGCATCAATTCCCTTGCGAATTCTACGGTTTCCATCACTTGGCTTACTAGTATCGGTCAACCAACGCACCAAAATGGCGATATCATCACCAAAATTGTCTCGAATATCTTCAATAGTGAATGCCGTGTCCTCTACCACGTCATGGAGTAGTGCGACCGCCTGTTGAATCTTGCTACCACCGTGCTTTCTCGTTAATTCCGAGACTGCCATAGGGTGGACAATATAGTCGTCACCAGTGTATTTCCTCGTCTGGCCTGCGTGGGCCTTAACTGCGAAATCTAATACATCAGTTAGTTGGAAATCATTCATTTGTAATCTCTCTTCATTTAATATATTATTATAGCATAAATCGAGATTTTGTCAAGTTTTGGGAGATTAAGGAAGGAAAGATGGCGTAAAGAGGTTAGTAAGAAACTAATAAATGGATAATAAGAGACCTGTTTGTTTAGGGAGTTACAGGTTCAACATCTTTAATTTCCCAATTTTTGCTAAATCGCTCATCGGAAGTATCCATAATAGTGCGACCCTGGTCAGAGTCTACATATCTATACGTTATACAAATTGCGTAACTATCAGGTGGTTGATAAGTGTCGGTGATTCTAGCCAACTTATGACTCTTTCTATGTTCGATTAAAGTTCCCACTTTAAATATAGTTTCACCATTATTAAATATACTTATATCACTCATTTTCTTTAATTGTTTGTGTTAATTCATCTTGAACTTTTGATATTTCACTTTTCATTATCTGAACTTTCGCACGTTCTAATTCTACATCAATTACCGAAATTGCTAACTCCATATGCATCTTTTTATAACCAGCAGTTTTGCCCATAAGATAGGAAAGAAACATACATACTCCACTTGCAATCCATATCATGTAAAATGTATCTGTTAACTCTGTCATCCATTACTCCTTTTATAAAACTTCTAACTCCATTCTAACATAAAGATATAAAAATGTCAAATTATATACATATTTATCTATTTTGATTAATCAATCTCGTTATATTTTGTGGGAAGTTGTGGTTCTATTACGAGATTAGAGTGGGATTTATCTATTGTCAGTATTAACTCATACATTTCATAACAACTAAATCCAGTAACTGCTATTGCTCCTTTGATATAAATTGGATTGATTGGTAGTAAGCCCGCATTTAATTCATGATGCGAAATTATTTTCTCTCTGTACTCAACTCCTTCTTCAGTTAACGGTGTACAATTTTCGACATAATAGTCAATACCACCCAATATCATTATAGCCAGGTCTTTATCTAGTAGTTCATTTGATAAGGTAATTTCATCTGATACATCTGGATGAATCAAGACACTTGTGTCGGCTTCGACCGTCCTTATGTATGCAAATATAATAAGTGCTGTAATTAATGTAGCAAATATTATATTTTTAAATAACATTACCTTTTTCTCTAAGTCTGCGTTTCCAAGCACCGCCAATCTTCTGTTCAGAAAATTGTTCACGCATCCAATTCAATGTTGGCTCTTTTTCGTGTTCTTTGATGTTTGGATTTGTAGCCAATGACTCGATTAGTCGTGCTATCTCTGTTTCTGATAAACCTAACAAATTCATTGAGTTATTACTGTCATACGTTCTTACTTGCATATTTTTCTCCTTAGTTATAGTCTTCTTTATGAGGCGCACGTTCTATGTCCTCTTCTTCACACTTCAATCCTGTTTGAATCTCTACAATTCGCAAAGGCATTGTTGTTTTATTGCTTAGTTTATGCCACCATCCAACGGGTATCTCTACATCTTCGTGTATACCTAATGTTCTAGGTTGACCTTCTAATTCTATACTTGCTGTACCAGATGTAACTGTCCAATATTCACTTCTAAATTGATGGCGTTGTAACGATATAGACTTTCCTGGTTCTAATGTGAGTTCTTTTACTTTAGTTCTTGGATTACCACCGATACCATCTTCGTGTAATACTCTATAATATCCCCAATTGCGAATAGTTTTAGGTGCTTTCCATTCTTCTAATAATAAACTACTTGAATTCTTTTTATCTTCACCGCCAACTCCAAAGACAAATTCAACATCATCAAAAACCATTTCTGGAATATTGTCTGCCGTTCTATCACCACCATTAGCAAAAATTAATTTATCTTTTGGATAATGTGCTTTAATTTGTTTTATAAAATTTATAGCAGAGTCATCATCGTCCATAAAGGTGAAGACTTCATCAACCATTTGTAGATTGTTTATGATAGCAATACGTTCATTCCAAGACATAAATGCTTTGCCTTTTTTACGTTCTAACCATTCATCTGAATTAATACCAACAAGTAACATATCACCTAATTCTTTAGCATTTTTAAAAAATTCAATATGACCTGAATGTAACGGGTCGAACCCTCCAGTAACAAGGATAATTTTCATTTACTTGTTTCTAACTTCTTCTTGAAATCTGTTAGTTAAGAAGTCTAAATTCTTCTTAAGCCACTGTTCTTGGGTATAATCTACTTTCTCTTTCCATTGCATCTTTTCATCCAGATGTTCCATCCAAGTATTTTGTACCCATGCTTGGAATTCTAATCCCATTTTTGTCATTTCTTTCTCCTTGGTTAAGTGTATTTCTATGATTGGATGGTCGTTAACAAACTTCATTATCGTTTCGTATTGTTCACAAACTCCATTTTTGATATTAGCATTCCCAATATCCATCATAATCTTTTGTAACTTTAAAATATTTTGTTGGTCTACAGTTCTAGGAACTAGACAGAAGTGAGCATCATTGTGTGGTGTCAACGCAACAAAATCTTTCACTTCATAATCTATTGTACCAATTGAGTCTAACTCTATCATAATGTTAAGTGATTAAATGTATCATCTGACACATCTTGTTTTACTCCGCCAGTTATATAAGAGGTTATTTCTGTTTCCTGTGGTGCTACTTGTACTTCTGCTCCTGCAATCCATTTCTGTGTCCATGGTAGAGGATTTGATTGTGATACACTATATGGACATTTTAGATTAACCGCAATCATACGTTTGCAACATATCCATTCAATATATTCACCTAATAAAACTGTATTCAATCCAATCATAGAGCCATCTTTAAACAAATAATCTGCCCATGCTTTTTCTTGTTCTACTGCATCTACAAACATCTGAATACATTCTTCTTCTGTTTCTTTTACAATTTTTTTATAATCTTTATCATCTTTTGGTAAAATCTTTAGAAGTGACTGTGTAAATGCTAAGTGAAGATTTTCATCTCGTGCGATTAACTTAATAAGTTTAGCATTGCCTTCCATCTTCTTGAGTTCAGC
>Ga0098061_1000974_pt1 | contig 13986 bp, 12 predicted proteins | sample 22_taG_FD_92579 | JGI IMG/M metagenome (GOLD analysis project Ga0098061, IMG submission 92579) | Marine viral communities from the Subarctic Pacific Ocean - 22_ETSP_OMZ_AT15343 metaG | ecosystem: Environmental > Aquatic > Marine > Oceanic | place: Subarctic Pacific Ocean | collected 2015-01-20 | reverse complement strand
TCTGGCCCGTTATACCCGCCACATAAGAGCTAAGCGGCTGCCCATAAACGTCTATGTAGTCAACCCCTAGGCCATCCCCTGTTAGCTCAACATCTGCAATAACATAATCTCTATTATCATCCTCATTAGGAGACCCTATCATTGTAAATATATCAAATTTAGAAATTGTGCCATTAAAAGAAGGCTGCGAAGTAAAAGACACTCTATCTTTAGAGGCGGCATTTGGGCCGCTATATGTTATGGCAGACTCTTCTACCAAAACCGACCCTTCGTCATTCTCTTCAAACGCATCATACGTAGAGCCGGTTCGAACTATTCCATTAGAATTAAAATTTAGATTTACATTTTTTAAACTTTTTTCTTCAATTGCGGCCAGGTCATCCAACGCTCCTTGAACATCATCTGAAGGGATAATTGTGCTATAATCTTCATTATTATAAAAAATTTGATTTGCCAAATGAGAGCTATTAGTTGACGAAATCGATTCTCCAGTATAGTATATATGAGCGTTATAAAGTTCCTCTAAAGCCTCTTGCAGCGTTCCGTCTGCAAGCTCCATTGTAGCAGAAGTTGATGCATCTATATCTGCGGAGGCAACGGTTATTGCGACAGCTTTGTGCCTATCTATGGCATCTTCGTGAACGTGCGCTGAAACTATTCTGTTTAACTCTTCTAATGTATCTATAAGGTTTTGTAGTCTGTTTGATATTTGAGATATTTCATCTTGCAGCAATTGAGTTGGGTATTGTAATTTTAGCTTAGACTCATCGATGGCCGCCACTTTTGATACATCTTCATTTCCGATTGGTCCAGAGAGAATGCTAGATCTATCTAATGCTACTTTTAAAAGATTTCCATTTTCATCCAAAACATTCGCAAGACGTGCAGCAACAGTATTGCCTATAGCCCCTTGGGGATTTATTCCTAAAGTCTTTTCGATTTGAAATAATGCAGATCGCAAAGAGTTTAATACATCAGAGCCTATTTCTGTTATATTATCTCTAACAACAGGTATTTCTACAGATGTATCTAATTGATTTGGATATTTTGATTTAGGCATTATTACTCTCCTTCATAGCCCTCTCGGCGTCCCTCATGGCTATCGCGGCCTTTCGCTGCTTAGCCTTTTCTTTTTCCGGCTCTGTCTTTGCTCGCTCAACACCCTTCCAGAGCCTCTCCGCAGCCTCGTCTTTTCTTGTGCCAATAATCAAAATATTATACTTACCAGGCTCATTAACAGTTATTGTTGCAATATTATCATTAACGTCGCCATACCCGGCTCCGAAGTGTCCTGCTGGAGAAACCCAAACCATAGCATCTTTATTTAATAAATTAAAATAGTCAGGAAGCTCTAAGCTATTGTCTCCCGAAGTTAACTCTTTTGTCCACCTGTATAAATTGTCCCCTGTGGTCGGAGATTCAACAGCAGAGTGTTTAAGCCAATAGTCATCAGTTTTGGCTGGATCTGGATGATCAATAGTGAAATTATTAGTTTCAGAGGTAATACCACCCAAGGCAACAACTCCATGCTCATTCATCATATCACCAATTTCCAAAGGAGCATCTGCCACATTTACAATTCTAAATGGATTTGAATTGCCAACATCTCCGCAAATTAGATAGTGACTTGCAGTACGCCCGTTGCCGAGCCAAGTTCCTGAAAAACTAAAAACTAAAAACTGAAATTCGCCTGTTTGTATAAAACTTCCAGAAGAGTCAAATACTTTGAGCATATATGGGCTACTGCTAGTTGAGCTCTCAACACTCAAGAGAGCCACACCATCTCCTACCCTTCTGTCTCCATAAATACGACAAAATGGATCATCATCAGTTGGTGGACCTACCTTTAAGCTTCCAGATGCCCCAGAAGCTGTAGAGACAACGTGAAGCATCGCCTCTGCATCCTCTTCTCCAATCCCAACCCTTCCTTCGATTGCAACATTTGTATCGGAGCCCAGGGTGCCAGAGGCTGTCCAGCCTGAGGTGGACTCATTATCTGCGATGGCGACACGGCCAATGGAGGAAATAGCCCGAGTAGTGTTTCCCATCTCGGCCCCATTTATGCTGACCTGGCCAACAAGTGTTGCGTTTTGATCTGAGTCTAATGTAAGAGCTACCACCTCATCGGCAGTTTTAAAGCGTACTTTCCCCGAAGAATGGTTGGTGGCCAAAGTTAATTGAGGGCTAGCGCTATTATAATTTCCTCTGATATAGCTATTTCTATGCAAAGTTGGGGTGCCAAAATTTATCTGGCTATAATTGGCATCAGGACAAAGAAGCATCACTCCCACATGGCCGCTATTCTCTATAATCACATCATCAGCCGTGCTAATGCCAGAGTTAATAACTCCGGAATCGCCAGCTTTTATGTGTAGCGTAACGTCATCGTCTATATCAAATATAGAAGTTCCGATTCCAACTTTATTTCCTACGAATAAATTGTTGCTAATTCTATCTCCCCAGAGATGAGAGCCGGAGGCGTCAGGAGTTCCCGAGCTATTGGTAATTATATTCCCTCTCCATTCTATATTATTTTCAGGAGGAGCATCATTAAAGTCGAATATATGCCCAGCCCCCCCTACATGCATAGCATAATCTGGCGCAGTAGTCTCTCCGTTGCCCCTAAAGGCATTATTCGATAACGTTATATTTTTTAACTTAGCAGCAGTAATACCGCTGAAAGAAGCTATAACAGAGTTTAAAAATTGGCAATTAGATATAGTTACGTTTCCTATATCATCGCTTGAATTTATCCTACTTAAAACAACGCCGAAATTAAAGGAGCTAAAGCCATCTTTTTCTGAATTATCAAATGTTACATTATTTATATTTACACCAAAATTATGAACATTGCTACTAGAATCTTCAATAGAGGCGTCAAGAACTCTTATGTGACATAAGCGCATTCTAAAATTGCTTAAATTAACGAAGCCATTTGTTATAATGTCATTATCTCCATCTGGAGTGCTGACAACTCCTGGTCCAACAATAAATAACCTTCCATGCTGCGGCTGATCACCAGAGTTTATTCTCTCATCATCATCTGCGCCAAGATCGGAATATGAAGCAATTATATCCAGAACAGTAGAGTGTCCTTCTCCGGTTATATTTACAGGAAAGTTAATCCACATTCCGCTTTCTAAAGATTCTTGCCTATAATCAGAATTGCTTGTTCCGGTTGAGGTTCCGTCCATCTCAACGATAACTTTGTGCGTTCCAGACTTCAAATGTATAGTTGGAACGCCTGCTCCAGAATATACTTTGGAAAATCTTTTTGCATACTTTACGGCCTTACCGAAGTCATCAAAATGACCCATGCCCTTAACCGGGCTAACCGTTATTGAGTTTAGAAGTTTATTATCTAAATGATCAATGAATACTCTTAAATCTATCGCTCTAACAGTAGTTCCGTCACACTCCAAAACACCAATTATACAAAAGTTATCTGGACTAAACGGAGACGCACAAGAAGCGCCACTAGAGCTTGAAGTTGTAGCAGATTTAAAAACAATATTGCCCCATTCGTCAATGGCAACAAAAACGTTATCTGTAGTTCCGGAGCTTGATGAAAGTGGAGAAAGCAAGTCTGTTACCAAATCTGTTACTCCATCAAAGTCAAATCTTTTTCCTTTTACATAGCATACCCCGGCAGATATATCTATAGAGTATAAGCCGTCTGTAGCAATATAATCATGACCACTTGTAGTGGCGGCGCTACTTGGGCTTAATTCTAATCCGACAGTTACGCCATTGGACCTCATTTCGCCAATCGGTTTTTGCAATACATTATCTATAACATCAGAGCCAAGATCTTTATATCCAACAGCCCCTCTTCTAATCTTTGGAAAAATTCTTGGCAGATGGTTCCCATGTCCTGTAACTCTATCTTCCGCAGATTCGTAAGGAACTCTTGCAATAAATAAATTTTCCTCTTTATTTATCTCTGCTTTTCCATATATCTCATAACTATATTCTCCAGAGTCAATAAGTCTAGCGGCAATCGCGTCAGAATCTTCAACAAATAGTTTAAGCTTTATATCATAAGCTCCAGAGTATACTTCTAAATATGTATCTTTAATTGAGTCTAAAATAACAGGAGGACCATCATCCAAGCTGATTTTAGGCAGACCACTAGAATCTGCTGATGCATCTGTAACAGACATTGTCAACGTCTTATCTTCGGCACCCCCCACACAATCAACTATTGATATTATATTATTTGAAGCATATGACCCCGTCATGCCTTCCGCTGGATACTCTAATATTGGATTATATATTATATCTCTATCCCCGGTCATAAAAATATCAACTAAAGCGCACTTTGAAGCAGCGGTTACTTTAGCAAAGGCAAGATCATTTAAAGATATAGAGTTTTTATAGATTCTAAACCTTGTTGTCGCAGAAGAATCTCCATCCCAACTTGATCCACTACTAAGCTGGTCTGAGTCAACAGTTATTGTATCATCCTGAACAACTGTTATTACGTATGTTCCGTCATCACTATCTGATTCAGAAACTGCAATTAAATCTCCTACTGCAACGCCCAATTCTATAGGATTTACAGTTGATGTCTCTATCTGCGCAGTTCCAGCCCTTAGAGACAAGGTCCCGGTATTATCAAGCTTTGTATCAAGACCTTCGTAAGCTCTTCCTGATATAAAATATTGTGTTCCAATTCTGGATCCAATCGTTACTCCGTCATATGGAGTTAATCCTAATGACAATATAGCGCTGTCCGATCCTTCTGAAACTTTAAGCGTGTAAGAATTTGTCGTATCACTAACATGCGTGTGAACTATTGCTATTTCAGAACTATTTAATTCTTCGTGATCTACCCTGTAAGCTAAAGCGTTTAAGCCATCATCAGTAAGCCCCTCGTTTATCATCTTAATTATTGTATCTACATTTTGTTCTGACGCAGATCCATCATATACGTTTATTTCAACATCTGTTTCGCCATCAATGGATAATTTAATATTTTTATTTCCAGATGTAATTTCCGAAGGCTTTATGCCGCTCGTTATAATAGTTGCGGCATCTGGATTTGCAATCTGAACCGTACTGGCATTTGTGTGATCAGGTGTTTCTCTTACGGAGGCCAACAATCCAGCATAATTTGCTCTTTGATTTATATTTCTATAAACGGAAGCAATACTTGAGTCATCAGAATCGGCAAGTAATCGTCCAAAAATGTCTATAGAAGTAACTGTTGACTCGTCTGTCGTATCATAGTTAACTGATGAAATTTGATATGCGGTAGTAACATCAGATGTGGTTATTTCTATAATATCACATTGCTGAATATCACTTTCTGGCCTATCAGGGGTATCTGTGAAATTTACTCTAGCAGCTAAAGACGCGTTGTTGGAATCACTTATTGTATAATCAATATTTTCCTCTGAAAGAAACGCTAATCCATGTTCTGAGTCAGATATCGTATACAACTGGGTTGTTTTCAAAATAGAGTTGTCATGAAAATTATTTTGATGACCATCTAATTGATCTAAAGTTGAATCCAAAACATCAATCAAGGCGCCCTGAACATCTTCCGATGGAATATATGCAGAAACATCTTCGTTTTCAAAATATACCTGCTCTGCCTCATGAGACCTGTTGGTCGCACTAATATCACTTCCGTCATAATTTATATGAGATTGAAACAGTGACTCAAAAGCATCTTGTGCAGTTGTTGTGTCTAATGTGACCAGACCAGTAGAGCTACTTGTATTCTCTATACTTTCTATAGAAATTGCCACACCAGCATGCCTATTGGTTGCCTCAGGATGAACATGCGCTCGATATAATGCAACTAATTCATCTATAGCTTCTAAAACAGAATTTATTTTATAAATTGCTTGAGAAACTTGATCTTGCAATATTTGGGTAGGAAAGTCAAGTCTGAGCTTACTTTCGTTTATTGCTGCAGTTTTCGATACATCACTATCGGCTATAGGCCCAGATAACAGATCGGACCTATCCAGGGCTTCTTTTAAAAGATTCCCATTCCCATCAACTAGCTTATTTAGCCTGTCTGCGACAGTATTTCCAACTGCTCCTTGAGGATTAAGCCCCAAGGTCTTTTCAATTTGGAATATAGCTGAGCGCAAACTATTGAGAACGTCAGAGCCAACTTCAATGATGTTGTCTCTAACCGCCGGAATCTCAATAGATGTATCTAATTGATTTGGATATTTTGATTTAGGCATTTAACTTCCTTATATTTAATATTCATATGAATATATATAATTAGTATTAGAAGCTAACCGATGCAGCATTATTTGTCTCCATGTGGTCTGTTATAGAGTCGGCTGCCAAAAATGCCCCAATTGTAAGCCCTATTCCAAGAGTCATAAAGCCTATATTTTCCAAAGTATGAAATCTGCTTCTTTTATTATATCTGCTTATTAAATCTTGATTTAAACTTTCAATCTCAATATAATAAGTTAACTGACTTCTTGTATAATCTAAATTAACTTTATAAAGATCTATTTGCTGTGTTCTTATAGAGTCTAAGGCAATATATCGCCCTAACTCTTCTTCTTTTACTTCCAATTCCTCAATTCTCTGCAACAAGCTAGTTGCTTCTTCTATTGTAAAAACATAAGAGTCACTCTCAAGAGTGGTTCCTGCCACAACAATATCTCCAGCCACAGCAATAGCTGGATTGCCCAAAAATACACACATTAGCAAAATTGCTATAATTTTCTTTATCATAAATCTAACTCCACCCTTCCAACGCCAGAACCAACCTGGCCTTTAACTACCACCTTGCTTGGATCAACCATAGACTCCATCTCCTCTATATCTATCAACAGATATGTTTTTTCAGGAGATAGATCTTGGCCGACTTTATACGCAAGAGATAATAATTTATTATAAATATCTTTATCTTCACCTTTGGCAAACTTTAATAACTTATTTATACTATTTAACATTAAAATCCTCTACTATCAAAAAAATCATCTAGCTCTTCATCTGTGACACTTTCTCTTGGCTTTTTTGCCTCAAGAGTTTCTATTTGCTCTCTTATGAGCTTCTCTTGCTCTTCAAGGTCAAAGATTTTCTCTTCATTTTTATCTATTTCCTCTTGAGCTTTTTCTATTTCAATTTGCTTTCTAACCTTTTTTAGCTCTAATTCAAGAATCTTTCTTTCGTTCAATCTTTTTGAGAATAAAAAGATTGATATAAATCCAAAAATTCCAAAGGCCGCAAACAAAACAGCTTTAACTTTCAAAGTTAAACTTTTAAAAAAATTACAAACTGTGCTCCACAGAGTAGGCTCTTTTTCCTCTTCACTCATTTTCTTCACTACTCTCTTCGCTGCTTTCTTTTGCAGCCTCATCATCTACATACTTTCTGTCCGTCCACCTTCTTGTGACATAAGCAGTAAATGTTGCTCCCAAATAAGCAGTCATCGCTGCCGCATCCATTGATGCAAAACTTATCTCAAACTCTTTAAAGGCAATTCTTCCAAATGTTGCTAGCAAAATATTCATAGTAACAACTGAAAATGCTAAAAATGCAAATGTTAACATCGCATCTTGTTTTCCGTTTGTATTCCTTATCCAATACATAATACCTCCTACGTATCAAGACTGTAAGGAAAAGTATAGACTACATCAGTTTTGTCCAGCCTCTTTAACTTCAACTTTTGTCTCGTAAAGTGTCTATAAAATAACTTATCCTTAGTGTTATCTAAAACTTCATAAATAAACTCAACGTCATCATTGAAATCATATCTAACTATTAAATCTCTGTCTCTAATAGCTGGATTTGGCAGGGTCCAACATTGCGGCTCATACACTTGTTCCAAATGACTCTTGGCGTCCAATTTAAGATCTTCAGTTGTATCTCCAAATTGAACCATAATTCTTCCATCAGATCTTCGTTTGTACTCGTATTGAGAGTACCCTCCAGCATACCCGGTTCCATAACAACGTTTGCATGATTTAACTTTAGGATGCATTCTTCTTGAGTCGGAACAGCTGCAGGTGTCTCCGGACCATATGCGCCTAAGAAGAATCACGGGCTCTCCAACCTGATCAAGCAAGACCTCTTCTCTGTTTAGCATTCTGTCGAACAGATTAAATCCTCGCAAATGATTGAATTCCCCTCCGATGTAACTTCCGCAATCATCTTTACCTTGCAATATATGTTGTGGAATAGGCCTATGATATCCGCAAAAATCAAATCCTTGAAAAAACTTTTTATCATTATCCGTATAATCAGTAACAACTAATCCAACCCCCTCGATTTCTCTTCCGCTTTCATATCCATCGATATACGTTGGGGTGGCGGTAGCAATAACGCTATTTTTGTCTTGACATGCCAAAAATAATTTTACGGGGTCTCCTTCAAGATACGTGCCTGGGACTGTATCGTTTAATCCGCGAGAACCGCTGCTTGTGAGATAAAATGTATCATCATCTTTTGTTACATACTTTATTACTTCTGAGCTATTTAATAACAATAACCCAGTTGCAGGATAACCGCTAGTAGAGTCAACTTTAACTTCAACATCTGTAGGATCAACTCTTTCGGCCACCTCTACTGCGTCAGGAAGGCTATAGACTGAATCAATTTGATCCATCCCTGTCAAATCAAAGGTGTCTGCAAAAGATTCAAGCCCTCGAACGGCAAAGGCAAGCGTTGTCCCTGGAGTATAACCATCAATTGTTGCACAATCAGTTGTAGACGGAGTGCTGGACAGACTAGACGGAGCTATATATTTTGGATCACTATCAAAAATTTCTAGTCTTGAACTATTTTCATATATTAATGCAAAAGTTTCTCCCTTATACATTCTGGCGAGCGGCTTGTACCACTCTATCCTTAAGGCGTCTCCTCTGCCTAAGTTAGTAACCTTTCTTAGCCCCTGAGCAAATCCAACGAATTTAATTTGCGGAAAAACTGATTGCAATATAGCCTCTGGAAGATTCACAGTAAAATTTATTTTTCCACTAAGTTTATTTCCAGAAGTATCCTCTATATTATATTTCAGTGTATATTCGGCATTTCTCAAGGGATCATCAGGATCTATTCGAACCGTTGCTCCATTTGTTATCTTTTTTATTTCAGATAAACTTCCGTCATACCCATCTTGGAAAACTCCATCGGAGATTATCAAAAGCTCATTTAAATATATATTTATACTGCTTGTATTAACATCATCTACTTCGTCTTCAAATTCTAAATATAAAATCTGAGGAGACAGTATAACTCCGGCGTCCTCTGGAGACGTAGATACTAGAATAGGCTCCTTTGGCAATATTTTAAATACATAATTATAATTAAAGTACTTGCCGTCATTATTTTTGGTTTGTAGCTTTACTAAAACTACTTCGCCCAAAGTGTAATCAGATTCTTTATCGATTATAACAGATACGTCTTCATCTGCAACGCTTATTTCTGAGAAAGCACCATCAAATCCGTTTGAAAATGTTATATTCTCTATAGCTCTAATTCCATTTATCTCCACCACAAGAGAAGATAAATCTATGCCCGTGCCATCATCGACAATAGTGAACTCTATAAGAGATTCTTTGCTTATATGTTTGGCGCCTTCTGCGGGCGATTGGCCAGAAAGAGTGAACACAGATACCTCCATTTTAGGGGAATCTATTAGTAGAGCTATTTTAAATTAAACTTTGTCTAATAATTCTTTTCTTTTTTCTTTTTTCTTAGATCCGTCTAAATCATGATGATCCAATAAGCCTTCTATGTACTCTTCTATATCTTCATCATTATTTTCAACATCAAACTTTATCTGATACTGAAAGGCCTCTAATTCATCGGATCTATCTAAATATTCTTTTTGGTTGTCACTATCTTTGTTTTTGTCTAAAGCATGCTGTATAGCATGCACCAGCTCATGAATAACATATCGCATTTGTGTAGGAAATGGAAATTTTTTTAATTTAGAGTTTAAGACTATGCTGCCTTCTTGAGTTTTTGCGGATACTGGCAACTCTTCAAACCTTATTGGAACGGCTGTTAAAAACCACTCCCCCATTCCATTGTCATTACATATTTCTTTGGCCACGCTGTCATTTAGCAGGGCTGTTCTGATTTGCGCCAAAAACTTCATATTATCTATGATAGAATTATCTACATTATTTGTCTTTGCCACTATCTTTATCATTATGACTTCCTGAGGAAAAATATTCTGTTAAGTTATCTGTCTGATTATTTATAGCATTATTAGCAAGAAAAGCACTTTGCTCTAATACAGATATCCTTTCTTCTGCTTTTTTTATTGCAGTTTTAAGGCCAAGTAATTCAAAATTAATTTCATCAAATGTTCTAGGTGTTGAATATCCACAATATTCAATATTGCATTCTTCTGGCTTTCTCATAATTCTCCCGACTATAGCTATATAATACAATAAATATAATATTTATTAAAATATTATCTATATAGGATTAAATTTGCGCGCCTGCCAAAAAATCATCTAGCGAAATAATTGTTCCTTCCGAAGAAGATGGAGGCAGATGGCTCATCGGTGAAGGGCTCATCGATCCGTGCTCCTCCAAAAAACTTCTCGCTTGACTCGGGGGCGGCTTGGCAGCCACAGCATCGTCCTCTAACCCTAAAACAGACCTCATTTCCTCCTCTGTTGGAGCTGCCTCTTCCGTCCCGGCTTGTGCGCCTCCTTCTTTCAGTTTTTCTAACTCTTCTACTGCAATACCTCTAATTGCCGCCTCTGTTTCATTAAAATAAACTTTATCAGCAGCGGCTTTCCCTCCAAATTCTGCAGCAACAATGCCTAACATTCCGATAGTTACAGGCAGAGAAAGAAGCCAGCCAAAGCCGTAAATCAATGTGCCACTGCCAGCCGCTGCCCATATAGCGGCAATCACATCCATAGGTCCAGGCACTGGGCTATCAGATAAGGCGAGTGCGACAGTGGTTCCGGTTAGCACTATGCCTACTACAAGTAAAATATCTAAAATTAAAAAAATAAGATTTGAATAATATAACAAAACATTAAGCTGATAAGCTTTTGAGTATTTAAAAATTTTAGCTAACTCAAAGATATCTTCTGAGGACTCTCTATGCTCATCTGCAAGATTTTTAAGCTTATCATAATATTGGTTTATATTTCTTATATCTTCTACATCAGAAAAAGATAGCCCATATTTACCCAGAGGAAGCTCCTCCATCAAGGCCTTTGCTGACTCTCTTTTGCCTTCTGAAAATTCTTTGTAAAAACGTATCGACATAAGCAGCCCAATAATAGGCATTATTCGAAGAAGTCTCCCTCCCCACCTTTTAGCGCCCGCCCAGCCAGCCCTAGCTTTATTGGCAACCCAGTTTGCAGCATCCGAAGCAGCATCCGTTGTGGCATTCCAAGCGTTTCCTAGCCCAGAGGCTACATCATCGTACCATGCAGCATTTTTAATAAAATTATAAATCAACTCTTCATCAAAATTGTTTCTAGCGAACTCATCCCACATATATGCATTTTTCTCTAATTCTATAAATGTATTTTTCAACATTTGACCACGCACATATTCTCTTAATGCTGCGCTTTTGTTAATAGCAGAAGTTTTTACAAGATAAGAGTCATCATAAAATGATGCGTGCTTTCTTAAGCCGTCTAAAACCTCTTCGCGTCCTGATTCGGGCGCTTCATCTGGATTAACCCCCACCCCAAGCGCGTCCGCATGCAAACCGCTTAATTTCTCTTCAAAAGCTTGTGCTTCTTCTGAAAACAAGCCATCCCACGGAATATCTAAAAAGTCTATAATAGATTGCCACTCAGCTTCTTGTGGCGTTAATAGCGCCTCATCTCCATTGGCTTCTGCTGCTTCCTCTGCAAATTTTGTCAAAGATATATCATGTGACAAAAGTCGAGTAGCCGCCGACTCTCTGATGAGATTCGAATCAGACAAGTATCTCTCTAGGCTCTTTAATCTATTTTCTAACGGAATAATCATATCTCTGTATTTCCTCTATTATTCTAAAATAGAGCATAAACATTAGTAGGTAATCTTTAAAATTTTTTAAGTTAAAATGAATTTTTGAAAACAATTAACGTCAGACCGGCACAAGGAGGAAATATGAAGACGCTTATGTTATTATCATTATTATCAACTGGATGTACGGCTCACGCTCATCCGCAAACAAGGGCATCTGTTCACGCCCCAAGTCATGCAACTATAAAGATTTGGGTAAACGGAAGGTACATTAGAAGCCATGGGCACCTAAGGTGGAGGCCTGGACATTGGGCGCATAGGCCTGCTCCACATAGGCCGGGGCCTCATCATATTTGGGTTCCAGGTCATTATAATCCCAGAGGAAGGTGGATCCCAGGACACTGGCGAAACTAATTGGGAGTTAAGCCTTCTGATATAATTTCTTGAATTAACTCTTGATATCTATCAAATTCAAGGCCAACAGAGCTATGGCCTCCATTCTCCCATGCTTTATTCATTATATGATATGATCTAGGAGAATGGCTCCAGCCAAATGCATGCCCAAATTCATGTTCTAAAACTCTTTCTTTTGAAGCTTTGTTGTCTTGTATATATATTATTGAATACAAAATTTCCTTAGACGAAGAATGTATAACAGTTCTTGTCATAGCAATATTTTTAAAGTCAAAATTTTGATCTGGAATTGTTATTATAATTTCGCCATATGACGGCCTGAACATTGTGCAAGAAATTGATTCATCATCATATATGATTGACTCAAACTGATAGCCAAGCCGTTTCCAATATTCTATAGCCATTCTAACTCTGCTATCAGAAATTCTAGATTGTTTACATACTTTTACTATAGGCGGCTGAGACCAATATGAGTCTATTACGGAGTAAGATCTTGGGCCATATGCTACTTGTTCTGAGTCTGTATAAGAAGATAATAAAAACGGACAAAGTAAGACTAATAGTAAACATTTCACTTTCATAGTATTATATAAAGTAATTACTAAATAATTTTTTACTAATATTGTTTATTTAATTGATAGGAACTTAATAGAGGTTAAAAATGGCACTTATACTTTTGAATCCAGGACTAAGACCCTTAGGGCAATTTGACTTTAAAGATGATGATTCTGAGAATGTAACTGGAGGAGAGATTGCAAAAATTGTAACACTATCTTCTGCCGATTCTGCTACAGAGGCTTATGCTGCAGACGTTGGAGACAATAGAGATCTGGTTTAATTTCAGCTTGATTCATTTTCAGACGGAAGGCTTTGCGGCTTAGTAGACGAAGGCACTTCTGCAGAAGATGATAAGAATTGCCCTGGATATGGAACTCTTTTCGGTAAAAACTTAAGCATGCAAACATCGGGCGTCATTGGACCCCCAACTATTTATGGGTCTGGAAAGGCTACAATATGGCATCAGGCCGGACTCTATGGAGTTACAGAAGAGGCCTTTCTCAATTCGACACAGGTTGCTGCCGCAGTATCCGGAGGAATTAATACCAGTTTGTTTGGAACGGCAACCGGAAGCTCAAGCGCAGGCAAATTAACCACCGTAAGCACTGACAATGAAGCTATGTGGTGGTTGGGCAGAGAGACCGAAACCTCTCTTGTTGCTACAACGAAAACTGCAGCCGGAGCCACTATCGCTACAGAATATCATATGGTATATTTCCCCGGACCAACCAAATAGGAGTAAATCGTGGCTAATGAAAATCAAGACAATTACGCTGCAAAGGCAGCATCCTCAACCCCATCTACGGCAGATGGCGCAGCACTTGGGTCGGCAACCGCTGAATACTCCGATTTATATCTTGCAACCGAAGGTGTTGTTTATTTTGGCGATGCACAGGATGTTTTATTAACACACAATGATGAGGTTGGCCTCACTTTATCTGGGACTGGAACTGCCGTTTTTACGGCTGGCAGTTTCGCTGGAGATCTTACCGGGGATGTAACAGGCGATGTGACAGGAAGCCTTACCGGAAATGTAACAGGAAATGTAACGGGAGACCTTACCGGAGATGTAACAGGAGATGTGACAGGAGATGT
>Ga0098061_1000972_pt1 | contig 14000 bp, 31 predicted proteins | sample 22_taG_FD_92579 | JGI IMG/M metagenome (GOLD analysis project Ga0098061, IMG submission 92579) | Marine viral communities from the Subarctic Pacific Ocean - 22_ETSP_OMZ_AT15343 metaG | ecosystem: Environmental > Aquatic > Marine > Oceanic | place: Subarctic Pacific Ocean | collected 2015-01-20 | reverse complement strand
GCAGGGATTTGGATGGATTACCCACACTGATCAGAGATGGCGCCCGCATAGGGGGTGCCATTTCCGTTTTATTTTTTTTTGAATAATTAATTTCAAACTAATCTAATGGAGCGTAAAATGAAACATTATCAATTTATGTTTGGGTCTACTATGGAAATACTAACTTGTGCCCTTTTAATATGTGCTATTGCATTAATGTTTGTATATGCATATGATACAATTAAGAGTCAACAAAAGTATAATAAACATCCAAATTGGCAGGCATTATGTGATTTAGAGATGTATTGTTCTGATGAAATGCGTAAATCTCTCAGACCTTCACATCCTATTAAGCATAATGATAAGTATATGGAGGTATTAAAAGATGCTTGTCTTGCTTTTGACAACTTAAAGAAGTTTTGGTAGAAATATGGGTTGGAGCGAACCTAAACCAAAAGCATCTAAGAATGATGACGGCACAGTAGATTTTTATATATGGTGGGAAGAGGATTTAGACCTTATCGTACTATATGAACAACAACTTGTAAGTATGCTAAAAATCCTAAGAGAGTTTAAGCATAATTATAAAATGAATGAAAAATCTGAAGAGTGATTGTTAGGCGTCATAGTTGGGTGACTGTAAGTAAGGGGGCCTTTGGTCCCCTTATTTTTTTGAATGATGAAAATATTTAGCAAATTATTCTAGCCGTGAGACAGCTGAGAATACAAAAAGCGAAAAGCGGGCGACAGTCTCCTTAAGCCTAGATATTAAAAGACAAATGAGTACATACGCTCCGTTTGTCTCATCGGGGGAGGTTTTCATGACTCTGTCAATGATTATCTCCCTCAAAATTTCAAAAATGAGTTCAGAAGTGCAAGTCTAAGTAGAGCTTGGTTAGCGCCTTGAAGTACATTCTTGCTAGTATATTACTATGGTGACAATATACTTTGCTTCTGTTAACTTTTACGGTAGTTTACAAGAAAAAGAGTGATAACGTACTCTTTACTACCAACCATATAGATTGGGCCTAATACAGTAGTATTATGGATTAATCGCACTAGCCCAAATGGGTGAAAAGGCAGAAATGCTCTGTGAACTCCTGGTAACTCGGAGATATGGTGTTCTGATGCATTTATTGAATCGAAAACTGCCTAGAGATAGAGTGGTTAACTCAACGCATCGGCACTAAGCTGTATATATATGCATGCTTACCTAGTGTAAAACAAGGTATGTGACTACGCAAGTGGTCATGAATGAAACCTTGGACAGCATATCATAGTGGATGTTGTATCCCATTCAGATGCTCATAGCCAGAGATGGAAATCAGTATGAGTAATGATGCCTTCAAAAGAGGACATAATGTAGTGTCGTGACCTAACCAAATGGTTAGGCTGAGCTGGTCATATCCAGTACATACCATCAGATGGCGGCGTAGTTAGCTGCCAAAAGACTCATAAAATTAGGGGATGGCTTCGGCTGTCCCCTTTTTTTGAACAATGTTGACCAAACATAATAGTACTGGTTATTGGTGTGTATCTTTTAATTAAGAGTGTAGCCAATGTAATAGTCGCTCACATACCGAATCTTATCTTAGCAATAAGACATGGGAAATGGATGATGAGGTTACGGATAGGCGAAAGCCCTCGAAAGAGTATCTGATATAGAAATTCCGATATGCGCTGGCCTTAAAATGCTTCCAGCTATTGTGTTTATTGCTCCCAAAAGTAATCCCCAAGAATGGAGGCCGAAGAGACACAGCTCTGTAGACACGGTACAAAACTATAATCTGGAAAAAGCGCGTGCTGCGAGGATGAAAGGGAGCTATTTTGGCTGGGCATTGCCAGTTACAGGCTACAAATACTAGTATTGGTAGAGTAATGTTATGGCTCCAGCCTTTAAATTTTTATAACTAAATAAATCAATAAGGAGTAACTAATGAACGAAAAGGAATATATAAATACCAAACAAGATGACATGGAACTAATATCATGGCCAGATAGAATGAACATTCTAAGTTTTATTTTCTCTTTGGTAAAAATGCTATCAGGAGCCTTTGCACAAATGGATATTAAAGAAATACAATTTTCAAAAATAGGTAATTCATTAACTGAAATATGTGCTCATGTCCATAGTGACCTTAAGCTAAGTGATAAAGACCTACGTATTATCCTGAATAGATTAAGAAGGGTAGAAAATATGGCTGAGAATTTGTCACTACTTGATAAAGAATTTGGTGACTTGAGCATTGATGATTGGATTAAGTCAGGAGGAAACATCAGCCCTAACGCATAGCAAAATTAAAGAGTTTCTGTAATGGGAGCTCTTTGATTTTTTTTATTAATGGAGAACTAAATATGAGATATAAACAAGAACAAAAACAGACAGGTGTGATGGATGATTCTGAATATTGTAAATCATTAGCACAAGTTTCTAGAAGAACTGGTATTAAATATCAAACTGTGATAAGAATTAAAAATATTCTTATTGAGTATTATTTTGCAGAGTGTGATATAACACCTAGTGAACTTTTTCATAGTGGATATAATATTGGGATGTTTATTGATTTTAATAAGAATCGTAAATATAATAAAATACATAGAAAAATAATGGAGGATTTAGATGGCTAAACAGAAGACAAATAAAGAACTAGGAAGAGATAAAGATGTTCACCCACGACAAATATCTAAGAGTCGTAAAAGAGGGTGGATATGGAAAGATGGCAAAAGAATTAAATATACAGCACCTACGCCTTATCATAGTTAGGATTGTAATTTTTTGTAAATATTTGTAAATTCAAACACGAAAGGAGCTATAAAAATGTTAAACTTAGTTGATATAATGGACTTATATCTTGATAAGGAAAATATCAAGAATAAAGAGAAATACAAAGAGTTTAAAGGGTGGCATTCAGCAAGTTCAGCTGGTCAATGTCACAAGCGTCAATTCTATAAGTTAAATGAATATGAAGAAGAACCATTTGACAGAAGAATAAAAAGACTTCTTGATTTAGGAACTGTTGTACACAAGAGGTTTGAAGACTCAATTAACTGGTATAATCATGAATATATAAATCTTGATACATCAGTTATAGTTATGACAGAACAGAAAGTTATTATCCCAGGCATTAATGTAGTGGGACATCTTGATGCTGTTCATATAAATCTTGATACACAAAGCATATCACTATATGATTTAAAAACAATAGGTGATTGGCCTTGGAAAATGAGATTTGGTAAAACAAAGAAAGGGAATGTTTCAAATCGCTATTATTTACAAGTTGGTACATACGTTTTAGGACTAAAAGAACTTTATCCTAATTATGACTATGATATGTCAATAGTATGGTATAATAAGAATAATAGTATGATGAAGGAACAGAAAATATATCCAGAATGGAGTGAAGAAGCTTTAATCTATTGGAAAGATTTAGATGAAAGTATAGGTAGCGCCGATGAAGGATATTATCCAGAAGAAATAGTTACAATCCCACCACATGAAGCACCTAATGTGCCTGTTGAAAAATGGGAATGTGATTACTGTAATTTTAGTAAACAATGTAAATCAGACATAAAGTAAAGGAAATAAAATGGCAAGAACAGAAAAAATAACACAAACAACAATAAATGGTATTAAAACTCTTATAGATTCAAATGTTAAACAACGTAAAATCGCTGAAATATATGGAGTATCGCTATGTACCGTTCAAACAGTAAAAAGAACTGGATTTAATTATACCAGTTATAAGAAATATTCAATGGACCAGTTTAAGAAATGGAAGAACAGGAAAGCAAAACAAAATGCTGTTTCAGCTGCTGAGAAATATCAGAAGAATCTAAATAAACTAGAAGCAAATAAGACTAATGGTGATATTATCATTGGAGATGTTGAAAGACCATCTCTTGCTATGTATTCTTCAATATTGAATAGATTAGAAAACATCGAAAACATATTAAATAAAGTGTTTAGAATATGAATGAACTAGCTATTATAGAAAGTGATGCACTATCAACAGTAAACAAGGCTTTAAAGTCAATAACTCGTAAGCATAAGAAGGTTAGCAAAATATCTACACCCAAGGCTTTTATTAAACAAAAGATGGGTATGGATTATGTTGAATATTCTTATATGAGAGAAGTAGCAGACAAGGAGTTTCCAGGCTGGAGCTGGAACATCATAAAGACTGAGGTGCTAGGAAGTGAAGCCTATGTAGTACATGGTAGACTTAAATGGTTTGACGGTGGTGTTTGGAGAGAAGGTGATATGACTGCTGCTCATAGGATTCAGAAGAAGAGAGGTACATCTGAATTTGTGGACATAGGAAATGACATCAAAGCTTCAAACACCGACTGCATAAAGAAAGCATTTAATCACTATATGAATATTGCAGATGATGTTTATAGAAATCAAATAGAAGACCCAGAACTAAATGAAGAACAAAAGAAAATGTTAGTAGAGATTGCTGAATCAATAGATAATGAAACTACAAAAATGATAATCAAGAAAATAGGCAATGGTGAAATAAATAATTTCAATTATAAAGCATCACTTGCAAAATTGGAGAGAATATCTAAATGAAAGATACTGACATAACATACGATGAAGGCATTTTATCAGAGGGTAGCGAATACAACATAGGTACAAATGATGGTAATATGTTTAACAGAGCTATATTCTTAAAGTATAAGATGCATAATGGAAAAAAGATGATGTGCTTTAAAACACAAAAGTCTAATTCACTAGTAATTAATCCAAGCTACGTTTGTTGGTTGATGGAGCATGAAATGACAGAGATAAATTCTGTTATTGCACGTCAAGCAGAAGATGCTTGGGAACAAAGAATAGGAGAAAGAAACGATGGGTAGATTAACCATTCAAGAAGTAGAGCAAATGAAGAAAAGTGGAGTACTTACCGACGAAGCCGTTAAAGATATGCAAAATAAAGGTCTTGTAGGTAGCAGGAAAAGAGGAACAAGAAGGTTTATGAAAAAGACTGGATTGAAGAATGGTACGAAAGTATTTCCTCAGTTGTATTTCTCAGGTTTTGGGAAAGGCAATCCATACTCAAAAGACATGAAAGAACTTAGAAGTAAGTTTTCAGAACTAATTAAACCATACACAAAAACAGAAGGAGAAAAATAGATGTTAGAAATTGGTGATACATATTACGACCCAACAAAAGATGGATTTTCAGCAATTCCACCAGGGAGTTATCCAGCTCATGTATTTGCATTTGATATGAGAGAGACAGACAAGACAGGAAGCAATTTCAAGAACGATAGTAAAGTCTTTAATCTCACATTTCAAATAGCAGATGAAGCAAGAAGCTTGGATGTTCCGAAGATAATTTCTAATGGTGACGGAAAGTTTGTTACCGTAGAAGATAACAATGGGAAGCCTGTTACAATTAAGGCTGCTCATGCTGTTGGTAAAAGGTATAAAAGTCAAGGAGTTTGGCTTACACCTAATCCTCCAAGTGGTCAAGGATGGAAAAATGGTAAATACAAAGAGTTCTTTGAAAGCATTGGTGTTGATTTCCCACAAATTGAGGGTAAAACAAAGCTAATGGAAGTAGAAGAAAATGATGTATTAGGACACCCTTGCTTAATCAAACTAGGTGAAGATACATACACTAATCTTGAAGGAGAAGAGAAAACTACTTTAAGAGTGTTTGGTGCTTTCCCTTGGAGAGACGGAGTCAAAATGTCTGCTGATGAGTTTGATTCAGACGTACCATTCTAGAGGTGAAACAGATAGAAAGGAAAGCTACTGTAATTACAGCCAGGTATTCATCTAATTGTCCACATTGTGGCTTTAAGGTGACACCTGGTGAGAAGTGTAAAGTTTATTCTGACCAATGGTATCATATGAATTGCTGGGATAAGAAATATAGCAATATCGTAGATGACCGTAAAGACAAAGAAATAAACTATCTATCTAATACAGTAGAACACTTAAATGGAATCATTGATAGAATTGGTGCTCATTTATTAAGTGCGCATCAAATCATCGAAGAAGAACGGTAATACTTAGGGCAGTATAATTACTTAACATATTGGACTATGTGAAGGTGAGTCGGTTGGCGAACTGAAGATACTGCCCTAATAAACTAAGGAGAATTTTGATGGCTGGTGGAAAAGAATGGAGATGTTTTATAAATTGGGAATTCCCATATAAAGGTAATACTTTATCTAATCCTCAATACATAAAGGACAAAGAAAAATTGTTTAAAGAAAATGGTAATGGATGGTGGTGTAATGATGGAAAAGGTTGGGATATGAATGCTGAAACAATTATGCAATATAATAGAAGATTAAAAAGAGAAAAAAGGAATAAAAAATGAACGAACCAGTAGTAACAGTCAAAATGTCATACTCTGAATTACAATTATTAAATAAAATGATAGATGCTCATATATTTGATTTAGATGAAATGTATCAGGATACAGGTGAAGGTGAAGAAGTGTCTCCAGCTAAATTAACACTACAAAATGAATTACTTAAAATAGAGGAATGGATAGATGAAGAAAAAACAAAAGCTAGTATCGATAAAAGAGCTAGTACGGAGAGCGTTGAAGAACAAACCGAAATGGAAACCCAGAAAAGGATATGTGTATCTTGCGAAGATTAAAAGTGGAGAAATGTTTGAAACTGAATTTGGTACAACTGGAATACATTTAAAATCATCAGAAGGATTATCTTCAGTTATAGTTATTGAACAACCTTCTGCAAAAACCGAAGAAGATAAAAGATATTATCTTGGTAAACAAAATTGGTCACCAAAAACAGAAGTAAGGAGAATAAAATGAATGGAAAAAAGACAGTTAAAATAAGTGATGTTAATAAAGAGATTGTAGAAGAGATAACAGAAGAAAGAAAAGCAAAAGAAATTTCAGATGGTATAAGATATGAATTAAATAAAGATACTATAATAGAAAGCGTTAATGATTTAGATAAATCTGTAAATAGTTTATTAAATATTACACAAATGTTAGATGAAAGAATAGATATGGTAAGAAATAGAATAAGTAGACTTGAGATGGAAGTTGAAGAAATGGTTAATAGATTGGAGGATTCAATATAATGAGTAATAATAGAGGAACAGTAGAAATATGGAATAATGCTGCGGCCCCTAAATCAGAAGAAAGACCAGTGGTATTATATACCCATTGGGGAGCTTCAACATTAATGCAAGATGTTATGTCTGCTATTGAGAGAAGAGAAAGATGGAACGACCCTGCATATCTTAGTAGAATAATATTCTGTCATATGATATGTGGAGATTTAAACCCTTTAAGTAGCTCAAATGGATACGGCATACTAACAGATAATGTAGGTGATGCAATCGTAGAAATAGTAGTTGATTGTGATAGACAAGAAATCATTGTAAAAGAGATTGATAGAGACAATGAAACATATACATTTGAAGAGTTTGCTGAGTTAGGTAAAGACTGGAAAGAGAATAGAGATGGACTTGACAGAAGATTAAAAAATAATGATAAAAGAAAAATAACAAGAAGAAGTAAAAAAGTAGAAGCAAATAGTATTCTTTCTAGTATAGGATATAGAGGTGAAGAATGACTAGTTATATTTGTTATATGCAAATATTGTATAAACATATGTACTATGGATGTATAGAATTTTATGAATGGTTATTTAAACTAATAGGAGGTTAAAATGAAATGTAGTATTTGTAAAAATAAAATAGAAGCAGAGCCTATAAGTGGATGGACTGGAGGTCATAATCCTTGGCCAATTCAAGACAAAGGAAGATGTTGTAGTGAATGTAATGATGAGTTAATAATTCCAGCAAGACTAACTATGGCATTAGGAATAACAGTTAAAGAAGCTCATAAACTAAATAAGGAGATAAATAATGTCAATGCAAATAGAGTTTAAAGATGAATATAATGAAACCACATACTATTTTGGCACTGTTAAAGAACCAGAATTATCAACTCATGGAGAGTACAATTTCACAGTAGTAGTTGCAAAGTTTAGTAACGCTAGAAATTGGGTTATTACTGAGATAAATTGGTCTGAAGAACCAAAAGAAAAAGATAAAGCTGAAAAGAGAATAACTGATATGGTACATGAATGGCATGGTAAAAAATGTGATATTCATATGATAATAGAACCAGGAGATAAAAATGACTGATTGGATAAAAACTAAAGCAGGACTACAAATGGCAGAGACTATTATAAGACATCTACCTAAATTAGGTCACCCAGGTTCAAGTCCTGAAACGGAAGAAGCAATGATAGTTATTCAAAAATACTTGCCAAGGGTTACAATATGCCTTGAAGAGATAGCACTAGGCTTGAACTATTTAAGAAGATTAGAAAATAAGGAGAAGAAAAATGAGTAAAATGAAGAAAATGTTAAATCTAATAGAGAAATATGATAGACTACCAAAAGGTGGATTTAAAGAATCAATGAAAAAGGAAATGAATGAACTAAAAGAATTATTGCATTATGAACATTATAAACTTGCTAAGAGTGTTTTTGAGACAGACCAATTAGATGAATTTAATAAACAATGAAATGTCAAGCATGTGGGTATGACCCAAATACAAAGAAGAAACCAGCAATGGAAGTTATACAGATGTTATCAAGACGAGGAGATAAATGCATTAAGGCTTTAAAGGAAGTGAGCAATAAAATAATGACAGGGATACCATCAGATAATTCATACTTCAAGTATTACTTGTTCCTTAGAGGAATAAACAATATTGAGGATGAATATATCACTACTTCCATTGCTAAGTATATATATAATAGAAGATATGTAAGTGGTAGAGGTTTTAGCTATTTGAGAGAAATGATTAAAAATAGTAAATTCAATAGAGGAAAATTGTTAGAAAACGAATATAAAATGGTAGGTAGACCGCCTTCAAGGATAACTTTAAAGGAGAATCTAAATGGCAAAAAAGAAAAGAGGAAGACCAAGGTCAAAAAACCCAAGTGATTCTGCGTTATATCATAGAAAATGGAGAGAAAAACAAGGGATACTTTTTGGAGACGAACTTTGGAATAAAATAATAAATGGTTTTAAGAAATTTTTAGAACCACCATTCAAGAAAGGAGATAGCAAATGATAGAAGAATCATACTTTCCAGTAAAAGAAGCAACAGTAACATACGATACACCTAATGGAGATGTTTATACTGGATATAAGTTAATAGTTAGAGAAGATAAAAATCAAATACTTAGCTGCATGTCAGAAGATTATAAGTTAATAACAAATGAACAAGTAATGAGCAAAGCATTGCCAGCACTGAAAAAGAATAAAGCAGAACTAGTAGAATATGAATCATTTGGTCAAGGTGCAAGAAGCCAGTGGAAATTCAGAATACCTGATATAAAAGTAAAAATAGATAACGATGATTATGTTAATCCTGAGATAATTATAAAGAATAGTTATGATGGTAGCACTGAAGTGAAAGCATATGGTGGAGCATTCAGATTAGTATGTTCTAATGGATTAGTAATAGGATATACATTAGGACAAGGTGCAGGCATTAGACATATTGGAGACAATACAGAAGAAGATGTTGAAGAAATCGTAGAGAAAATAATATATCAAGTAACTGAAATATTTGATAAAGACTTTCCTAAACTAGTAAACACTAAAGTATATAGCCCACATATATCAGAAGTATTTAAGTTGTTTCCTGAGACTGTAATGAAAGACTTAGTTAATAAGCTTATTATATCTAATCCACAATCATACTGGGATTTATTAAATGCCTGTACATTTATTGCGACTCACAAGATGAAGAGACACAATGAATCTACACATAAGCTTGAAGGCAAGATATTCCCATTGATTAAAGGGTTAGCTACCAAAGCACATGATGCGCAGGCGTAATGGATGTTGAATGTCCTGTTGTAATGCCTTACTATGGGGGAAAATTTACTATGAGTAAAAGACTTGTAACTATGATTCCCCCTCATAGGCGTTACTTTGAAGTGTTTGCAGGCGGTGCTTCAATGTTTTTCAGGAAAAAGAAAGCCGAATGGAATGTTTTAAATGATGTTGATAATGACATAGTTAATTTGTATACTTGTGTAATAAAAGAGTTCGATAAATTTAAGGAATATATATTCTGGCTACCTAGAAGTAGAAAATTATTCATAGAATTTGGACATATAATTAAAGACTTCAATATTAATATCCCAGACCCTGAAAGAGCAGCTCAGTATTTCTTTATGGTTCGCAATTCATTTAATAATATCCCTAATGGAAGTTTCTCTAAAGACACATATTGGGAAACTAAAATGATAAAGGATTTAGAATTATCTAAAAAGAAATTAGATGGAACAACAATAGAAAATCTTAGCTTTTCAGAACTCATACCTAGATACGACCCAAGAAAAGGTGATTTCTTTTATATGGACCCACCTTATGTAGTAGCAGATAAAAAGAAATATTATAGAAACAATTTCAATGAAGAATTACATGAAGAACTAAAAAGACTATCAGACTTAATAGATGATAATGAAGGTACATTTATGATGTCATATGATGATGTGCCTTTAGTAAGAGATTTATACAGCGATAGATATTATATGAATACTATAAATACAAAATATGTAGGAACAACAGCAGAAAAAAGAAAGGATATAAAAACAGAGTTAGTAATAACAAATTATAAAATTAAAGAACAAGAGGAGTTATTCTAATGGACAAATCAGACAAAGAAGGCGACGCTAGCCATAGTAGACAAGAAAGAATATATGAAATAGTCTCTCACTATTTAGTACATGGAGAGAAGGCTGCTGATATTCTTGGTATTAAAACACAAACACTCAGAAGGTATCTAAGAAGAGCGAAAGGTTTAGGCTTAGATGTTGAAAGAGGTAAAGTACTTAGTGACATAGAATCTAACTATTCGAAAACAGAACTTCTAGCAATATCAAAAGGTGCTAGGATATTACCTGGACAGTCTTCTGTACCTGTAGTAGAATTTAAAGGAGAAAGGACTCGTATAGGTGTAATGGGTGATATTCATTTTGGGAGTAAATACTGTCTTTACCCATTAGTGAATAAAGCATTTAAAGAATTCGAAAAAGAAAAGGTTGATATAGTATGTCAAGTTGGAGATTTAACAGAAGGGATGTCAAATAGACCTGGACATATATATGAACTTTCACATTTAGGATTTCATGAACAGAAGAAAGTAGCTATAAAATATATGGAGAGGTGCCCTGCCCCTTTGTATATGATAGATGGTAATCACGATAGATGGTTTATAAAGTCTAATGGAGCTTTAATAGTACCAGATATATGTGATGCTATTGACCATGCTACTTTCTTAGGACATGATGAAGGTAACATTTCACTAGGTGATACAGCAACAGTAAGACTCTGGCATGGAGAAGATGGTTCCAGTTATGCTGTGTCATATCGTATCCAGAAAATAGTAGAATCGTTAACAGGCGGACAAAAGCCTAATGTTATGCTGCTTGGACACGTACACAAAAGTACGTATTTATTTGACCGCCATATACATTGCTATAGCGCTGGTGCGTTTCAAAGACAAACAGCTTGGATGAGAGGTAAAAGATTATCATCACATACAGGATTTTGGATACTTGATATATACGTTAATGATACTGGAGTCAGTAAAACTACTGGTACATGGTATCCATTTTATGCATAATTAAGGGGCTATCAAGCCGCTAGACTAGTCTAAGTAGGATATCTGAGGCGTGGCCCTACAATAGCCCCTATCAATTCAATAGCAAAGGAGGAACAATGAGTGAACTCAAACTACCTCCATCAAGTGAAGAAGCAGAGAAGTCAATGCTTGGATGCTTATTAATAGGTGGAGAATCAATATATGAAAAAGTAAGTGGATGGATTAGAGACGATGATGCATTTTATCATAGAGATAATAAGAGATGTTGGAAATCAATTAAAGAACTAATAAAAGAAAGAGAACCTATAGACAATGTAACTGTATACGAAAAAACTAAATTATTATTCCCTGATTCTAACATGGGATATTATATAAGTGGATTAACAGAAAATATACCAACAACTGCAAATGTAGAGAGTTATGCTAAGATTATATGGGAAAAGTATATTCAAAGAGAAACTGCTAACTCAGCTAGAATACTATATGAAACAAGCTTTAATGATATAACTAAAACAAATGAAATACTAGACTCACATAGTAGACTTGTAGATGAACTAAAAACTATACATCCATCTAAACTTAAAGATATAGAAGTAATAGTAAACGAAACTAAAGAACATATAAATAATGGAACAAACATAATATCATTTAACAATATACATTTAGATGCACCAGCAGGTGGTATGACAAGAAAAGAGATTACTGTTCTTGGAGGAAGACCTGGTCATGGTAAAACTACATTAATGATAAATATTATTAGAAGCTTGCTTAAGAATGATAATAGAGTGATGTTATTTAATAGAGAAATGAGTAATACAGAAATGATGAAGAAGATGGTTGTTATGGAAAGTGAAAACTTATCATATCAGGATGTTAGAAGAGGAAACTTAAAGAAAGATTCAAAACAGCAGTTTGATGATACATCAGATAGAATTAAAGAAGACTATAAGAACCTAACAATGTATGATGACGTTAGAACATTAGATGAAGCCCTAGTAGAAATATCAAGATACAAGCCAGATGTGATTATAGATGACTATATACAGTTAATATCTATGCCAGAAAAACTAGAAAGAAGATTTCAATTAGAACAAATTATGTATGAATATAAGTGGATTTGTAAGAAGGAAAACTGTTCAGCATTATTACTAAGTCAATTAAATAGAGCCGTAGAAACAAGACAAGACCCTAGACCTAGAATGAGTGACTTCTCAGAGAGTGGTGTTATAGAGCAAACAGCGGAATCAGCTATGTTCGTATGGTACCCATATAACTTTGATGATAGTCAGAACAGTCCTTATGAATCAAATCTCATATCAGCTAAAACTAGGTATGGTAAAATTGGTGAATATGTATTAGGTTTTAATGGGAATAGATGTAAATATTATGATACTGTAGACGAAGCGGTTAGTGACTCAGCAAAGGAAAATACAACAAGAAAAACATGGATACACGAAGGATAATAACTGTTGGACCTGTGCATACAAAATAAATAAACAACTATCATTGCTCGGTGTTTGCTCTTATTTCACCATCCTTAAACAACCCCAAAAGGATATTCCTCCACATATAGCTGATATAGGATGTAAACACTGGGCTGATAGTAATGATTTATCAGGACATATAATAAAAGTGTTCCAAGGAGAGATATTAAAAGATGATAATAGGAATAGACCCAGGCAAGAAAGGTGGAGTAGCAATTTTAAGCGAAAAAAAGGTAGAACTAATAAATACGCCAGAAGAGCCGATTGGGATGGCTAATGTAATAAGCAGCGCTCTTAATAGTGCATATATTGATAATGAAAGATTAACAACATACATAGAGAACGTACATGCATTCCCTACAGATGCTAGGTCAAGTGCATTTAAGTTTGGAATGAACTATGGTATGTGGTTGGGAATATTAGGAGCGTACAAGATTGAAGTAAAGAAGGTATCCCCATTCAAATGGATGGAACCTTACAAACCACTACCCAAAATAAAACAAGAAAGGAAGGCTAAATTGAAAGAGATTGCACAAGGGTTTTGCCCAGACATAAGAGTGACTTTGAGAACATCAGATGCATTTTTAATAGCTTTGTATGGTAAAAATAATGAAGATTACAGGTAATAGTTTTTTGAGCGTTGTGCATGGATATGATGAACAATTTGATGTGAATGTATTATATATGCGTTTGAGACCAATAACAATAACTTTTAGAAGATTTATGATGGACAACCAATACTCGATAGAACTTGGTTTATTTAAATATAGGATGAATATAAGCTTTTATAGACAGCATTAGTTATATAAGAGCGGTGGCTTAAACACCCATCGCTCTATATAATTTAAGAAGCTCTTCTGACTGCTTATCCTTCTTCAATTGCTTAGCTTTCTT